>Ga0302046_10003040_pt1 | contig 15342 bp, 11 predicted proteins | sample RVTome_11_FD_200261 | JGI IMG/M metagenome (GOLD analysis project Ga0302046, IMG submission 200261) | Soil microbial communities from uranium-contaminated site in the Upper Colorado River Basin, Wyoming, United States - RVT147D111 (version 2) ...
TCCCCCCCCCCCCCCCCCGCCCCCCCCCCCCCCCCCCGCGCCCCCCCCCTCCCCCCCCCCGCCCCCTCAATTCTACGCGGGGGACAACATTTCTGAGTCGGGGGATATCATTTTTGATTGTGACTATGTTCAGGGCATCAACGCTTCGTGCCCATCGCCAGTACAAACGGCAGGTGGGCGATTTGGGCCCAGTCGCCGGTTTCACTCACGGCCTCAGCCTCGATGGTGTCTAACGTCTGCTGCTCGTGGCGGCTCAAAGGCAGCCCGCGCAGGAGGGTGAAACGCAGCGGGGAGGGGGGCATCAATTCGGGCAGCAAATCGACCTTGATCTCAAAACCCTGCTGCACTAACAAGCCGGGCAGCTTGCGCCCGATGAGGGGATCTGCGCCGGCCCGGTGGAGCGCAGTAATCCATAGATGCTGCGTCGCCACCTGGGGTGGATGTTCGATGAGACCGCCAAAATCCGGCTCGATGGCGACCAGGACCCCACCCGGCTGAAGCACGCGCCAGATTTCTTTCAGTGTCTCAGCCGGTGAGAACCACATCAACACCACCTGGCAAAACACCAGCCCAATGCTGCCAGCGGCCAGGGGCAGCCTTTCCGCAACCCCGCCGACCCGTCCGGCCCCATCAAACAAAGCCACGTTGTGGCTCAGCGCCGTCCGGCTGCGATCCAGCGCGATGACCAGCCCCCCACTGCGACGAACCAACTCCCCCGTCACGGCCCCATAACCCGCGCCCAGATCGAGGACGCGCTGCCGCCGGGCAATCGCCACCTGCCGCAGTAAACGCGCCCTGATCGGCGCCAGCCAGGCTGCCTGTTGGAAAATCAAATCGGGGTTAGGAAGGTCCGGTGTCATCGCCTAATCAATTTCTCTGTTAATGAACGTCACTCACATCCCAAATCCCATACCTCACGCGCCGCATCCCCTATCCCAAATCTCACATCTCAAATCCAAAATCCAAAATCCAAAATCTAAAATCCAAAATCGCAAACCCCTACCTCCCACCCCCCGCACAGGCGCAAGCACAGGCGCAACCGGCGCAGGCACAACCGCCGCCGCCGCTGCTGCCCCCGGAACCACCACTGCTCTTGGTGAGCGCTTCGAAAATGTCGCCGGTGACCCGATCGAAACCGCTCAAATCCACCGCGCCGCCGCCGGTTTGGATAGAGCCCGGCATCACCATCGAGGCCATACTACCCATCGTGCCCTCGGCCCAACCGGCGAAACCGGCCGCCACGTCGCTGAAGCTGGGCGTCGTACCACCGGAACTCGACCTGGGCGCCGGCGTCGAGCTGCCGCCGGTGAAAATGGGGCCCGGACGAACCCAGATAGGCTGGTAAGGGTAGCCGGGTCTGGCGAAAACCGGTCGATATTCCTCCTCATCGGCCATGAGAATCCACTCCATATCGCGGTCCAACTGCTGCTCCAGTTCGGGGATGTCACCCATCGTCCTGGCCTCGGTCACGGCGCGGCTAACGATTTGGCGATAATAATCCTGGGTATCGGACAGATCAAACCCCTTGATTCGGCCGGCCGTGTATCGAATAAACGCTTCCATTGGTCTGCTCAAATCGACCCGGTGGACCGGGGTGGTCGACTTTTCTTCCAGAACATCCAAAAACTTTTGCTCATATTGGTGCAGGACGATCCCTTTCTCCTGGGCGGTCTGGCGGCGCTGAGCCGTTCGATCCCCCTTACTCTTGCCCGTACCTGTCGCTCGAAACTCGTCGACGACCTCGACGGTCAGCGGTGAATCCTTCACCTGCCGTAGGACGCCCTTCTTGAGCAGTCCGAAAATGATCAAAGTCAAGACCTTATGAAGCGGCAGCTCGATCAGCGCCGCCGCCTCAGGCGCAGTCAAGCCTCGCTTGATGCCGCCCCCTTCTACCTGGGCGATGGCCGGCAGGTATTTCCCCTTCCGTCGCTGTCGGCGGCCTTCATTGAAGAAGATCAACGTGAGCAGGGCCGGAAAACTCAGCAGATGCAGCCCCGGGCTGTTGATAAAGAGGAAAATAAGCCCGCCTAACCCAATCACCCAGACCGAGAAACCCGTTCCCCCGGAGAAGCGGAAGAACAGGAATGAAAACAGGATCGCCGCAACGACCCCGGCAACGATGCGGGCGTTAGGGTTGTTGGCAAACCAGCGGACGGCCAACTGTAGTACATTCATCGACACGACCCGCGTCATCCCCCGTTTGGGAAAGGAGACCCCGACCTGGTTTGGGCCGGTCAACTGGATATTGGGAAACTCCCAGACGGCCACCGTTCGGCCCTGGAAGATGGCTTTGTTCGTAAATGGTTCCCGTTGGTACAGGACCTCCTCGGGCTGGATGCCTTCCGGCAGGTGGATCGCGATTTGCAGATTGGTTGACCCGGTTACAAACTCGCTCCCAAACCAGGTCGGTGTGATTTGCAGCGAGGCATTATCTCGGTTCGTCACATCCTGAAACACCATATCCGGCATGGTAAACTCGAAATGCAGCGTGCCCGATTGACCGGCCGGAATCGTATGATCCCCCAGGTGGACCTCGACCCCGGGATCGACAAACTCAGAGGGACGAATCACGTTCAACGGCACGCCATCGACCGAGGCCGACATATTGCCAATATCATAATCCTCGTGCGGCGTGCCGATATCGACGATGTCGATGGGGTGGGCGCCGGGCTCGTTCGCAATGGTGATGTCATACACGATGCGAGCCGAGGCATCCGACTGCACAAACACCTGCATTTGCAGCTCCGGCACCCCGAAGAAGTAGTCCTGGGCCAAAGCCGGCGGCGTGGTCATGAGCAGGGCCAGCAGCCCGAAAAGTAGGGTCATTTTTGGTTTGACTTTTTTGAGTATGGTTGAAGGTTGCATCATTGACCTCTTTAATTATCTAACCAAGCAACTTCTTGCATTTTTGGCAAGAAAATATTCAACCATGAAGGACATGAAGATCATGAAGAATGAAGAATAAAAAAACTTCATGCCCTTCATGTTCTTCATGGTTAATTTCAAATTGGTTCTGGCTCCGCCAGGTTATGAACGATATCCTTCTGCCCAACCTGCCAGCTCAGCGGGGCAGTCGGCGGCGCAGATGGCCAGTCCCGGGCAAACGAGGCAGCGGGTTGGCGCTTCGACTCGTTCTCGATAGCGGCGAAAAGCGGGGTGCTGCCAGATCCTGTCCCAGCTATCGTGGATGATATTCCCGGCGGCCTGGTACGGCCCTCTAGCCGGAATGACCATCCCATCCGGCTCGATGCGGATGGCCACATCGCCGGAGCAGCGTGGACCTCGCCGCACCTGGTCGACCAAGGTGAGCCGGGGATCGCGTTTGACCGGTGTCTCCCAAATATAGCGGACCTGCGCTTCATTGCTATCCTCCTCGACCTGGGCCGCAACCTGCCGCATGGCGTCCGCCGCGATAGCGCCATCACTGTTGTTAGCTGCGCCGGTCGCAAGCGCGTAGAAGGCTGCATTGGGGACTATCAACTCCAGCAAAGTGGCCAGGGTTTCATCCAACCCGGCGAGGGTGGCGCTTACCAACGGCACGTGCCCCACATCGGCCACTTCGAGCTGCTGGGTGCGGGTGAAGACCGCTTTAGCAGCGGCATGGTCGCCCTCGCCAAAGAGAGCATCATGAACAGTGGCATCGGCCGAAGCGAAGAAGACCGTGGCGTGGTCCAACCCGGCCAGCGCCAGGTCATCGAGCAGAGTCCCCGGCACCAGGTCACTCCCGCGCCCGCTGACGCCGCAGATCAGGCCCAGGTCCTCGGCCCGCTCTACGGCCCGAACCAGATGGGCCTGGTCGGGCTGTTCGGGCGCCAGGATCGTCACATGCGGAATGCCAACCTGCCACAGCCGGTCGAGGATCGGGCCGAGTTGGTCCGGCCCGGCCAGGGGAATATCGGCCTCCAGGGGAGCGATCAACTCAGCCTCGTCGGGTGTCAGCGCCGCGTCTTCGATGTTGAAAATCGGATAGGTGTCACCCGGTACGACCAGGTCGTGGATGAGATTCTGGACCTTGACCAAATCGGCCTGGAGTTGATCTCTGGCCGCGCCTCGAAAGCGCTGCTCCAGGTCGCTGATGATGCCAGCCTGATCATTCTCGTCGAGCAGGCCCTTGGCGATGACCACCCCGGACGCGGTGAGTTGAGCCGCCGCCGTCGCATTCGCAATCAGCATCCCGGCGCCGTCCGGCTCGACCCGCAGATGAAACCGAGTGTAGGCCCCATCGTGCTCGCGCATGTAGTGATAGAGCCCCGACTCAATGGGCGGGGGCGGTGCGGCGGGTTTGATATACACAAAACGGTCTAATAAATCTTTGATAGCCATAGACATGTCTCCAAGATACGATCAATGACAGCCACATTGTCCCGATCCACAGCCGCCTTCAGACGGCGTCTCTGACCAAATTGGGAGGGTCAGATCCAGGGCCTGACTCGTCCTGGCGGTAGATGCAGGATAGGCTTGACCCAGCTCAGCGATGGGAATAAAACCCGGCATCTGGCCGGTGGCGCGGGTTGCGGTCCGGGTCGTACTTGCGGTCGGGCTGAAGCCGGCGGTGTGCAAAACGGGCTGGGCCGGAGCCAGCGAGACTGCGCCCGTGCCACAACTGCCGCTGCAGCCGGCGCAGCCACCCCCGGCCGCCTCGTCAGCCGTGCGGCGGCCTTCACGCGCCTCCCGTTCGATACGGCAGCCGCCGCCACACAAGGGCAAGTCGGGACACTCCCAGCATTTTTCAGGCAGTCCGGCCCAGCGGGGGTCTAGTTCCCGGTCCCGGAAGGTGCGAAACAGGCGGCTGGTCCAGATTTTTTCCCAGGGGTCGCGCAGAATATTGCCGGCAGCGACGTAATAGGATTGGCAGGGCAGCACATCGCCGTTCGGCTCGATACACATCGAATATTCGCCCGCGTTACAGCGTTTGGCCCCGATTTCGAGTTCGACCGGCGACATGCGGCAGTATTCGGTCGGCGTATACCACAAGAACCGCATGCCCAACTCCTCGGCGCGATCACGCACCCGGATGAGCAGCGGCGGCATTTCCGTTTCGTGGATGGCGCTGGGGTGAGTAAAACCGCCGCCGGAATAGATCATGCCGTTCATGGCAAAGGTGCGAATGCCAAGCTCGTACAAAAACTCGATGATCTGTTCGGCGTGGCCCATGTTGGCCCGCATCAGGGTCGTGTTGGTGATAACGTGAACCCGGCTGGCCAGGGCATTTTCGATGCCGCGAACCGTTTGCTCAAAGGACTTAGCCCCCATCATGGCATCGTGGACGGCCGGGTGGCAGGAGCCGAGGGTGACCTGGACGTGGTTCAGACCGGCCTCGGCCAGGGTTTGCATGTAAGGGTTGTGGGCGATCCTGCGCCCGTTGGTGTTTAAACCGACGACGTGGCCCAGGCGGTCGGCATAGCGGATGATGTCGGGCAGCGCCGGGTGGAGGGTGGCCTCGCCGCCGGTCAGGATCAAATGCGGTACCCCGACTTCATGCAGCAAATCAATGACACGAAACCAATCCTCTTTTGGCAAAGACGGCATCCCATAGCGATCCGGCTCGTTATAGCAGTGGGGGCATTCGTTGTTGCAGCCGTAGGTCAGGGCCATATCGACCTTGTAGGGAGCCTGGACCGGTGTGCTGAACAGAGCCGTGCGCTGGATATCGACGATAGAGCAGGTGGGGCAGCCCTGGTCGGGGTGACACAGCCGGTCGACCATGCCGTAAATCTGGCTCAATTCACGGGCCAGTTGGGCCGGGTCGATGCCGCTATACCGGGCCAGCAAACCGGCCCGAGCCCGCTCCGGCGACGCCTCATCGAGCGCCAACTTGGCCATCTCGGCCGCGGTCGGGTTGAGGTGGATGATGTCGGTCACATCGACAAAGAGTACCCCGCTGCCATCCTGTTCGATCCGCAGATGGAGGCGCGTCTGTCTTCCATTGGGCTGGAGATGGTAGGTATACATGCCGGGCGCCGGCGGCTCGGCTGGGGTGAAGGCCGCCAGTAGACCGTTGATATCCCGGCGAAAACCAGCCCACAAACGGCGACCGAACGACGGAGGCGGCGTTTGCTGAGACATTAGTGAGGGTGTTAGCATGGGAGATCCTCCTGGAAGGGGATTAATTGTGAATGGTGAGCGTTACCATTTTGGCTCTTCTTCGATCTGGTAAGTCGAACCGCAGTGGTCACAGTTGACGAAAACGGCCCCGGCTTTGACTTCAATCGAGTCGCGACTTAAGGCTGCGCCGCAGGCTTGGCAGTTCATTTGCTCTAAGTTGACATTGCCGCTCAGATCGATCTTCTGCACGACGGTGGTTTGGGATTGGGTCACCTGGGGCTGGGCGCGAGCGAGATAAATCAAGGCGCCGGTTGCCACCAGCAGCACGAGGCCGACCACGAAACGCATCACCAGCCCTTGTGCCCCGATAATAAACATGAGGCCAAAAAAGCCAAGGAGAGCGGCGATCAGATAGCTGACAATCTTCATGAAAACCTCCTTAAAGTCTGTCTTTTTAGCCGATTTGTAGCCTTGACAGCCGGTCCAAGAGCCCTTATACTGCAACAGAGAATAGCTATATTCTTGTAATTGGTAATTGGCTAATATCCAATCTCTAATCTCTATCAACCCTGCCCGATCTTCCTCGTCGAAGCGCAGATCGGAGGGAGACGCTGTTTCATTCTACCAGAAAAATGACAGCGTGACTACTCCCTTTCGATTTTATTCCGGTTTTTGCCACCACAAGGAGATGTTTATGCGTTTCATAACCTTCCTCCAAGGAACCGAGACTCAGGTTGGATTTTTGAAGGACCGGGACATTCTGCCCTTAGGTTTATCCGATATCAGGCAGTTGATCGAACAGGTTCCCCGTGAACAACTGCCGCACCTGGTGGCTCAGGGCGATGAGGATTTGCTCGCACCCGAGGAGGTTCCCTACACGGCGCCCTACCGCAACCCACCCAAGATCTGGGGCATCGGTCTGAACTATCAGGCGCATGCTGCGGACCTCGCTGAGGTTTCGCCGGATGAGGAACCGGCCAGTTTTATGAAGCCGGCGACAACCATCATCGGTCCCGGCGATACGATTGTGCTGCCGCCCCAGTCCGAGCGCGTCACCGGCGAAGCGGAGCTGGGGGTCATTATCGGCCAACGCTGTAAAGATGTTCCGCTGGCTCAGGTCGAAGAGGTGATTTTTGGTTACACCACCATCATCGACATGACGGCTGAGGACATTCTCCGTCGCAATCCCCGCTTTTTGACTCGATCCAAAAGTTTTGACACCTTCTTTAGCTTTGGGCCGGCCGTGGTCACCCCCGACGAGATCGAGGATGTCACGGCTCTGACCGTTCAAACCATTCGCAACGGCGACATCGTGGCCGAGAATGTCGTCGGCAATATGATGTTCCCCCCCTTCGAACTGGTCGCTTTCCATAGCCAGGTGATGACGCTGGAACCCGGCGACATTATCGCGACCGGCACGCCCGGCGCGGCTCTTCTCCGGCACGGCGATGAGATCATGTGCTACATCAAAGGGATCGGCACGCTCAAAAACCCCGTCATCGACAGCAAAGTCAGCCGCTCTTCATAAAGGACGATACCAGTCGATCGGATTTGACGATTACCTAAATTTGCTCAATCATGGTGCAACTATTCTAATTCAAACCATGAAGAGGACTCTATGCATGCAGAAATCGTCATGATCGGCACCGAGCTATTGCTGGGTGAAATCGTCGATACCAATGCCAACCTGCTGGCCAAAAAACTGCGGGATATTGGGCTCGATCTTTATTACAAAACAACCGTGGGCGATAATGAAGCCCGGATCACGGATGTGCTCGATCAAGCCCTGGATCGATCCGATGTCATCATAACGTCAGGGGGCCTGGGCCCGACCGTGGATGATATCACCCGCCAGGCCGTGGCCAATGCTACGGGCCGAAAGCTGGTTTATAGCACCGAGCTCGAAGCCCAAATCGCGGCTCGTTTTCGCAGCTTTGGCCGGCCCATGGCCGATAATAACAAGCGCCAGGCTTATATTCCCGAAGGGGCCCTGCCGCTGCCCAATCCGGTCGGGACAGCGCCATGTTTTTTGAGCGAGGACGTAGGTGGGCGCGGCTTCATCATCTCCTTGCCCGGTGTGCCACGTGAATTGGACTATATGCTGGAACACACGGTCATCCCGCTGCTGATCGAGCGCATGGGCGGGGCCAAGGTCATGAAGGTGCGGGTGCTGCGAACGTGCGCAGTGGGCGAAAGCAATATCGACCGGGCCATCGGTGACCTGATGACTGAAAAGAATCCGACGGTGGGCCTGGCCGCCCATGCCGGTCAAACCGATGTTCGGATCACGGCCAAAGCCGATACCGAAGCGGAAGCGGATGCTTTGATCGCCCCGCTGGAAGCCGAACTGCGGCAGCGGTTGGGCATTGCGATTTATGGGGTCGATAAAGAAACCGTGCCCGAGGTGGTGGGCCGCATCCTGGCCGAGCAGGGGCTTAAGCTGGGCGTGGTCGACACCTTGACCGGTGGCCAACTGGTGCGCGAACTGGCGGAGGCAGGCTATGATCAACTGATCGCAGCGGATTTGCAGCCGGACGACCCGGTCGAAGCGCTGCAAGGGCTGGAGCACGAGCCCACCTCCCTCGCAGCCGGCCGCGATGGTGCATCCGTCGCCGCGGCTCTGGCCCGGGCTGTTGCGCCCGCTGACGGGATCGGGCTGACCCTGGCCGGTCCGTTTGAGAACAATACGACCTTCATCGCCCTGCATGGTCCCGGCGACCTGAACCTGATCGAGCCGGGCCGAAACCACCAGCAGACCGACCACGTCCGGCGCTGGCTCGTCATCCAGGGGCTGGACTGGGTCCGCCGCGCCGCTCTGGGCCAGTTGGCCTCACCGGCGGATTGGAAGTAGATGAGAAGTCAGAAGTAAGCGAATTTTATAACCCCTAACCTGGACAAGGCCGCTTCGTTTCCAAGCCAGAACCAAACTCAAATTAACCATGAAGAACATGAAGGGCATGAAGTTTTTTATTCTTCATGCCCTTCATGTTCTTCATGGTTGAACAATTTCTTGCCCAGAATGCAAGAAGTTGCTAAGGTCGTAGCCTGACCTGTTACAATTCCAGATGCGGCTGCTTGTTGGCAAAGTGAGTCAGGGCGGGCTTGCCAATCGCGTATACGTTGAACCCAAGGGCGAAGAGTTGGGCGTGGTCCAGGATGTTCCGGCCATCAAAGATAAAGGCGGGTTTGATCATCGACCGGTAGACCTGTTGGTAGTCCAGATCGACGTAGTCGGACCATTCAGTCAGGATGGCCACAGCGTGGGCATTCTTGGCCGCGGCATAGGGGTCCGGTTCAAACCTCACCCGGTCGGCCAACTCGCCCAAGTCTCTGGCGGCATTTTCCAGGGCGTGCGGGTCGGTCATGACCACTTCAGCCTGTTCTTCGAGCAGGGCCCGGCAGACGGCCAGAGCCGGTGATTCACGCGTGTCGCCGGTATTGGCTTTGAAAGCCGCCCCAAAGATGGTGATGTGTTTGCCCGCAATTGTGTTAAACATCGAGGAAATCATGTTTGACACAAAACGGGACTGTTGATAGTCGTTGATTTTAACGACCTGTTCCCAGTAGGCCCCCACTTCATTGAGTCCATAATGTTCGCATAGATAAACCAGGTTGAGAATATCCTTCTTGAAGCAGGAACCGCCAAAGCCAACACTGGCTCGTAAAAAGCGTGAGCCGATGCGTTCATCCAGACCAATGGCGTGAGCCACTTCGTTCACGTCGGCTTCTGTCTTTTCGCACAGGGCCGAGAGGGCATTGATCGAGGAGATACGCTGCGCCAGAAAGGCGTTGGCGGCCAGCTTCGACAGTTCGCTGGACCAGAGGTTGGTCGTGATAATCCGTTTCCGGGGAACCCAATGCGCGTAAATATCCATAATCGTTTCGATAGCCTTCTGGCCTGAGTGAGTCTCGCGCGCGCCGATCAAGACCCGGTTTGGATTTTCCATATCGGTGATGGCCGTACCCTCGGCCAGAAATTCCGGGTTCGATACGACATCAAAATGAAGGCCGTTGCCGCTGGAGTTGAGAATCCGTTCGATGGCCTCAGCCGTGCGCACCGGCAACGTGCTTTTTTCGACCACGATCTTGGACGAAGTTGAGTTTTCCAAAATTTGACGCGCGGTTTTTTCCACAAATTGTAAATCGGAGGCTTTGCCGGCCCCCTGGCCAAAGGTCTTGGTTGGGGTGTTAACGCTAACAAAGATGATATCAGCCTCGGCGATGTTGCGGTTGATATCGGTCGAGAAAAAGAGGTTCTTACCTCGGGTGGCCCGGACGATTTCATCGAGACCGGGTTCGTAAATAGGCAGGTTATCTGACTGCCAGGCGGCAATTCTGGCCTCATTGATATCAAGAACCGTGACCCGATGTTCGGGACAATGCTTGGCAATGACCGCCATGGTTGGCCCGCCAACGTGACCCGCTCCAATACAAACAATATTTGCCATGACACAAACTCCTTTGAATAGGGTGATATAAATAATTTCTCATAAGCGGCGGCTGCTTGAAAAATGAGATCTGCAAGCTTAATATTATAACCATTCTGCCTGCGAAAGTACAGCCCTGCTTAGAAATCAGATCCACAGATAATACCGGCCCGATTCATGCCCCACAACCGCCTTGTGTACTCTAACATAGAACCGTAGGAGCTAAATGTAAAAATAATTAGAGTCTGGTTAGAAAACGGGCGCCAAAGTTTGTTCTCCAGACCGCGCTCACTTGTATCTCTGGAGGGGGTGGTGTAAAATCTTTTGTGGCGTTCAGTCATCGAAAGGGGCTGCCCGAAATCGTTGGGGCGCACTCCCTTCGGAACACTTCCAAGCACCTCAGGAAAATATCCCCGAAGCAAGCGGTTGTTTTCAAATCGATAGTGTATATTCGCCGTGCTGGAAAAAGCTCACAGATCAGCCATCTTTTAGCCAACCATTAGCAATGAAGGAGAGACAGGTCCATGCAAGTTAATCCAGGAATCTTCAAAGCCTATGATATTCGGGGGGTTTATCCGGACGACTTAAATGAGGAGGCCGGCTATGCCATTGGCCGCGCGTTTGTCACATTTCTCAAAGTGGATACGGTCATTGTCGGGCGCGACATGCGTTTGTCAGGACCGCAAATGTTTGACGCGATCACGCGCGGTCTGATGGACCAGGGCGCGGATGTGATCAACATCGGCATGGTCAGCACCGATCAGTACTATTATGCCTGCGCCACGCTGGATCAGGCCGGGATTATGGTTACCGCTTCCCACAACCCGGCCCAGTACAGCGGCCTGAAGATGGTCAAGAAAATGCCCCAACTCCTCAGCGGTGATGCCGGCATTCAAGATTTGCGCCGTATCATTGAAAACGAGGCCTATGCCAGTCCAACCCGGCAGGGCGCGATGACCGAACAGGATTTAAGCGCCGACTTCGTCGACATGGTCCTGGGCCTGATCGATCCTGCGGCCCTGGCTCCGCTCAAAGTGATCGCCGACACCGGCAACGGCATGGTTGGCCCCATCCTCAAACGCGTCTACGAGCGCCTGCCCTCGGTCGATCTGACCGGCATGTATCTCGATCCCGATGGCAGCTTGCCCAATCACGGCCTCGATCCGCTTCAGCCCGAAAACCGGGCCGAGTTGCAACAGCGTGTGGTCGCCGAGGGAGCCGGCGTTGGCTTCGCCTTTGATGGCGATGGCGACCGCTTCTTCACCATCGACGACCGGGGCGAGTTCGTGGCCGGTGACTTTATGACCGCCCTGATGGGCCAGTATTTCCTGGAGAAATATCCCGGCTCTAAAGTCATCTACGATGTTCGGGCCTCCTGGGCTGTGCCCGATTTGATTACGGCTGCCGGTGGCATACCCTTGATGGAGCGCGTCGGCCATGCCTTTATCAAGCAGCGTATGGCCCAAGAGAACGCCGTCTTTGCCGGCGAGGTCACAGGTCACTATTACTTCAAGGATTTCTTCTTTGCCGATTCCGGCATCGTGCCCTCGCTCGTCATCATGGAGATGCTGTCGAAAAAGAAAGCTAAACTGTCGGACTTACTCAGGCAGCTCGAAGCCAAATATTTCATTTCCGGCGAGATCAATACCCGCATCACGGGTGATCCCCAGGCCAAGATGCAGGAACTGGCTGATACGTTTAGTGACGGCAAGATCGAATGGCTGGACGGCGTTTCGGTGACCTTTGACGATTGGCACTTCAACGTCCGGCCCTCCAACACCGAACCCTTACTGCGTCTCAACCTCGAGGCCAAATCAAAGACCCTGATGGAGGAAAAGCGCGATCAAATCCTCGATATTATCCGTAGTTAGAACCCGGATCGGAAGAATCGGATGCTGCGCAACTTTTTTATAGGGCTATCGGCCAGCGCCTCGATACGTCGCCTGGTGACCCAGTTTGGCCCGGCTCGCCGGATGGCCCGCCGCTTCGTGGCCGGCGAAACGCTGGACGAAGCCGTGGCCGTGGTCAAAGAACTCAATGCGCGCGGGATCAAAACCATCCTGAATGAAGTCGGCGAGAGTGTCACGACCCAGGCTGAGACGGTTGAAGCAGCCAAAGTGTTTCACGCCTTGCTGCGGCGGATCGAGGCCGAAGGCCTCGACTCGGACGTTTCCCTGAAACCATCCCACGTTGGGTTAACGTTTGGCCTCGATTTCTGTTACGAAACCATCGCCGATATTGTGACTACGGCCCGGTCCTATAACAACATTGTCGAGATCGACATGGAGGGCAGCGCGGATGTCGACGATACCCTCGATATCTACCATCGGCTGCTAGATACCTTTGGTGGCGGCATCCGGCTGGCAGTGCAATCCTATTTGTTTCGCACCCCCACCGATGTCGAACGCATCATCGAGCGAGGCGGCAGCATTCGGCTGGTGAAAGGGGCCTATCACGAGCCGCCTGAGATCGCCCACCAGACTTATGAAACCATCAATCAGGCCTCCAGGCGGTTGATGGACACCTTCCTGTCGCCCAAGGCCAGAGAAAAGGGCGCTCGCCTGATGCTGGGCTCGCACGACCCGGCCCTGATCGAATGGCTTATTCGCGAATCCGCCATCCGCGGCATCGACCGGAACCAGTTCGAATTTCAAATGCTGATGGGCATCCGCCGCGATGAGCAGCAGCGCCTGGCCGACCTGGGCTATTGTGTCCGGGTCTACGTGCCCTACGGCAGCGCCTGGTACCCCTACTTCATGCGCCGCCTGGCCGAGCGTCCGGCCAACGTCTTGTTTATTTTAAGAGCGTTATTTGGAAACTGATCTCCAATCTCTAATCTCAAATCTCAAATCACCGACCTATGTCCGAACCTACCCTTTCTAACAAAGTCGCCCTGATCACCGGCTCCTCCAGAGGCATCGGACGGGCCATCGCACTCGAATTGGCCCGGCTTGGGGCTGATATCGTCGTCCATTATCTGCGCAAGAAACGTGCGGCTGAGGAAGTCGTGGCGGCCATCGAGGCCGGGGGAGGCAAAGCTGTGGCCATCAAGGCCAACCTGGCCGAGGCCGCGGCCATCGAGGCCATGTTCGACCGGATCGAAGGTGAATTTGGTCGCTGCGACGTGTTCATCGGCAATGCGGCCAGCGGCACGCCGCGTGACATCCTGGACGTGAACGACAAGCACTGGGACTGGACTATGGATGTCAACGCCCGCTCGATCTTGCGCTGCGTCCAGCGGGTGGCGCCTCTGATGGAGCAAGCCGGCTGGGGGCGCATCATCAATATCACCAGTCCCGGCAGCACCCGCGCCCTGCCCCATTATGGCGCGATTGGCCTCTCCAAAGCCGTGGTCGAGGCCCTGACCCGCTACCTGGCCGTCGATCTGGCTCCCAAGGGTATCATCGTCAACGCCGTCTCGCCCGGCCTGGTCGATACCGACGCGGTCACGGCCTTCCCCGTCGATCTCCAGGAGACCTTCGACTACGCCACCAACCGCACCCCGGCCGGTCGTCTGGTCACGCCCGAAGACGTCGCCCAGGTCGTGGCCTTCCTCTGCTCTGACAACGCCCGGATGATCATCGGCCAGACCATTATGGTCGATGGCGGGTATAGTTTGCTGGCCTGAACTTAATGATCATTGCTGCTGGATCGCTGTGAGTAACGGTGACGGTTCTATAAATTAAAAGTACTCACTCAGTAGAACTAATTGTAGCGTGTAGATAATCAAAATCGGACCAGGCCAGCCTGAAATGCTCGATTGGAACGATCTGAGGGACGATATCAGAAGCAGGGTCGTTAAGATATATCGTTTCTTCGGTTAAACCAACGACCACAACGGCGTGGAAACCGGCCTCATCGTGATAGGGTAAGGCATCTGTGCTCACAAAGACAATTGAGGGCAAATCGTTCAGGAGATTTTCATTTGTCGAGCTACGAACGGTGTGACATTCATTTGGGCCGAAACATGAATGTTAATATCTATTTGGGCCGACTGAATTTGAGGAATTAAATTTTCTACGATTGTAGACATTGACTGCTCCAATAAGGGCTTATAACACAATTATCCAGAGTGAGAACCAATTTATGCATAGCCTCCCATCCTGCCATCTTGCCATTTCACCACTCTGTCCCCTCACAACCCTGCTCTGCCACTCTGCTACCTTGTTACTTTGCTACCCTGCTCCGTGAAAATTAAATCCTACGTTATAAACTTCATCACCAACTTCGCCTTAGCCTGGCAGTTGCTAACCGTCATTCCTTTGCCCTTAAACCCCAAGGAAATTAATAACCTTCCCGGTCGCTCAACAGCCTATTATCCCCTGGTTGGCTTGATCCTGGGTGGACTGCTGGCCGGCTCCGGTCAGCTCTTGTTTGCATTCTTGCCCGGTGGCTTGGCTGCGGCCTTGCTGTTAACGTTGTGGGCCGGCTTGACCGGCCTGCTCCATCTCGATGGCTTGATGGATAGCTGTGATGGCCTGCTGCCGCCGCGCGACCCGGCCCGGCGGCTGGAGATCATGCAGGACAGCCATGTTGGGGCCTTCGGCGTAGTTGGCGTAATCCTGCTGCTGCTGCTAAAATTCAATGCGTTGGCGGCTGTACCGGCCGTTGATCGCGTCTCGGCGCTGGTGGTCGGGCCGGTGCTGGCTCGCTGGGCGATGACGTGGGTCATGGCTCGTTATCCTCCGGCCCGCCGGGAGGGGCTGGCCGTTTATTTTGGCAAAGATGTGGGTTGGGGCCAGGTCGGTGGTGCTTCGGTAGTTGCGGCAGGTGTGGGCTTTTTGTTTATGGGCTGGGCCGCTGCATTGCTTCTGTTCGGCCTGACCTGGCTTACTGCCACTCTGGTGGCTCGTCTGGCGCTGGCCCGCAT
>Ga0302046_10003041_pt1 | contig 15340 bp, 19 predicted proteins | sample RVTome_11_FD_200261 | JGI IMG/M metagenome (GOLD analysis project Ga0302046, IMG submission 200261) | Soil microbial communities from uranium-contaminated site in the Upper Colorado River Basin, Wyoming, United States - RVT147D111 (version 2) ...
GCGAAGCGGAGCGCGGCACCACCCCTCCGCCTCCTCCCGAGCGAAGCGGAGCGCCACCACCCCTCCGCCTCCCCGCACCCCGCAGGAGACGAGGTTCTCCTAGCTGGGCGGATCACCGTGGACCTTGGCGATCGCCTCGTTCAGGTCGGCTTCCTCGATCAGGCCCACGTGCGTGGAGTCGATCCGCCCCTCGGGCGAGACGACCACCAGAGCCGGGAAGCCCGGTGCCCCGAACTTGCGGGCCAGGCCCTCGTCGCCCAGCAGCACGGTGTACTGGATGTCGTTCTCCTCGGCGTAGGGCTTCACCACCTCGACTCCCTCGACGTCCACCGCCACGCCGACCACCACCACCCCCGCGTCCCGGTGGTTCGTCTGGACCGAGTTCAGGATCGGGATCTGGAAGATGCAGGGCGGGCACCAGGTGGCCCAGAAGTCGATCACCACGGTCTTGCCGCGCAGGCTGGCCATGGTCACCGGCTTGCCGGCCAGGTCCGGGAGCTCGAAGTCGGGCGCGATCGGGCGCTCGTCCTCCTCCGCGGCCACAGCCACCGCCGGTGCGCTGGCCGACGCCGCCTCGGCGGTCGAGCCGCCCTCGCCGCCGCCACCGCAGGCGGCCGCCACGCCGAGGCCGGCCCACGCGAGCAGCGAGGCGGCGAGCCGGGTGGGAACTTTCCGCATTGGAGACCTCCCGTGCGTTCCGGAAAGGCGCACCGGACCTTAGAGGAGCGCCTGCTCGGCGGCCATGATGAAGCGGTTCAGGAAGGTGAAGTACGAGTTGAACGCCGAGAGCTTGTCGGTGGCTACCAGCAGACCCACGGCCACGAGCAGCGTGCCCGAGGCCAGCTCCACGGCCCGGAAATACGCCTTCATGCGCTGGAAGGCGCGGAAGAAGTACTCGATGCTCCAGCCCGCCAGCAGGAAGGGCACGCCGAGGCCAGCCGAGTAGACCGCCAGCAGCGCCACACCCTCGCCGACGGTCTCGCGGCTGCCCGCCACGGTCAGCACGCCGGCCAGGATCGGGCCGACGCAGGGTGACCAGCCGAAGGCGAAGGCCGCGCCCACGAGATACGTCCCGATCGGGCTCATCTTGCGCCGGCTGCCCACCTGGAAGTGCCGATCCCGGTAGAGCAGGTGCAGGCGCAGGACCCCCATCAGGTGCAGCCCCATGACGATGATCATCAGGCCCGCCAGGTGCGAGACCCGGATCTCGACCCCGAGCACCTCGGTGTGCCAGGTCAGGAGCAGCCGGCCCACCGCCGAGGCCGAGGCGCCGAGCAGGACGAACACGGTCGAGAAGCCCGCCACGAACCCGAGGCAGGCGAACAGCACGCGCCGGCGCAGCCGCGGCTCGTGGTCGGCCGCGTCCTGCATCTCCTCCACCGAGACCCCGGAGATGAGCGAGAGGTAGGCGGGCATGAGCGGCATCACGCAGGGCGAGAACACCGAGAGCAGCCCGGCCGCGAAGACGACTCCCACCGAGGCGATGGAGGAGAGCTCGGTCAATGGCACCCCCGGGTTTCCCCCGACGCCACAGCATCGCCCGCTGGGGGGCGGCGCCGCAATCCCTCGACGGGAGCGGACCCCGGGGGGCCTGCGCGTCGAGCCTGCCGGTCGAACCGGTCGGCCCTCGGGATGGATCGGCGAAACCGCCCTGTGTGCTGAGGGCCCTGGCGGCGGCCGCTACCAGTTGCCGGGCGCCGGCTCGAACGACTCCTCGGGCAGCTCGTCGCGCGGATCGCGACCCACGAACTCGACGCCGCGGCGACCCTCGAGATGCGCGGGCGTGATCACGTAGTCGCCGCGCACCGCGGAGTAGAAGATCGGCCGCGCGACCTCGCTGTCGAAGCCGGTCATCAGCCAGGCCATGCCGCTCACCACCGTTCCGAGCCCGGCGAAGACCAGCTTGGCGGGCGAGTACAGGAGCGAGCAGACCGCGGCGCCGGCTCCGATGGCCGCGTCGTTGGTGGCGTGCGCCGGCGACGCCCAGAGCGTCGCGGCCAATACCAGGGCCAGGGCAACACCCCGGCGTGTCGTTCGTCGATGACTCACGGATCCCCTCTCATGGCCGGCGGCGCCGGCCCCCCGGCCCCATAGAGTGCCGCGGGACGGCCGCTTCGCAACGATGCTTGCCCCGAGCCGGACCCGAAGCGCTAGAACCGACCCTCGGTGTCGAGCAGCAACGTGACCGGACCCGCGTTGACCAGGGCCACCTCCATGCGGGCGCCGAAGCGCCCCGTCACCACGGCGAGGCCCAGGCCGCGCGCGGTCGCGGCGACCCGCTCGACCAGGGGCTCCGCCTGCTCGGGCCGGGCGGCGCCGGTGAAGGAGGGCCGGCGGCCCTGGCGGGCGTCGGCCAGCAGCGTGAACTGCGAGACCACCCCGAGCGTGCCGCCCACCTCGAGGAGCGAGCGGTTCATCTTGCCGGCAACATCTTCGAAGACGCGCAGGTGGGCCATGCGCCGGGCCAGGTCGTCGGCCTGGGGCAGGCCGTCGCCCGGCGCCACGCCGACCAGGGCCAGCAGGCCCTCGCCCATCTCGGCGACGCGCTCGTCCGCCACCGTGACGTGGGCGCGGAGGACCCGCTGCACCACGGCGCGCACGGTCTAGAGCTCCTCCTGGTCCCGGAAGCGCCCGGCGTAGCGGGCGCGGCCCTCGGTGCGCAGCAGGACGAGCTGGCACAGGCGCACGCCCGCGTGGATCTCGAGCGGGTGGCCCGAGACGTTGCTCATCTCGAGCACCTGGCGGTTGGAGACGCCGGGCTGCACGAAGGCCGAGGTGACGTGGATCATCAGGCCGAGCCGCGCGTAGCGGCTGCGCCCCTCGAGCAGGCCGCACAGGTCGTCGGGCAGGGTGACGCGCTCGCGGGTGATGCCGTGGATGGTGGCGCCGGGATCCAGCCGGAACGGGCGGTCCAGGCTCTCGCGGCGCGTGTGGCGGCGGAAGTCCGCGTCCTCGACGATGGCGATCGGGCTCACGCCGCCCTCGATCACGCGGATCTCGTCGCCGAGCGTGAGATCGATGGACGCGGGCCCGACCTGCTCTGCGCTGAAGGGATCGATCACGAGCCGACCGGCGCGGATCTCTGCCAGGATCACCTCGCGGGTCAGGATCGCCATGGGCGGCGCATGATACCGTATGCCCATGCGCCATCCGTACTTCGATCTGCCCCTGCCGATCCCGGTCGGGCACCGCGGCGCCTCGGGCGAGCTGCCCGAGAACACCCTGCCCGCCTTCCGCCGCGCGCTCGAGCAAGGAGCGCTCATCCTCGAGACCGACGTGCACCCGAGCCTCGAGGGCGTGCCCGTGATCTTCCACGACCACGAGCTGGACCGGACCAGCGACGGGGTAGGCCCGATCGCCCGCCAGCCCCTGGACGCCCTGCGCGCCCTGGACGCCGGCCATCGCTTCTCGCCCGACGGCGGCCGGAGCTTCCCGTGCCGCGGCCAGGGCATCGGCATCCCGACCCTCGAGGAAGCCTTCGCCGCCTTCCCCGACGCGCGCTTCAACATCGAGATCAAGGAGGGCGACCGTGCCTTCATCGAGCGCGTGGTGAAGCTCGTGGCCACCGGCGGTCGCGAGCGCCGCACGCTGCTCACCGCCGCCGAGGACGAGGTGATGGCCGAGCTGCACGCGGTGCTGCACGCCATCGGCGTGGACGTGGCCATCGGCGCCTCCACCGGCGATTGCGTGGCCTTCGTGAAGGCCGCGAGCCAGGACGCGGCGCCGCCCTCCGAGCCCATGGCGCTCCAGATCCCGGCGCAGTTCGGCGGGCGCCCGCTGGTGACTCCGGAGCTCGTCTCCTTCGCCCACGCCCACGACGTGCAGATCCACGTCTGGACCGTGAACGAGCCGGCCGAGATCGAGCGGCTGCTGGCGCTGGGCGTGGACGCCGTGATGAGCGACTTCCCGGCGCGCGTGGTGGAGGCCATCCGCCGCCGCCGTGGCCGCTGACCCCGGACCGCCCTCGCCCTTCCTGCTCGAGCTGCTACCGCGGCTGGCCGGCTGCGGCCCGGCCCTCGACCTGGCCTGCGGGCGCGGGCGCAACGCCCTGGCCCTGACGGCGCGCGGCCACGCCGTGGTGGGCATGGACCGCGAGCGCGACGCGCTGCGGGCGCTCCGCGCCGCGGCCGGCGACGGGCGCGTGGCGGCCGTCCAGGCCGACCTCGAGACCGGCCACGGGATCCCCGCCGCGACGGCCAGCTTCGGGAGCGTGCTCGTGTTCCGCTACCTGCACCGGCCGCTCGCCGCCGAGATCGAGCGCGTGCTCCGGCCGGGCGGCTGGCTCGTCTACGAGACCTTCACCACCGTCCAGCGCGAGCTCGACCATGGCCCGCGCCGCAGCGAGTTCCTGCTCCTCCCCGGCGAGCTTCCCGCTTTGTTCCCGGGCCTCTGCGTCGAGCGCTTCGAGGAGATCGTCACCTCCGGCGAGCGCCCCGAGGCCCTCGCCAGGCTGTTCGCGCGCCCGCTCAACCGCTGAGGCGCGCCAGCGCCCAGCGGGCGTGCTCGGCCAGCAGCGGGTCGCCGCCTTCGGCGTGGCGGCGGACGAGCGGGATCAGGTCCGGGTCGGCCGCGTTGCCCGCGGCCACCAGGGCGTTGCGCACGACGCCGCGCCACTTGGCGCGGCGCAACGCGCTCCGGCGCGTGCTCGCGCGGAATGCCTCCTCGTCGAGGCCGAGCAGCCAGGCGAGCGCCGGCGCGCGCCAGGCGGGCCGCGGCGCCAGCCGCGCGCGCAGCCCCGCCGCGTCGGCAGGAACGCGACGGCGCGAGCGCGTGTTCCAGGGGCACACCTCCTGGCACACGTCGCAGCCGAACACCCAGTCGCCCTGGCCGGCCCGCAGCGGCTCGGGGATCTCGCCGCGCAGCTCGATGGTCGTGTACGCGAGGCAGCGCGAGGCATCGAGCACGAAGGGCTCGGGGAAGGCGCCCGTGGGGCACGCGTCCAGGCAGGCGCGGCAGGTCCCGCAGTGGTCGGGCTCGGGGCGGTCGGGCTCGAGCGCGAGGTCGGTGAGCAGCACGCCGAGGAACAGGTACGAGCCGAGCTCTGGGTCGATCAGGCAGGTGTTCTTGCCGATCCAGCCCAGGCCCGCGCGCGCCGCCAGCTCGCGCTCGAGCAGCGGCCCCGTGTCCACATAGGCCCGCCAGGCCACGGCGGTGTCCGCGCGCGCCTCGAGCGCGTCGCCCAGGGCGCGCAGGCGCTCGCCCAGCAGCTCGTGGTAGTCGTCGCCGCCGGCGTAGCGCGCCACGCGTCCCGCGCTCGCGCGGCCGGCGGGCGCCGGCTCGCCCGGGTCGTAGACCAGCCCCACCGCCACGGCGCTGCGCGCCCCCGGGAGCACGCGGCGCGGGTCCATGCGCTCGGCGGCGCGCTGGCCGATCCAGCCCATCTCGCCGCCGTAGCCGCGCGAGAGCCACTCGGAGAGGAAGGCCATGCGCGCGGTGGGCTCCGCGGGAGCGACGCCGGCGCAATCGAAGCCGAGCGCCAGCGCCAGCCCCTTCACCTCCTCCGCCGTGATCACCCGAGCCGCCTCGTCATGGCGGCATCATGCCGCGCTCCGCCGCGGGGTCCAGGGCGGCCAGGCGTCGCGGCTTTTCGTGTACCCTGCCCTGCCGTGACGGCCCCCTACCGGATCGCCGGCGCCTCGGGCTTCTGGGGCGACCGCAACGACGCCCTGCTCGATCAGGTCCGCGGCGGCCCGGTGGACGCGGTGATGCTCGACTACCTGGCCGAGGTCACCATGTCGATCCTGCGCGTCAAGATGCTGCGCGACCCGGGCCAGGGCTACGCGGGCGACTTCCTGAAGGCGCTGGCGCCCGCGCTCGGCGACGTGGTGGAGCGCGGCATCCAGATCGTCACCAACGCCGGTGGCATGAACCCCCGCGCTTGCGCCCAGGCGGTGGTGGATCTGGCGCGCAAGCAGGGACACCGCGGCCTGCGCGTGGGCCTGGTCACCGGCGACGACGTGATGGACCGCCTGGACGCGCTGGTCGCGCGGGGCGAGAGCCTCGCGAACCTGGACACGGGCGCCGTCTTCGCGACCATCCGCGAGCGCGTGCTGTCGGCCAACGCCTATCTGGGCGCCGACCCGATCGCCGAGGCCCTGCGCCAGGGCGCCCAGATCGTGGTGACCGGGCGCTGCACCGACTCGGCGCTGGCGCTGGGCCCGCTGCTCGCGCGCTACGGCTGGGCGGCCGAGGACTGGGACCGTCGCGCGGCGGGCGTGGTCGCGGGCCACGTGCTCGAGTGCGGCGGCCAGGGCAGCGGCGGCAACTTCTCGGGAGGCTGGGAGGAGGTCCCCGACCTCGCGAACCTCGGCTACCCGATCGCCGAGGTCGAGGCCGACGGCACGTTCGTGGTGACCAAGCACCTGGGCCTCGGGGGCCTGGTCACGCCCGCGGTGGTGAAGGAGCAGCTCCTCTACGAGATCCTCGACCCGCGCGCCTACGAGACGCCCGACGTGGTGGCCGACTTCACCTCGATCCGCCTCGAAGACCTCGGCCGCGACCGCGTGCGCTTCTCGGGCATCCGCGGCCGCCCGGCGCCCGAGCGGCTCAAGGTCTCCGTCAGCTACCAGGACGGCTGGCGCGCCTCGGTGGGCCTCACCTTCGTCTGGCCCCACGCGCGCGAGCGCGCCCGCGCCACGGAGAGGCTCCTGCGCGAGCGCAGCCAGAAGCTCGGCATCCAGATCGACGACTGGCACGTGGACCACATCGGCGTCTCGGGTGCGCTCGGCCCCATGGCGCCGGAGCCGGCCGGCGAGCCCAACGAGGTGCTGTTCCGCATGGCGATCCGCACCCGCGACCGCGACTCCGCGCGGCGCTTCAGCGCCGAGATCGCGCCGCTCGTGCTCTCGGGCATCCCCGGCGCCGCCTCGGGCCTGATCGCGCCGCGCCAGGACCCCACGGCCATCGTCAACTTCTGGCCGGCGCTGGTGCCGCGCGACGCCGCGCGCGGCGAGGTGGAGGTGCTCGAGGCGTGAGAGTGCCCCTCTACGACCTGGCCCACACCCGCGCCGGCGACAAGGGCGACAAGTGCAACGTGGGCGTGATCGCCCGCCGGCCCGAGTACTACCCCGTGCTGCTGCGCGAGCTCACGGCCGAGCGCGTGCGCGCCTGGTTCGGCGACTGGGTGAAGGGCCCGGTCGAGCGCTTCGAGCTGCCGAACCTGGAGGCGTTGAACTTCGTGCTGCACGGTGCGCTCGACGGCGGCGCGCTGGTCTCCCTGCGCCTGGACACCCAGGGCAAGACCTACGGCTACGGGCTCCTGCGCATGGAGGTCGAGGTGCCCGACGATCTCCCCGTGCAGCGGCGGGCCCCTGCCGCACCGCGGCTCGCGGGGTAGCCGCGTGTTCCCCTACGTCGAGCAGCCGTCGCTCTCGCTGGGCAGCTACACGCTCTACTTCTTCCAGGTGGCGGTCTGCGCGGCCGTGATCGTGGGCTACGAGATCGTGGTCCGCCGCGCGCCGCGGCTCGGGCTCGACGCCGACCAGACCGCGAGCCTGGTGGCCTGGGTGATCCTGTTCGGCTTCATCGGCTCCCACGTGTTCGACGTGCTGGCCTACTACCCCGAGCGCGTGCTGGCCGACCCGCTCGAGCTGCTCAAGATCTGGGGCAGCATGTCGTCCTTCGGCGGCATGATGGGCGGCATGCTGGCCGCGGTGGTGCTCACGCGCCGGCGCGGCTGGTCGGGGAGCGACGCCTTCAAGCTGGCCGACACCATCGGCTTCGCCTTCCCCTTCGCCTGGGTGTTCGGCCGCCTGGGCTGCGCCCTGGCCCACGACCACGTGGGCGTCCCCACGGACCACTGGCTCGGCGTGCGCTTCCCCGACGGGCCGCGCTTCGACCTCGGCCTGCTGGAGCTGCTCTACACGATTCCGATCGCCGCGCTGTTCTTCGCGCTCGACCGCAAGCCCCGCCCGACGGGGTTCTACCTGGGGCTCTTCCTGATCCTCTACGCGCCCGTGCGCTTCGCCATGGACATGCTGCGTACCGGCGACGCCCGCTACCTGGGCTGGACGCCCGGCCAGTACGTCTCCATCCTCGCGCTGCTCGCCGGCGCGGCGATCCTGGGGAGCGCGCTGCGCCGGCGATCCACGCCCGCCCACGCCTGAGCGAACCGCGAGGAGCAGCCATGCCGAAGATCGAGTTTCCCGAAGGCTTCCACTGGGGCACCGCCACCGCCTCCTACCAGATCGAGGGCTCCTGGCAGGCCGACGGCAAGGGCGAGTCCATCTGGGACCGCTATGCCCACACGCCCGACAAGATCAAGAAGGGCGACACGGGCGACGTGGCCTGTGACCACTACCGGCGCTTCCGCGAGGACGTGGCCCTGATGAAGCGGCTCCACCTGAACAGCTACCGCTTCTCGGTGGCCTGGCCGCGCATCCAGCCCACGGGCCGCGGCCCCGCCAACCGCAAGGGCCTCGACTTCTACAGCCAGCTCGTGGACGAGCTCTTGGCGGCCGGCATCCGGCCCTTCCTGACGCTCTACCACTGGGACCTGCCCCAGGCGCTCGAGGACGAGGGCGGCTGGCCCAACCGCGACCTGGCCGGGCGCTTCGTGGACTACGCCGAGACCATGACCCGCGCGCTCGGCGACCGCGTGCGCCACTGGATGATCTTCAACGAGCCCAAGGTGTTCACGGTGATGGGTTATCTCGTGGGCATCCACGCGCCGGGCCGGCGCGACCGCGACGCCTTCCTGCGTGCCACCCACACGGTGAACCTGGCCCAGGGCCAGGCCTTCGCCGCCATGAAGGCCATCGACCCCAAGCTCGAGATCTCGAGCGCCTTCAACATGTCGCCCTGCGCGCCCATGACCGATTCGCCCGAGGACCTGGCGGCCACCGCGCGCTGGGACGCCTTCGTGAACCGCTGGTACATCGAGCCCGCCCTGCTCGGCCGCTACCCCGACGCGTTCCCGAACGGCCTGCCGGCCGACGTGATGGGCATCCGCGACGGCGACATGGACAAGGTGAAGGCGCCCCTCGACTTCGTGGGCATCAACCTCTACACGCGCACGCTGGTGAAAGGGATCCAGGACGGGAACCTGGACGCCATGGACGGCTCGCCGGGCGGGGGCACGGACGGCCCGCGCACGGACTTCGGCTGGGAGGTCTGGCCCGACGCCCTGCACGACCAGATCATGGCCGTCACGCGCGACTACGGCGCCCCGATCATCGAGATCACCGAGAACGGCTGCTCCTACGCCGACGGTCCCGACGCCCGCGGCGTGGTGAACGACGCGCGGCGCATCGAGTTCTACCGGGGCTTCCTGGCGGGCGTGGCCCGGGCCATCGAAAAGGGCGCGCGCGTGCGCGGCTACCACGCCTGGACGCTCCTGGACAACTTCGAGTGGTCCGAGGGCTACGAGCAGCGCTTCGGCCTGGTCTGGTGCAATCACGACACCCAGGAGCGGATCGTGAAGGCCTCCGGCCACTGGTACGCCGAGGCGGCCGCGCGCAACGGCTTCGATCTCTAGGCGCGCGCCGCCCGGGAGGCGACGCGGACCCCGCGAGGCGCAGATGGATTCCGGCATCCGGCTCGGACGCATCCTGGGCATTCCGATCTACCTGCATCCGACCTGGTTCCTCGTGTTCCTGCTGGTGGCGTTCGGGCTGTGGAGCCACCTGGCCACCGCCTACCCCGCCCTCGAGCCGGCCTGGCGCGTGGCCAATGCGCTGCTCACCTCGGGCCTGCTGTTCGGCTCGGTCCTGCTGCACGAGCTCGGCCACAGCGTGCTGGCGTTGCGCCACGGCGTGGCCGTCCGCTCCATCACGCTCTTCATCTTCGGCGGCGTGGCCACCATGGAGCGCGAGCCCGACTCGCCGCTGGCCGAGCTCCAGATCGCCCTGGCGGGCCCGGCCACCAGCGCGGCGCTGGGCGTGGGGTTCGCCGGGCTCGCGGGGCTGTTCGAGGCGGGCTCCATCGGCATGGCCACCTTCCAATGGCTGGCCGTGCTGAACCTGGGCGTCGCCGTCTTCAACCTGCTGCCGGGCTTCCCGCTGGACGGCGGGCGCGTGCTGCGCGCGCTCCTGTGGTGGCGCGGGCGCGACGTCGACACCGCCACGCGCCTGGCCGCCCGGGTGGGCCAGGGCATCGCCTACGGCCTGATCGCCCTGGGCCTGCTCGTGGCCACCCGCGACCTGGTGAGCGGCCTGTGGCTCGCCTTCATCGGCTGGTTCGTGCTGACCGCCTCGCTCGCCCACCAGCGCCAGGCCGCCGTGGAGATCTCCCTGCGCGGGCTCGTGGCGCGCGACGTGATGACGCCGCGGGTGCCCACCGTGGAGACGACCCTGCCGGTGGCCGCCTTCGCGCGCGACTATGTCCTGCGCGGCGACCGCTGGGCCATCGTGCTCGAGGGCGGCGTGCCGCGCGGCCTGGTCTCGCGCACCGACGTGAAGGGCGTCCCGCCCGACCGCTGGGAGTCCACGACCGTCGGCCAGATCGCCACCCCCCTCGAGAAGGTCGTGATGGCCTCCCCCGACCTCCCCCTGTCCGACGTCCTGCGCCTGCTCAGCGGTTGCAGCACCAACCAGATCCCGGTGATGGACGGCGCCATGATCCTGGGCGCCGTCACCCGCCAGAACCTCCTCCAGGCCATCGAGATCCGGGGGACGCGCTAGGACCGGAGGTGCTATAGATACGCGCCATGACGATCCAGCCCGCGAACCAGCAAGAGGATCGACCGGCGGCGTACGAACCGCCTCGCTTCGAGGTGATGTCCCTCGACTGCGAGATCACGGCCTACGCTCCCGACGGCGACGACCCCCTCTTCTAGGAAGAGCCCCGCTCGTGCCCACACCGTGGCGAGCGCGCCTGCGCCGCTGGCGCTTGGCGTTGCAGGAGGTGTTCCGCAAGTACTTCGTCGCGGGCATCCTGTTCTTTGCTCCCATCGGCATCACCCTGTGGGCGATCTTCTGGATCGTCGGCGCCTTGGACCGCCTGCTGCTGCCGCGCGTCCTGGCCTGGGTGGGCATCCAGGACCCGCCGCAGCTCCCCCTGGTGGGCGTGCTGTTCACCCTCGTCGTGATCCTGCTGCTCGGCGTGGTGGCCCGGCACCTGCTGCCCTTCGAGATCACCCGGCGCTGGCACAACCTGATCGACGACATCCCCGTCGCCGGCACGATCTACGGCGCCGTGCGCCAGCTCTTCGAGGCGATCTTCGAGTCCAGCGGCGGGTCGCGTTTCAACCGCGTTGTGCTGGTGGAGTACCCGCGCAAGGGGATCTACGCCATCGCCTTCACCACGGGCGAGGCCCGCGGCATCGTCCAGGACGTGACCCCCGGACGCGTGATCAACTGCTTCATCCCCACGACGCCGAACCCCACCTCGGGCTTCTACCTGCTGGTCCCCGAGACCGAGATCATCGAGGTGGACCTCACCGTCGAAGAGGCGTTCAAGCTGGTCATGTCCGCCGGGCTCGTCGGGCCCGAGGACGCCGGCGCCGGCGCTGCGCTCGCCTCCCCACCCGGCTCCGGCTCCGGCTCGCGCGCGGGCTAGCCACGCGGACCCCCCAGCGTCGCCTCGAGCGCGAAGACGTGCTCGTCCTCGGCGCCGAGCGCCCGCAGGCTCTCGGCCAGGCGCAGCACGTACTCGAGGTTCGCGCCGCTCGGCCCGGCGCTGCGACGCACCTGGGCGGCGATCTCGTGGAGCGGCGCCTCGCCCAGGTAGTTCGGGTTCCCCGGCGTGGCGAAGTAGACGATGCCCGCCGCGCGCCGCGGCGCCGCCGGCTCGGCAGCCAGGTGGAGATCCACGCGCCGTCGCTCGTAGCCGCCCTGCTCGCGGTGGTCGAGCGTGCGCACCACCGCCGTGCGCTCGGCCGGCGCCACGCGGTAGGCCATCCCCCAGCAGCGCGCGCCGGGCTCGGGCACGAGCGTCACCACGCGGCCGGGCGCCCCGGGCACGCCGCGGTGATCGGTGGAGCCCTGCCAGAAGCGCCGCGCGAAGCCCGCGATCCAGGCCGCGCGCCGCTCCTCGAACGGGAACGACGGCCGCCACACGAGCGACCCGTAGCCGAAGATCCACTCGGGCTCCGAGCTGTCGGACACGTCGCGCCTCGCGTCAGGGACCGCTCAGGCTAGCGGGAAGCGCGCGGGTGGCCCGGGCCCTGCCCGGCCCGGGACTCGCAAGGTACGATGGGCCGCCATGTCCTGGAAGCCCGAGCTGGAGGAGCTGGCCCGCCGCACCGGGCTGGCCCACGAGATGGGTGGCGCCGAGCGCATCGCCCGCGCGCGCGAGGCGGGGCGCCAGACCGTGCGCGAGCGCATCGAGCAGATCCTGGATCCGGGCTCCTTCCGCGAGACCGGCACCCTCGCGGGCCGCGCCGACTACGACGAGCAGGGCCGCATGACCGCCTTCCGGCCCTCGAACTTCGTGTGCGGGCGCGGGCTCGTGGACGGCCGCCCCGTGGTGGTGGGCGGCGACGACTTCACCGTGCGCGGCGGCGCCGCCGACGGCGCCATCGGCAACAAGATGGGCTGGTCCGAGCGTGCCGCGCGCGACCTGCGGATCCCGGTGATCCGCCTGGTGGACGGCACCGGCGGCGGCGGGAGCGTGAAGCAGCAGAAGACCCTGCGGCGCGGCTACGTGCCGCTGATCCCGGACTGGGACGTGAGCGTCGAGCTGCTCTCGCGGGTCCCCGTGGCGGCCGCCGCGCTCGGCCCCGTGGCGGGGCTCGGCGCGGCGCGCGTGGCCGCCTCGCACTTCTCGGTGATGGTGCGCGAGACGAGCCAGGTGTTCGTGGCGGGCCCGCCCGTGGTGCGCCGGGCGCTCGGGCGCGACGTCGGCAAGGAGGAGCTCGGCGGCCATCGCATCCACGCGCGCGGCAGCGGCGCGGTGGACAACGAAGCCGCCGACGAAGCCGACGCCCTGGCCCAGATCCGCCGCTTCCTCTCCTACCTGCCGTCTTCGGTGTTCGAGGCGCCGCCGCGCGTCGAGCCCCAGGACGATCCGGACCGGCGCGAGGAGGCGCTGCTCTCGATCGTGCCGCGCGAGCGGCGCAAGCCCTACGACGTGCGCGAGCTGCTCGCCCTGGTGCTCGACCGGGGCTCGCTCTTCGAGCTGGGGCGCGGCTTCGGCCGGCCGCTGGTCACGGCGCTCGCGCGCCTCGACGGGATCGCGGTGGGCGTGCTCGCCAACGATCCGCGCCAGCTCGCGGGCGCGCTCGACGCCGCGGCGTCGGAGAAGATGACCCGCTTCGTGGACCTGTGTGACACGTTCCACCTGCCCGTGGTGAACTTCGTGGACAACCCGGGCTTCCTGATCGGCGTCGAGGCGGAGAAGCGCGGCACGATCCGCGCCGGCGTGCGCGCGCTCGCGGCGGTCTACCAGGCGCGCGTCCCCTGGGCCTCGATCCTGGTGCGCAAGGTCTACGGCGTCGCCGGCGCTGGCCACGGCGCCCACCACCGCCTGAACCTGCGCTACGCGTGGCCCTCGGGCGAATGGGGCTCGCTGCCCATCGAGGGCGGCGTGGAGGCCGCCTACCGCCGGCAGCTGGAGGCGGCCGCCGATCCCGACGCCTTGCGCCGCGAGCTCGAGGACGAGCTCGCCTCGCTGCGCTCGCCCTTCCTCACGGCCGAGGCCTTCGGCGTGGAGGAGATCATCGATCCGCGGGAGACCCGGCCCCTGCTGGTCGAGTGGGTGCGGCGCGCCTGCCAGGTGGCCGCGAGCGAGCTCGGCCCGCGGGCGCGCGGCATGCGGCCGTGACCGGGTAGGATGGAGGCGGAGGTCCCCATGAGACTCGACAAGCCGCGGCTCGAGCCGCTCTCGCGCGATCGCATCGACCCCGAGCTGGCGGCCCGCTTCGGCGACGGCCCGATCCTGAACATCTTCCGCACGCTCGCCCACCACCCGAGACTGCTCAAGCGCTGGCTCGTGTTCGGCAACCACGTGCTGGCCAAGAGCACGCTCACGCCGCGCGACCGCGAGATCGCCATCCTGCGCGTGGGGTACCTCTGCCAGGCCGGCTACGAGTGGGCCCAGCACGCGGCCATCGCGCGCGCCTCGGGCCTCTCGGCGCAGGAGATCGCGCGCGTGGCCGAGGGCGCCGAAGCCAAGGGCTGGAGCCCGGCCGAGCGCGCCGTGCTGCGCGCCAGCGACGAGCTGCACGCGGACTCCTTCGTGGGCGACGCCACCTGGGCCGCGCTCACGGAGCACTACACGACCGAGCAGATCCTCGACCTGATCTTCACCGTGGGGCAGTACCAGCTCGTCTCCATGGCCCTGAACACCCTGGGCGTGCAGCTCGAAGCGGGCGCGTCCGGCATGCCGCGGCGCTGAGACGAGCCGCGTGGCGGGCCGGCTGGCGGGCAAGGCGGCGGTGGTGGTGGGCGCGGGCCAGACGCCGGGCGACACCATCGGCAACGGCCGCGCCACGGCCATCCTGTTCGCGCGCGAGGGCGCGCGCGTGCTGGCGGTGGACCGCCAGCTCGAGCGTGCCGAGGAGACCGTGGTGCGGATCGTGGCCGAGGGCGGCGAGGCCTTCGCCTGGCGCGCCGACGCCACCAACGAGTCCGAGTGCGCGGCCCTGATGGCGGGCGCCCTCGAGCGCTTCGGCCGCATCGACGTGCTCCACAACAACGTGGGCATCGGCGGCGGCGACGCCGGGCCCGCCCACGTGGAGGAGGCCGCCTGGGATCGCATCCTCGCGGTCAACCTGAAATCCGTGGTGTTCCCCTGCAAGCACGTGCTGCCGGCCATGCGCCGCCAGCGCGGCGGCGCCATCACCAACGTCTCGTCGGTGGCCGCCGTCTGCTCGACCGGCATCGTCGCCTACAAGGCCTCCAAGGCCGGCGTCAACGCCTACACCCAGAGCCTCGCCATCGGCAACGCGAAGTACGGCATCCGCGCCAACGTGATCATGCCGGGGCTCATGGAGACGCCCATGGCCATCGAGGGCATCTCCGAAGCGCGCGGCGTGCCCAAGGAGGAGCTCGTCCGCCAGCGCAACGCGGCCGTGCCGCTCGGCGGCAAGATGGGGACCGCCTGGGACGTGGCCTGGGCCGCGGTGTTCCTCGCCTCCGACGAGGCGAAGTTCATCACCGGCGTCGCGCTGCCGGTGGACGGCGGCCAGAGCGCGCGGATCGGCTAGGCGGGGTTGCGGGGGGAGGCGGAGGGGTGGTGCCGCGCTCCGCTTCGCTCGGGAGGAGGCGGAGGGGTGGTGCCGCGCTCCGCTTCGCTCGGGAGGAGGCGGAGGGGTGGTGCCGCGCTCCGCTTCGCTTGCGAGGAGGCGGAGGGGTGGTGCCGCGCTCCGCTTCGCTTGCGCTTCGGGTGCGCCAACGTGGCCCTCCGGGCGGTTGCGTGGCTCCGAGGCCTTGCGGGGCTTCCGGGCCCCCGGCGTACCGAC
>Ga0302046_10003042_pt1 | contig 15339 bp, 10 predicted proteins | sample RVTome_11_FD_200261 | JGI IMG/M metagenome (GOLD analysis project Ga0302046, IMG submission 200261) | Soil microbial communities from uranium-contaminated site in the Upper Colorado River Basin, Wyoming, United States - RVT147D111 (version 2) ...
ATGGCATCGATTCAGGCGAAAGGGTTGATCGAACTCTCCACGACGCTCGGCGAAGACGTTCTCCTGTTCCGCAGCATGAGCGCCACGGAGCAGCTCGGGGGGCTGTTCGAATACAGGCTGGAGATGGAGAGCACCGATGAGAAGGTGAAATTCGAGGACATCCTCGGCCAGAGCGTCACCGTGCGACTCACCCTCCACAATGATAAGGAACGGTTCTTCAACGGTTACGTCACCCGGTTCTCGCAGGTCGAAGCCGAACCGGACAAGTCCCGCTACAGCGCCGTCGTGCGGCCGTGGCTGTGGTTTCTGACCCGCACGTCCGATTGCCGGATCTTCCAGGAGATGACCGTCCCCGAGGTCATCGAGAAGGTGTTCGCCGATCACGACTACGCAGCCTTCGAGAACAAGCTCAGCGGCAGCTACAGGAAGTGGGTCTATTGCGTGCAGTACCGGGAAACCGACTTCAATTTCGTCAGCCGGCTGATGGAGCAGGAAGGGATTTACTACTATTTCAAGCACGACAAGGACAAGCACACGCTCATCCTCGCCGATGCCTACAGCTCGCACGAAGCGATCCCCGGATACGAAGAAGTGCCGTATTTCCCTCCCACCGCCAACGTCGTGCGTGATTCGGACTTCTTCACGTCGTGGTCCGCATCGCAGGAAGTCCAGCCGGGCGCCTACACGCTCACCGACTTCGATTTCGAGAAACCGAAGGCCGATCTGGCCGTCAAGAGCACCGCATCACGCAAGCACGATAAGGCGAAGCTTGAGATCTACGACTTCCCGGGCGAATACCTCGAATCAGGCGATGGCGAGCAGTACGTCAAGACGCGCCTGGAGGAGTTTCAGGCACAGCACGAACTGGTCAACGGCGCCGGCAACGTGCGCGGTCTGTATTCCGGCGGCCTGTTCAAGCTGACCAAGTACCCCCGAGACGATCGGAATCGCGAATATCTCGTCGTCTCGGCCAGCCACCGGCTGCAGGGAATGGCCTACGCAAGCAGTGCTGAATCGGCCGCGGACCAGTACACCGGCAGCATCGTCGCCATGGACAGCAAGCAACCCTACAGACCGATGCGTCACACCGCGAAGCCGACCATCCAGGGTCCCCAGACCGCCATGGTGGTCGGCAAGGCCGGCGAGGAGATCTGGACCGACAAATATGGGCGGGTGAAGATTCAATTCCACTGGGACCGCGAGGGCAAGGAGGACGAGAACAGCTCCTGCTGGGTGCGGGTGGCGCAGGTCTGGGCCGGCAAGACGTGGGGCGGCATGCAGATACCCCGCATCGGCCAGGAGGTGATCGTCGAATTCCTCGAGGGCGACCCGGATCGGCCGATCATCACCGGCCGCGTCTACAACGCCGACGCCATGCCTCCCTATGCGCTGCCCGACAATCAGACGCAGAGCGGCATCAAGACCCGCAGCACCAAGGGGGGCACCGGGGAAAACTTCAACGAGATCCGCTTCGAGGACAAGAAGGGCGAGGAAGAGCTCTACATCCACGCGGAGAAGAATCACACCAATATCACCGAGAACGATCGAAACGAGGATGTCGGGGCCAACCGCAGTCTGAAGGTCGGCGGCAACCTGAAGGAAGAGATCAAGGGAAACAAGGAATCGACCGTCGATACCGACCACACGGAGCACATCAAGGGCCACGACAAGGTCACGGTCGATTCCGGGCAGGAGCTCACCGTGACGGCCGGCGGCAGGAAGGTCAAGATCACCGGCGATCACGAGCGCACGGTCAACGGAAACGAGAAGGTCACCATCAACGGGCCGCGGCAGCTGTCCGTGGCGGGGACCGAGCGGTTCGAGTGGAAGGCCGACAGCTTCAAGCTGGTCTACGGCATTGCGCAGGACCATTTCCTCGGCATGAAGATGTCGACCACGCAGGGGATCAACGCGGAGGAGTACCTGGCGTTCAAGTACTCCATCGGGGCCGCCGGCGTGCTGGCGAAGACCGCGGACAAGAACGCCCTGAAGACCAGCAAGTCGGAGATCGATGCGACCACTCACATCAAGATGAAGGCGCCGCACGTGGAGATCGAGGGCACCTCCACCATCGCTTTGACCGGCGGTGACATCTTCATCGATGGCGATTCCATCAAGCTGAAGGCCGGCGGCACCACCGTCGAGATCGCCAGTTCGGGCGTCTCCATCAACGGGAAGCTCATCGAGAAGTGATCGGGCATTGCGTCGGGAAGGCGGGAAGAGCGGACCGGTGAATCGATGCGGATCCTGAATGACACCTCGTTTCCGGCGGTCATCCTGATCGGTGGAGTGAAGCCGCCGAAGCCGACCGCCACCCTCATCGTGAAAGGTACGTTCACCCTCGTGCCGGACGGCCCGGCCGTCCCGGCGGCGGAGCAGATCTTCCCATCGCCGGATGTGCACGAGGAGGATGATCCCGCCAGAGCGCTGCGCTATCCTTCCGACTTCGCCTTCTTCAAGCCGAAAGCCGACCTGCTGCTCATCGCGAAGTGCCATGTCCCCGGTGGCAGGCCGGTGCCGATCTGCAGGGTCGCGTTCCGCGTCGGCGGCCGTGAGCGCCGCCTCGCCGTGGTCGGCGACCGTCAATGGATTCGGAAGCTCGGAGTCCTGACCTTCGGCGAGCCGGTGCCGTTCTCCGAGATGGACCTGGGTTGGGAGCGCTCGTTCGGGGGGCCCGGATTCGCCCCCAATCCCATCGGCCGGGGAATTGCCGAGTCGGCTGGTCCCGGTGGAAACACGGCCATCCCGCTCGCCAACCTCGAGGATCCGGCGACGGTCGTCAAGTCGCCCAAGGACAGGCCGCCTCCGATCGGGTTCGGTCCGGTGGCCCCCTCATGGCAGCCGCGCACCGACAGGCTCGGGTCATACGACGACAAGTGGCTCGCCAAACGGTGGCCGTGGTTCCCCGACGACTTCGACTGGCGGTACTACAACTCCGCGCCCGAGCCGATGCAGCTGGACGGCTACGTCAAGGGGGATGAAGAGCTCTATTTCGAAAACCTGCACCGGGAGCGCCCGAAGTACACCGGTCGTCTGCCCGGCACCCGGATCCGCTGCATCCTGGATCGTCGCGCCGCCGGACCGACTCCCCCCCGCAGTGACGAGATCGCAATGAACCTGGACACCCTCTGGGTCGACCTGGAGACAGGACGGCTGCTCCTGGTGTGGCGGGGAGTGGCGGAGCTCAGCGACAATCGGCTCGACGAACTCGACAACCTGGTTGTTCTGGGCGAGTCCCTCGCCTCGCCCCCCGCTCCGCCCCAGTCGGTCGATGCGACCAGGCAGCGACTGCTGGTCGAGTACGAGGGCGCCGGAGCGGGGCCGAAGCGCCTCGAGACGGAGGACATCGGTTTGCAGGTGGATGCCGCAATCCTTGCAGCGAAGCAGCGTCTCAAGAGCATGGGGGTCGACGTCGACGCGAGCGCCGCGCAGAAGGTCGATCCGGACGTTGGGAAGGCGAAGCTCAAGGAGCGAATGGCAGCCGACGGGTTTACCCCGAACGAGATCCGCCGCCTGCTCGACCCCCCCACCCGGGAATGGCTCGTCGAGCGGCACGCAGCGGGTGGAGCACTCGATGGCGAGGCATTGGAAGGACTGGACCTGTCGGGGGTCGATCTGTCGGGGGCGTCGCTGCAACGCTGCGGTCTCGCCGGAGCGAAGCTCTCCGGGGCGCGGCTGGCGGGAGTCGATCTGTCGCGGGCGAACCTGGAGGGTGCCGACCTGTCCGGCGCCATTCTGGCCGGAGCGAACCTCACCGACGCGCGCCTGCGAGGTGCGAGGCTCGCCGGTTGCGACCTGACCGGGGCGATGCTCGAGGGCGCTCTCTTCAGCGGCGCCGACCTGTGCGGCATCAAAGCGGCCGGCGCCAAGGGGAAGGGCGCCGGCTTCGCCGGTGCGCGGCTGGATCGAGCCGATTTCGAAGGAGCGGTGCTGGAGGAGTCGGACTTCGTCGGCGCCGTCATGCCGGAAGCCCGGTTCGTCCAGGCCGGACTGGCCGGGGCCGATTTCAGCAAGGCCTCCGGGGAGAAATCGGACTTCAGCAGGGCCGACCTGAGCAACGCCCAGTTCAGCGACGGGGCCCGGTTCGCCGGCGCGAAATTCGAGATGATCCGCGCCGCGGGATCGCAGTGGGAGACCGCCGATCTGACCGGGTGTCTGTTCCGGGCCGCCCAGCTGACCCGTTCGAGCTTCGAATCGGCGCTCCTCACCGGCTGCGACTTCACCCTGTCGCGCATGCGCAAGGTGTCGTTCGAGCGGGCCGATCTCCGCAAGGCGATCCTCGGCCAGGTCGATGCATTTCAGGGGTCGTTCGAGCGGGCCGATCTGCGGGAGACCGATCTGCGCGGCGCCAGCCTGTACGAAGCCGAGTTCCTCGACACGGTGCTCGATGGGGCGCGGTTCGATCGGGCCGACGTCAGCATGACCAAGATCGCAGCCAGGCGCTAGAGAGAGGGTTGCAGGATGGCGGACGAACAGGCGCGAAGCTCTCCGATCCTGGATGCCCTGCGCGCCGGGGCGGACCTCCCCGCCGACGCTCTCGAGGGGGCCGACCTGCAGGGATCGAACCTCGCCCGACTCGTCCTGAGCGGCCGCCGGCTGGAGAGAGCCAACCTCGCGGGAGCCGATCTGAGCGGCGCCGCGCTGGCTCACTGCAGTCTGCAGGGAGCCCGGCTCGCGGGAGCGACGCTGCGCAACGCTCATCTGCTCGGCGCGAACTTCTCCGGCGCGGATCTCAGGGAGACTTCATGGGGCCTGTCGGACCTGACGGGGGCGAAATTCGACGGCGCCGATCTGACCGGCTCCCGTTTTGAAATGATGCAGTTCGGGGCCTCCATTCTGGAGGGGAACCTGGCCGGAGCGCGATTCGAATTCTGCGCTGCTCCAAAGCTCGCCGCCCCCAACCGGACGTTATCCGGATGCACGATGGTGGGGTGCATCCTGGACGGAGCCGACCTGAGAGGTCTACGGCTGCAGGATGCCGTCCTCGATGGGTGTGACATCGAGCGGGCCAACCTGCAGCAGGCCGACCTGCGGGGAGCCAGACTGCCGGGCTGCTCGTTCGAGAATTCGGACCTGTCGAATGCGCAGCTGCAGGGTGCGTTTCTGCAGCGGGCGGGATTCTCCGGCAGCCGGCTGCGCGGGGCCAACCTCGAAGGGGCCGACCTGACCCGGGCGAATCTCTCCGGGGCCGACCTGGAGGGCGCGAACCTGAGGCGGGCGATCCTGCAGCGCGTCAAGCTGCGGGGGACCTCCCTCGCCGGCGCCGATCTTTCCGGTCTGGACCTCGGTGAAGCCGACCTGTCGGGATGCCGGCTCGCCGGCGCCAATCTCGGCGAGACGCGTCTGGACGGTGCGATCTTGAAAGGGGCGGATCTTTCGGGCGCCAATCTGGACGGCGCATCGCTGGTGGCGGCGGCGCTCGGTTCCGCCAACCTCGCCCGCGCCAGGATGATCGGAGCCGATCTTTCCAAGGCGGAGTTGCCGGACGCGATCCTCGCCGGGGCCGATCTGTCCGAGGCCAATCTCCGCGGAGCCGATTGCTCGGGGGCCGACTTCGAGGGTGCCGTGCTGAGCCGCGCTGCGGCCGGCCAGGCGGTCTTCGCCGGCGCGCGGCTCGACGGCGCGAAGCTGGACGGCTGCGACCTCACCGGCTCCGACCTTACCGGAGCGAGCCTGCGAAAGACCCGGCTCGAGGGAGCGGTGCTGAAGCAGGCCAACCTCGTCAAGGCGCATCTCGAAGATTCGGATCTGTCGCGGGTGCCGCTCGAAGCGGCCGACCTGACGGGCGCCGTGCTGGTGCGGGTCAAGGCCGTGGAGGCCTCCCTCAAGGACGCCTCCTGCTGCGAGGCCCGGTTGGAGGATTGCGACCTGTCCGGCATCATGGCGGCCGGGTCGCGCTGGATCGGCGCGTCGCTGAACAGGTGCCGGTTCCTGAACGCCAAGCTGAATTACGCCAATTTCTCACGCGCCCGGTTGGAGTCGGTCGACGGCACGGGCGCCGAGCTGAGCGGCGCGGTGTTTCACCGCGCCGAGGAGGTCCGCAGCCGGTGGGACAAAGCCGGACGCGACAAGGCGGGGAAGACCGATCCGGCTCTCGCCAGGGCGGAGGAGTTCACTGTTCCCGGAATGCCGGAGATCGTGGAGTGACACGGAAGCGCTCGCGCAGCGGAGGGGAGGCCAGATGATGCGGCAGGATCTGCAGAAGATGCCGGCGGTCGGAGCGGGGATGCTGGAGCCCGCGGAGGTCGTCTGGTGCGGAGAGTCGCCGGGTGAACTGAGAGTCCGCATCGAGCGGGATTCCTGTACGCACCCGGCACGTCCGGCACTGTCCGGCGATTGCGCTCCGCGTGTCGGTGACCGGGTGCTGATCGCCCCCGATTCCCACGGTGATCTCTGGATCATCGCCGCCCTTTCCGCGGCGGCAGTCCCGGCCGGGGGAGAGACCGAGGTGCGCGAGCCGGGCGGCGCCTCGGCGGCGGTGGAGCAGGGCGAGGGCGGGCAGCGGATCGTCGTTCGCGACCGCCGCGGGGCCCTGGTTTTCGAATACGACCCCGAGAGCCGCAGGACCACGCTGCATACCACTGAGGGCGATCTCCAGCTCGACGTCCCCGCAGGGGCGTTGTCGTTGCGCGCGTCGCGGGGTGTGAGGATCGACGCGGGAGAGTCGGTCGAAGTGAACGGGGCGAATGGTGTCGACCTGCGTACCGGCGGAGTCGAGGGGAGCACCGAGACGCGCATCGACATGCGGCCGGAGCGGCTCGGCGTTACCGCGCCGGCCGCCGAGGTCGCCGCCGGCGAGGTCCGGTTCGATGCGTCCCGGGTGGTCAGCCGAATCGACAAGGCCCTGGCGATCTACGGGACCCTCGAGGTGACCGCCAATCGGATCCGCCAGCGCGCGCGTCGCCTGTTGACCGCGGTGGAACAGCTGTTCCAGCTCTCCGCGGGGCGGGTCGAGGCCGACGTCGAGGACGAGCTGCGGCTCAGCAGCGGCACGGCGAGCATCAAGGCGAAGGGGCGGGTCAAGATCGACGGCGACTCCATTCATCTGGGCTGAGAGAGGACGAGACCATGATGCCGGCATCCACCAAGGCGGGGGGGCAGTGTTTGGGATTTCCCGACGTCTGCAAGACGCCGGCGCCTCCGGCGCCGCCGATCCCGATACCCTACCCGAATATCGCCATGGCGAACCAGGCTAACCCGGGAACCTGCACGAAGAAGGTCAAGATCCAGAATCAGCCGGCCATGCAGAAGGGGAGCGAGATCCCGATGTCGTCTGGCGACGAGGCCGGCTCCCTCGGTGGCGTCGTTTCGAGCCAGTTCAAGGGGCCGTGCAAGTTCAAGCGCGCCAGCGCCAAGGTGAAGTTCGAGGGCAAGGCGGCGGTCTACGTAACCTGCACCACGGGGCACAACGGGTCGAACGCCAACATGCCGGCGGGGGCCCAGCTCGCGCCGAGCCAGACCAAGGTCCTCGTCGCGATGTGACCGCTCGGTGGGGGAGCCGGGCACAGAGACGGCTCCGGGCGCGGAGGCACCGATGATCACGACGATCCGCGGTGGCAGGTTCGACAGCACGCTTCACGTCGACAGCGTCGAAGCCGGGCAGCATGCAAGCCTGTCGATCCATCTCAAGGTCTGTCTGCAGCAATTCGCGCCGCCACGCGGGGTGGCATATCTCCGCTACAGGCAGGAGGACGCCCAGACCGCCGCGAATATCGTCATCGTGCACTGGCCGGCCGGCGACGCGTTCCCCGCCTGGTGCCGCAGGTTTGAACAGGAGGCTGAGCAGTTCTTTCATGGGAAGATCTGGCTGGCGCCCGACAGCGCCTGGTTGGCGCATGCGCCGGTCCCCGGATCGGGCGGCCGGAGCGTCACGCGGCCCGGGGTGAGGTGCGGCTTTCGCATGAGCCGGGTGCCGATGGACGAGGCGCACTTCGTCTGCGACGTGGCTTACACGACCGCCAGTTCCGACTTCTTCCGCTCCCACCACAGCCAGACGAACGCGGCGAGGGAGGTCCTCGACGCCATGTCGATTTCGGACGATCCCGAGAACCTGGCGACCTTTTATCGAGCCTGCTTTGCGGGGAGCGGCCGTCTGCTGCTGTCGCGCAAGGACCTCGACCCCGTCCAGAGGGGTATTTTTGGCACGACGCTCGGGCAACGCGTTTTTATCCACGAGCTCGGTCATGCCCTCGGGCTCCCCCACGTGAACGGCGCGGGCAACGACGATGACGCGTACGGGGTGACCGCCCACCAGGCAGGTGATCTGATGGGGTTGGGGGAGCGAATCGAAGCGTGGCACGCGTTCCCGTGGATGAGAAGGCTTGGTCTCCACCTCCGCGGCGCGGAGGCGCCGGCCGGATGGACCGCGACGACCAGCCGCCCCGCCGTCGGAATCGACCGCATCTACCAGCGGTGGAACGGGCCACTGGACCCAGGAGGAGTAGGCCCATCGGCTCTCGACGGGGGAGTGTCGGTGCATTGCCCCACCCGGCGCGCCGGCCACCGCGGCCCGGAAGGCGTGGCGGTCTGAGGCGATCCCGGACAATCGACCCGCCAGCCGCGCGAACGGGGATCAGCGAGGCAGCCACGGCCGGGCCGCGAGCCACGCCGCCGTGAACAGCAGCGCCAGCCCGATTCCGGCGACAATCATCTGCAAGTGCGACTCGGTCGAGTCGATGAATGAACGGGTCGGGTCGTCCGGGGCGTGGCGGACGATGACCATGCGGCCGGCGGCGTAGCGCTTGGCCAGCTGCTCCGCCTCTCTCCTGCTGAAGCTGCGATCCTGGATCCCGAAGGTCGTCCCTTCGTAGCGCCGGCCGTCGATCGTGTAGGCATAACGGACCTTCATCCGGAAGCCGGACCCGCTCTCGGCCGCCACCGCCTCCCCGGCGAGCATGTCTCCACTGGTAGTCGGCCAGTGCTGCATTCGGTTGACCCGGACCATGATGTAGAAGGCCCAGCCCATGGTGCCGAGCCCGATGATGCCCAGCAAGATCGCCCCCAGGATCCGGAATCCCACGTCGACACCTCCCCTCCATTAACGATCGGCAAGCGCATCGGGGCGTTCCATGTGCAGCTTCCGCCCTCGACGGTCGCGCCCCCTCGAAAGCGTCGATTCTACACCCCCCGGCATTGATCTTGGGGGCCGCCGCCCGGCTCCCGTGAGTTATAGTAGCCATACCTTCGCTCTGGGGATCGCACGCCGCAATTCGACCTACAGGAGATCGCATGGGCCGCAAGGCCGGGAAGAACAAACAGGCGAAGAAATCGTCGCAGGCCGAGGTGGCGGCGTCATCCGGGCTGAACAGGAAGGACTACGCGAAGGAGCTGCTAAAGCTCCAGGTGGAGCTCGCCTCGCTCCAGCAGTGGGTCAAGGAGAAGGGCCAGAAGATCGTCGTCCTGTTCGAAGGTCGGGATGCGGCGGGGAAGGGCGGGGTGATCAAGCGGATCACCGAACGGGTCAGCCCGCGCGTGTTCCGGGTCGTGGCGCTGCCGGCGCCGACCGACCGGGAGAAGTCGCAGTTCTACCTGCAGCGCTACATCGCCCAGCTTCCCGCCGCCGGCGAGATCGTCCTGTTCGACCGCAGCTGGTACAACCGCGCCGGAGTCGAGCGGGTGATGGATTTCTGCACCGACATGGAATACGAGGAGTTTCTGCGCGTCTGCCCGAGCTTCGAGCGGGATGTCGTCCGTTCCGGCATCATGCTGGTCAAGTATTTTTTCGATATCGGCCAGGAGGAGCAGAGGGCCAGGTTTCTCAAGCGTATCAACGATCCGCTGCGTCACTGGAAGCTGAGCCCGATGGACATCGAATCGTACCGCCGCTGGTGGGATTACACCAAGGCCTACGATCGCATGATCGCCGCGACCGACACCGACTTCGCGCCATGGTACGTGGTGCGGGCCGACGACAAGCGCAGCGCGCGGCTCAACTGCATCGCCCATCTGTTGAGCGTCATACCCTACAAGAAGTCGAAGACCCAGCTTCCCGAGCTGCCGGAGCGCCTGAAGAAGCAGAAGGACGCCCCGAACGAGCCGCAGTTCACCCATTACGTGCCGCAGGTCTACTGAGATCGGCCACGGGAGCGGCTCGCGGGAGCCGGGCCCGCGGCCGTACTTCGTCGCGACATCGTCCTTCCAACATCGCTGCGATCGTAAATCTGATTGTGTATAATCCTAACAACGACTCTGCAATCACCAAGGGGGAAGAATATGACGGGCAAGCTGATCGTCCGGCTCTGCACGATGTCCGTCCTCCTGATCCTCATCATGCCCGGGATAGCTGCGGATGGGCTGTCGGGCGCGGAACGCCGGCACGGAGTCGAAATCCACTCGGCTGAAGTGCGATATGCCGAAAGCGACCCGGCAAGACTCGTCCTCAAGGGACAGGGTTTCGGAACCAAGCCTGGCGTCATCGAACTCGGGGAGATCACTCTCAGCGGTGAGGTTACGCTGTGGACCGACGGCCTGATCGAAGTGAGCCTGCTGTCGCGGACGATCGTTCCCGGAACGTACGTTCTGCAGGTCTGCAGGGCGGTCGATCGCGGCGATCGGGAAGACGATAACGAGGACGGGAGCAGACAAAGTCACCAGGCCCGGATCGACGTCACCATCGGCGCAGCCGGCCCGGAAGGGCCTCAGGGACCGGTGGGTGATAAAGGGGACAAGGGGGATAGGGGCGAAACCGGTCCACCGGGGCCGACCCCGTTCCTGGGCATGACATGCCCCGTGGGCCAGGTGCTTGTGGGGTTCGATGCCGCCGGGCGGCTTATGTGCGAGGAAGTTCAAGCGCCCCCCGACGGGACGAGCATCACTCTGGGGGCCACCCCGGCGACGGTCATTCTGGCATCTCGCCCGGAATGTCAGGCTCTTCTCGGCCTGGCCCAGTGCGGCGTCGCCACTCTCACTGCGACCGTACGAAACGGACTCGGTGTGCCGCTGCCAGGAGAGGATGTCCGATTCAGCTCCACGGCAGGGCTGCTCTTTCTCGGGACCATCATCAGTCCGACACCCGCAGCCAATGTGCCGATCTTCACTGACGGCATCGGGAATGCAAGTGTGAATCTCATCACGTCCCTGGCGACCACCGTGACGGCTGTGTCCGGCCTGGCCGAAGCGTCGCTGACGCTTCCTACCGTTCAGAGCGAACTGGGCCAGATCATTCTGAACGTCGATAACAGCCCGACCTCACTTTGCGCCGGACCCAGCTCGACCGATGTGACGAGCTGCAACCAGGAAATCTGCTTAGTAGCAGCGGCCCTGACTACCAGCTTGAGCCCAATCTCGGGCCTAATCATCTTGTTCGACATCGTGAACAATACAACGCAGGGAAACACCTTCGACGGGATTTTCTCGCCAAGCAATGCGTTGACCGATGCAATGGGCATCGTCCGCACGCGATTCGTCCCGAACGCGAGCTGTCCCGCTAATTGTGGCCTCGGTCAACCGTGCCAGGGGGAGATCATAGCCATGACGCCGGGGGGCCAAAGCGTGCCGCTCCAGCTGACGATCAACATCCCCTGAGCCGGGGCCAAGCGAGCAACGAGTCAGTCGCCCCTCCCCCCCCGGCCACCGGTCCTCCGCGCCGTCCTGAGGGCCAATCCGCGTCCACACAGCACTGGACAATGTTCTCCCCCGGGGGGTAAGCTTTCGTCCTGTTGCATCGAGGGGAGACGCGATGACTGCGACGAACGGCAGGTACGACAGGCTGACCGAGCCGCTGGTGCGTGAGGGCGGCCGGCTCCGGCCGGCCTCCTGGGACGAGGCGCTCAGCCGCGCGGCCGACGGCATCCGCAAGGCGGTGGAGCGCCATGGCCCCAGGACCTTCGGCCTGTTCAGCTGCTCGAAAGCGACCAACGAGGTCAACTACCTGGCGCAGAAGTTCAGCCGGGCGGTGGTCGGCAGCAACAACATCGACAGCTGCAACAGGACCTGACACGCGCCCAGCGTCGTCGGTCTGACGACGGTCTTCGGCGCCGGCGGGGGGACCAGCTCGTACGAGGAGCTGGAGGATACCGATCTGATCGTGTTGTGGGGCTCCAACGCACGTGAGACCCATCCGATCATTTTCCATCACATCCTGAAGGGGGTGCGCAACGGGGCGCGGCTCTGGGTCATCGATCCGCGCCGCACCGTGTCGGCCGAATGGGCCGAGGCGTGGCTCGGAGTCGACGTCGGATCCGACATCGCCCTCGCCAACGCCATGGGGCGGGAGATTATCGAGGCAGGCCTGCACAACCGCGAGTTCATCGGGCGCGCCACCAGCGGTTTCGATGCCTACCGCGACTCGGTCGCATCGTACAGCCTCGAGATGGCGGAGCGGGCGACCGGCGTGCCGGGCGATCTGATCCGCGATCTGGCGCATGCCTACGCCCGCGCCGACCGGGCGCAGATCTGCTGGACGCTCGGCATCACCGAGCACCACAACGCCGTCGACAACGTTCTCGGCATCATCAATCTGGCGCTGCTGACCGGCCACGTCGGCCGCTACGGCTCCGGCCTCAACCCGCTGCGGGGCCAGAACAACGTGCAGGGGGGCGGCGACATGGGGGCGCTGCCCAACAAGCTGCCGGGCGGCCAGGACGTGGAGGATCCGGAGCACCGCGCCCGCTTCGAGCGGGCGTGGAAGGCCACCATCCCGGCGGAGTGCGGCTGGCATCTGTCGCAGATGTTCGAGGCTATGGATCGGCGGGAGCTGACGGCGGTCTACATCCTCGGCGAGAACCCGGTGCAGTCGGAGGCCGACCAGGCGCGGGCGACGCGACTGATGGAGGGACTGGAGCACCTGGTGGTGCAGGATATGTTCCTCACCCGCACGGCGGCGATCGCCGATGTCGTTCTGCCCGCCGGCGCCAGCTGGTGCGAGTCGGAGGGAACGGTCACCAGCAGCGAGCGGCGCGTGCAGCGGGTGCGCAAGGCGCTCGATCCGCCCGGGCAGGCGCGCGACGACATGACGATCCTGTGCGACCTGGCGCGGCGCATGGGGCACGACTGGGGCCGTCCGACCGCCGAGCAGGTGTGGGACGAGCTGCGCTCCCTGTCGCCGTGGCACGGTGGCATGAGCTACCGGCGGCTGGAGGAGCTGGGCGGGATACACTGGCCCTGCCCCGACGAGTCGCACCCCGGCAGCCGGTTTCTGCATGAACGTCTGCAGAAGTCGCCGATCGAGGGGCGGCGGGCGCCGTTCTCGCCGGTGGAGCACGACCCGCCGGTGGAGCGCCTCACCCCCGAGTTCCCCCTGCGCCTGACGACGGGGAGGCGGCTCGATTCGTTCAACACCGGCGTGCAGACCGGCGGCTATTCCTCGCCCCTGCGGCGGGGAGAGTCGCTCGATATCTCGCCGGAGGACGGCGCCCGGCTCGACCTGAGCGACGGGGAGCGGGTCCGCATCCGCTCGCGGCGCGGCGCCATCGAGGCCCCGGTCCGGTTCGACGCGTCGCTGCGGCCCGGGCTTTCCTTCATGACGCTCCATTTCCAGGACGAGGTGGCGACCAACGTGCTGACGATCGACGCGACCGACCCGAAGTCGGGGACCGCCGAATTCAAGGCGGCGGCGATCCGGATCGAGAAGATGGCCCCGGCGGGACGGAGCGCCTGAGTGGATCTGCACCTGATCCCGGGCACCGTCGCCAGCGACGAGGAGCGCGCCGCCGTCGATGCCGCCCTCGGGCCCCCGGGGTCCGGTTGGGAGGGGGGCGAGCGTCTCCCCGGCCGCGACGGGCACATGGCGGTCGGCGGCCGGGCCGCGCGCGAGCGGCGCCACCTCCTGCTGCCGGCGCTGCACGCCGTGCAGGGGCGGATAGGCTGGATCAGCCCGGGGGCGCTCAACTACGTCTGCCGGCGGCTCACCGTCCCGCCCGCCGAGGCGTACGGGGTCGCCACCTTCTATTCGCTGTTCTCCCTCGAGCCGCGCCCGCGCACCATGGTCCATGTCTGCGACGACATCGCCTGCCGGATGCGGGGCGGCCTGGAGATCTGCGCCGGGCTCGAACGACGTCTCGGTCCGGCGGGCGGCGCGCCGCCGGACGGCGGGGCGGGTTGGCAGCGGAGCCCCTGTCTCGGGCTGTGCGAGCGGGCTCCCGCGGCGCTGTTCCAGGTCGCGGGCGACGGCGCGACCGACTGGGCGCTGGCGCCGGCCGACGGCGCCGCCATTGGCGCCGGCCTCGAGGGGCGGCGTCCGCCGCAGGCTCAGGCCGGTCTGGTGCCGCAGGCGGTCGAGCCGCGCGATCCGGCCCTCCGGCTGTTGCGCCGCATCGGCCGGGTCGATCCGGAAGACCTCGACAGCTATCGCGCCGAGGGCGGCTACGGCGCCCTGCGTCGCGCCCTGGCGCTCGGTCCCGACGGCGTCATCCGCGAGGTCAGCGACGCCGGGCTGATGGGAAGGGGAGGCGCCGCCTTTCCGACCGGGCGCAAGTGGGAGGCGGTCTCCCGGGCGCCGGTCAGGCCGCACTACCTGGTCTGCAACGCCGACGAATCGGAGCCGGGGACGTTCAAGGACCGGGTCCTGATGGAACAGGATCCGTTCGCCGTCATCGAGGCGATGACCATCGCCGCCTTCGCCACCGGCTGCGAGCAGGGGTTCATCTACGTGCGCGGCGAATATCCGCTGGCGGCGGGGCGCCTCGCGGGGGCCGTGCGCCAGGCGCGCGAGCGTGGTTTACTGGGCCCCCGGGTCATGGATGAGGATGTCCGCTTCGACATCGACATCCGGCGGGGCGCCGGCGCCTACATCTGCGGCGAGGAGACGGCGCTGTTCAACTCGATCGAAGGCTACCGGGGCGAGCCGCGCAACAAACCGCCGTTCCCCACCCAGGCGGGACTGTTCGGCAAGCCGACGCTGATCAACAACGTCGAGACGCTGGTCAACGTCCTCGACATCCTGCAGCTGGGAGGGCCGGCGTTCGCCGCCATCGGCACGGCAGGATCGACCGGCACCCGGTTGTTCTGCCTGTCGGGCTGCGTCGCCAGGCCGGGGTTGTACGAGGTGCCGTTCGGCGCCACGCTGCGCGACCTGCTCGCCCTCGCCGGCGGCGTCGCGGGTGGGCGGGCCCTGCGGGCAATCCTGCTGGGAGGGGCGGCCGGCACCTTCGTCACGCCCGACGAGATCGACGTCCGCCTGACCTTCGAGGATACGCGCGCCATCGACGCCTCGCTCGGCTCCGGCGTGGTGATGGTGTTCGACGAGACGATCGATCTCGTCGATACGCTGCTGCGCATCGCCGCCTTCTTCCGCGACGAATCGTGCGGGCAGTGCGTCCCCTGCCGGGTCGGAACGGAGCGCCAGGAGGAGTCGCTCCATCGGCTGGCGGCCGGGAGGCCGCTCGGCCCCGACGGAACGGA
>Ga0302046_10003043_pt1 | contig 15337 bp, 17 predicted proteins | sample RVTome_11_FD_200261 | JGI IMG/M metagenome (GOLD analysis project Ga0302046, IMG submission 200261) | Soil microbial communities from uranium-contaminated site in the Upper Colorado River Basin, Wyoming, United States - RVT147D111 (version 2) ...
GGCGAGCACTTCGATCCTCGGGGCGGCAAGGTCCCGCTCGCCGAATGGTGGCCCACCTACGCCGACAGCTGATCTTGGACCCGGACGAAGTCGAGGCCCTCGCCGCCGCTGCCAACGGGCGCCGCCCGGCCCCGATCAGATCGCCGCGCGCAACGCCATTATCTCGACGGCTGCGGTCCAGCTTCACGGCAGAAGCGTCACCCGCATCGTGATCGAGGCGCGTGAGGGTCAAGACGAGCGCGATCGCGCCGCCATCTACCGGGCGCTCGGATCCGACCCAAACCCGCCCCTCACCTACAGTCACCACACACCGACCAACGAGCCGCTGTTGTGGGTCCCGGATGCGGTTGCCTGGGCGTGGGGGCGCGGCGGCTCGTGGCGTCGCTGGATACAGGACCTCGGGATGGTCAGCAGCGTAGAGGTGGTCGGGGTGGACTAGACGCGCAAAACCCGGCCGCTCACCGTCCGGAGAGGAGCCGGGTTCACTTCCTCAGGCTATTGCCCTCGGCATCCTCAGTATCGGCGACAACCCGCCAGATTTCAACCTGAGTTTCCGACAGACCCCCCCGGTGCGCCTGGAGGCCATCCACCCCTCGGCGTCTCAGAACTCCTGCAGGACGTCGAGGTTCTCGTACTTCGGCTCGCCCTCGATGATTTCCGCCAGGCGAGCGGCCCAACGCTGAGTCTCGGGCCGTTCGTTGTTCTGCTCGGCAGCCTCCCACGAATCGAAGTCTGCTTGGATGACGTACCGTCCCGGCTTCTCGCGGAACTTGAGGATTCGTCCGCCGAGAAAGCCCGGGGCGTCGGACGCTTCCTCGTCCTCCCATTCCTTCATCAGGGCGGTCATCGCCTCCTCGTCGGGTACGTTCACTATCACATGCTGCGTGAACTTCATCGCCCACCTCCTGGCTCGGAGCTTACCGAGCGCTCGGGACGCCACCAGGCGCCGGATGCCCCATCGCCGCTGACCATCGTCGCCGCCTGAGCAGCACTAGAGGCGACCCTCCTTCGAGACGCACGACGGCACCGTCCAGGCGGCGCCGACCCGCTATCGAGGTCGGCTCATCAAGTCGACGGGCGACGGCTTCGCCGCTGGTCGATAGGCGCCGCCGGACCTCGAGTCAGCGGCCTGCTCTCCACACGCCGACCGCCGCCAGGAGGACGGTGACTCCGATCTTCGTCAGGTCGAGAACGGGCCGCACCTCGATGCCTCGTGGTCCGACCCGGATCACTGCGACCGGTCGCCCCTGCGATCCGCCTCCGCCACCGCCGCCACCTCCCGATCCTTTCCCGCCCTCGGGATCGCCGCCTTCACCGGCGCCGAAGCCGAAGCCTCCGCCACGCTCCCAGGCGGCGGCCGTGAAGACGAGGTCGTCTCCCAGCGTCGTCGGGGCCGAGAAGACCGCAGACGGGGAGGCCGGACCCACGATCGCCTCCAGCGTCTGACGGACCCGGTCGGCGATACCGTCGACGGAGCTGTCGAAGTCGTTCGCCCCGGTCATCGTGCCGACCTCCTTCCGATCGCGGCTATGACGGCTATGACGATGACCACGGAGCGCGCCAGGGCGACGTGGTCGTGGATGCGCACCCGGGTGGCGCCGACCGCAACCGACCGCGGGCGGCGGTAGCCGAAGGCGAACCCCCAGGCCCGGCCGGCGGCTGCGATCCACCACATCTCTTCGACGAGCCGGACCGGAGAGCCGGACGGCATGGCGTGCTCGACCACCTGTGTCGATCTGCCGACCCGAACCATGAGACGACGATACCCCCACGACGTGCGTGCATCGGCGGGTCACCTCGATGGGCGCTCCCGCCTACTGCGACGCCTGCGTGCCAGGGCGACGCCGAGCACGGGGCCGGCGATCAGGATCGCCACGGTCACCACGCCGAGCGCGGCGTTCTGCTCGAACACGTCGGCGATGGTCGCCTCGTAGCCGCCTTCGATCCCCGTGAAGATGACGAAGTTGACCGCGGCGATCGCCCCGACGACGCCGCCGGTGATGCCACCGACTACCAGGTCGGCGAGCCACCCGCGGGTTGGCCCGGTCACTTGTGGATCTCTCCTTGCACGGCCGAAGTGGCGCCTCCCGTGCCCTTCTCTCGACGTGGCTCTCTCATCGTGGGCCGAAGCCGTAGGTTGCGAGGATCTCACGACCGGCGTTTGAGTGCACGAACGCCACGAACGCCTTGGCGACTTCAGGGTTCGGGGCGTCGCGCAGCACCGCGATCGGGTACTCGGCCGGGACGTTGTCCTCGTCCGGGATGGCGACGCCTTCGACGCTGCCACTAGCCGAGAGAACGTCGGTGGCGTACACGATGGCGGCGTCCAGCTCGCCCGCTTCGATCTTGGTCAGCAAGGCGCGCACGTCCGGCTCGTTCGTGTCGATCCTGGGCGTCACTCCACCGTTCGCCAACGCCTGCCGAGCGAAGTCACCGCACGGTACGGCCTCGGCGCACAGCCCGATCAGCAGTTCGTCTCTGGCGAAATCGGAGAGGCCGGTCACGCCGGCAGGGTTACTGGTGGGAACGGCGATCTCGAGCCGGTTGATCGCGAAGATGCTCGGCTCGCCGTCGACCGCCCCGGCGTCGACCACCGCACCCATGTTCGCCGTGTTGGCTGAGGCGAAGACATCGACCGGGGCTCCTTCGAGGATCTGCTCACGGAGGGCGGAGGTGGCTCCGAGGTTGAGCACGACATCGACGTCTGGGTGATCTGTCTCGAACGCCGATTCGATGTCACGAAACGCGTCGGTGAGCGAGGCGGCGGCCGAAACGAGCAGCCGGTCGCGGGTATCTGAGCCTGCGCATGCCGCGATCACCGCGAGCGTCAGCAGACAGGCGATTCGAAGTCTCATGCCTTCCAGTCGGGTCGTCGCCGCGGGCCGTCCGCGATCGTAGGGCCGGTGTTGCGACGGTTGCGCGTCAGAAAAGGGGGGCTGACCTGCAGCGGCGGTGCCGCAGTCAACGCAATCGCATGAAACCGGCTCGCTCGCACTCGTCGACCATCGCCCTGATGTCGTCGTACGAGGACGCTTCGACCGGCACAAGGCGCTCGATGAAGCCGTGCGCCAAGCGGGCGGCGAGGTGACGGTCTTCGTGCATCGTGACGAGGGCATCGCGGATGGAGGCGCGTACCGCTTCGCCGAGCCGTCTCGACACGCCGATCGGCTGGATCGTCGACGGACCGAGCGTCTCGACGACCCGGAGCGTCTCGGTGAGATCGGGGTGCTCTCGCACCGCGACGGCGAGCACCTGGCAGTCGATGGCGGCGGCGTCGACCTCGCCGTCGCGGACCATCTCGATCGCCGTCTCGTGATAGCCGGCCTCGATGACGTCACCGAAGAAGCCGTTCGTCTCGCCGAGGGTCACGAGGTGGTAGCGGGTGATGCCGTACCCGGATTGGGAGAGCGGCTCGTTGTAGGCCCACCGGCACCCACGCAGGTCGAGGAATGATCCGAAGCCGCTCTCGGCACGGACGATCACGTCCGAGAAGTAGATCGGCTTGCCTCCGAAGCGCGCCCCGGTCAGTACCGGTGCCGCCGTCGGGAGGGATGGTGAGATTCCCTCGCGCTCGAACATGACGTACGGGAGGCTGCACACGAAGCACACGTCGTTGACGTCGGTTGCGCAATTCTCGTACGAGGTCTCGACGACGAGCTCGGCCGTCGTGCCGAGGCGCCGCGCGATCGTCTCGGTGATCGCCTCGTACACGGGCATCATGTTGGGGGCGAGGAATGTCCCGACGCGTAGTTCAGCCATGAGTGCGCGGCACGCTACCCGAGCTTCCTGCGGTCGGCGGCTTCAGCGACCGGCCTCGTCGGCTTCTTGAGCTGCTTCATCGAGGAGGGCGCCGACCGCCTCGTCGTAGCGCTGCTGGGCGTCCTCCGGCGAGTCGCCGACACTGGTCACGCCGAGCCGCCCGTGCGCAGGAAGGGCGCTCAACATGTGGAACACCGAGCCGACCTGGCGGGCCTGGTCGAAGTGGAGCCCGCCCAGCAGGGCCATGTCGATCACGTCGTGCGGTGTGAATCTTCGCAGCCCGTCGGCCTCGACGTGGTCGGAGGCCACGTAGTGCTTGGCCTGTCCACTCGGTGCGTGGAACACCCCGGACGTGGCGTCGTAGGCACCGTCTGTTAGGAACTGCAGTGTCAAGAAGGGGTGGGTCGTGCCCCCCTTGCGGAGGTTCAGCTCGATGGCATGCGACGACCACCGGCCCCCTCCCGAGCGAGTCACCACGAAGTCGATGGCAAAGCGTCCGATCACCCCGAGGTCGGCCAGCCGCTCGCCGACCCTGCGTGCGTCGTTGCTGATCAGCCCGGCGTAGCCCCTTTCGGCGGGGAAGCGGGAACCGAGGAACATCTGGCCGGTCGGCCCCCCGAGGACCTGATCGTGCGTCGACAGCAACTCGACGTCGCCGAGTGGTGTGATGCGGAGCTGGACGCTCGGGCTGCGAATCTCGTCTGCGACGATCCTCTCTTCGACGATCCCGCCTTCGTGGGCGAGCACCTCGAAGTAGTTGTCGGCGGTGGCGCCCGGCATCTCGATCGCCAGGGACCGCACTCGTGCCTCGACGGCGCTCCGTTCATCGGGGTGGCCGGCCGGCGGGAGGTCGCGCAGGTCGATCGTGGCGTTCCCGAATCCGGAGACACCTTCGTTGTGTTTGGCGATCGCCGACTCGATGCCCGGCCGCTCGGCTCGCATCGAGACGATGGCATCTGCCACATCCGCTTGTCTGTTCAGATCTTCCCGGCCGATCGGATGGTCGATCCCGACCTCGGCGAAGAGCTTGCGTCCCGCCGACTTCGTTCCGAGATGGGAGTCCCTCGGGTCGGCTCCGTACATCGGGATCCCGAGGCGCATCGCCAGTTCCCTGTCGGCCCACGTCGCCATGAAGGGGACGAGGTGGGCGCGATCGGGGTCCGGGACGAGTGACCGGATCCGCGCCAGCATCCGGGGGCGTTCCAACAGCTTGTGCGACAGCGGCCGCGGTGTCGCCTCCATGGGCGAGAGGAGGTAGAGCCGCCTCCTGGCGTGGCTCGACACCACCCCCGGAAGCAGGTCCAGGTAGTAGTCGACGATGTCCGAATCGATCGGCTGGCCGGTCACGTACACGAGGCGCGCCCGCGGCTGGCGCAGCAGCAGGAGCAGGAACAGGTAGCGCTCCTCGTACGCCTGCACCTCGGGCGCGGTCAGCTGGAGATCCACCTCCACTGACGGGACGACGACGATCGTCTGCTCGTCGTTGTTGAGCCGCTCGATCGAGTGCCACAGCGGGACGAGCTTGCCCTGCAGCCTGTCGTAGGCGGCCTGATCGTGAACGTCGATCGGTGTCATCGAGCCTCCAGAGACGGAAAGCTACCTGCGCCGGCCGGTGGAACGCGAGTCGTCCGGCACGCCTACCGGCCGCCACCTCGTACCATCCCGGCAAGAGCGAAAGGACAGTGATGCCGTCGCAGCCGATCGTCGAGCTCGTCGAACTGGGCATGCCGTGGACCGGCCTCGACCCGTTCATCTTCACGGTGCACCATCGGGACTTCTATCCGGCCGGCAACGAATTGCTCGGTCCCGTGGAATCTCTCGCGGGTCGCCAGCTCGGGGCCGACTTCTCGTACCGGGACGGTTGGAGCATGTATCACGGCGACGTGGTGCCCGGGTTCCCGCAGCATCCTCATCGTGGCTTCGAGACGGTCACGGTGGTTCGCCGTGGCTACGTCGACCACTCCGACTCGCTCGGGGCGACCGCCCGATACGGCGAGGGCGACGTCCAGTGGCTCACCACGGGGTCCGGGATCATGCACGCCGAGATGTTCCCTCTGATCAACCACGATGGTTCCAACCCGCTCGAGTTGTTTCAGATCTGGTTGAACCTCCCGCCGGAGTCGAAGATGGTGCAGGCCTACTTCGGGATGCTCTGGGGCGAGGACATCCCCACGATCGCAGGCGGGCCCGGCGTGACCGTCGACGTCATCGCGGGAGGCATCGGCGACGCCGCACCGCCGTCGCCGCCTCCGGACTCGTGGGGCTCGCGCGGCGACTCGCACCTCGCCATCTGGCTGATCCGTCTCGAGCCGGGGGCCGCATGGACGCTGCCGACCGCTCCGGCCGACGTGAATCGCATGGTGCACTTCTTCGACGGGTCCACGGCAACCGTCGGGGCATCGTCGATCGAGCGCGGCGTCGGCGTCCGTCTGCGCGCCGAGGTCGAGACGGCGGTCGTCAACACCGGGGATCCCGCCGAGATGCTGCTTCTGCAGGGGAGACCGATCGGGGCGCCCGTCTTCCAGATGGGCCCATTCGTGATGAACACCCCGGAGGAGCTGCGCCAAGCCGTCGAGGACTACCGCAGGACGCAGTTCGGCGGCTGGCCATGGTCGACGCCGAGCCCGGTGCACGCCAGGACGGACGGCCGTTTCGCCCTGCACGCCGACGGCAGCATCGAGCACCGCGACTTCCAGCCGGCCACCTGAACCAATGCGCTGTCTCCCGCTTTGCGGGGGACCGGCGAGCGGTCGCTCCGCGACCCGAGCCGAGGGGGTGGCCTGCGCGGCCCTCCAACACGCGAGGGGGTGGCCCTCCTATGCGCTGTCTCCCGCTTTGCGGGGGACCGGTGAGCGGTCGCTGTGCGACCCGAGCCGAGGGGGTGGCCTGCGCGGACCCCCCTGCGCGGCCCTCCAATACGCTGTCTCCCGCTTTGCGGGGGACCGCGAGTGGTCGCTCTGCGACCCGAGCCGAGGGGGTGGTTGGCGTGGCGCCCCTCGTGTGTGCGGTGGCCCCTCCAATACGCTGTCTCCCGCTTTGCGGGGGACCGGTGAGCGGTCGCTTTGCGACCCGAGCCGAGGGGGGTGGTTGGCGTGATGGGGTGTTGGGCCCTCCAATACGCTGTCTCCCGCTTTGCGGGGGACCGGCGAGTGGTCGCTCTGCGACCCGAGCCGAGGGGGTGGCTTGGGGCGTGGGGGCGCTCGTCGGTCCCCCGGCTGGTGCCGGGGGATTGCGTGTTGGGGGTGGTGCGTCAAACGAACGGCAGTGCGGTCGGCACGACCATTCGGCCGTCCGGGATGCGCAGCTCGTCGCCGAGCCTCGCCGTCTCCACCTGGGCGAGGGCGATGGTGCGGCCCAGGCGAGGAGAGCGAACCATGGCCGACAGACGCCCGACGACCGTGTCGCCTGCGTGCACTGCGATCGAGCGGTCGAGCGGCTGCGATGAGTCGACGACGCCTTCCACCAGCAATCCGGTGAGGGTCCGACGGGGCCCTTCGGCCGCGATCCTCCTGAGCGCTGCCTTGCCGATGAATTCGACATCGACATCGACGTCGACGTACCGGCCGAGCCCGGCCTCGAACGGGTTCGAGTCGGGGTAGGTGTCGGTACCGTACGACAGCAGGCCGCTCTCGACCCGCTCGACGTGGTTGGGGGCGCCCGGACCGATCCCGTGCGGCGCGCCGGCCTCCATGACGGCGTCCCAGAGGTCCGTCCCTCTCGTCTCGTCGAGCAGGTACAGCTCGAAGCCGCCCTGCTTCGACCACCCGGAGCGGGCAACGAGCAGTGGGATTCCATCCAAGTCGTGCTGCCCGAACCAGAAATACCTCAGGTCCCGCACCCAGTCGCCCACGAGAGTCGCGACCACGTCCTCGGCCAAGGGTCCTTGCACGGCCAGCGGGGAAGCGTCCGGCTCGGACACGGCCACGTCGAAGCCACTCTCCTCGGCGACCGCCTTCACCCACAGCAGGACATCGGAGTCGGCCAGCGAGAGCCAGAAACGTGCCTCGCCCAGCCGAAGGAGCACCGGGTCGTTGATGAGCCGGCCGTCGTGGTCGCAGAGCGCCACGTACCTCGCCTGGCCGACCTGCAGCGTCGAGAGGTCCCGGGAGCACAGGTACTGGACCAGGCGCGCCGCATCGGCGCCGACCACCTCGACCTGCCGCTCGCAGGCGACGTCCCACACGGCGACCGCCTCGAGGAGGCGGTGATACTCGGCAGCCGGGTCCCCGTACGAGGTCGGCATGACCATGTGGTTGTAGATCGTGGCGTCTGTCATCCCGGCGGCCAAGGTGGCTTCGTAGTAGGGGGAGGTCCTGAGGCGCGGACTGATGGCGAGACGAACCATGGGGTGGAGCGTAGGAGGCGATGCCGCGAACCGATGCGTCCGGCAAGCCGTACACCAGGCACGTGACCGCCGACTGTGAGGAGTGCACAGATGACGGAGAAGGCCATCTTCGTGAGACTCGAGGCCAAGCCGGAAACCGCAGATGAGGTGGCCGAGTTCCTGGCGGGGGCGCTACCGGTCGTCGAGGGCGAGCCGGACACCGTTGCCTGGTTCGCGGTGCGCTTCGGGCCGACCACGTTCGCCATCTTCGACGCCTTCCCGCACGAGGAAGGCCGCCAGGCGCACCTCGGCGGAGGTGTCGCCGCTGCTCTCATGGCCAACGCCGACAGGTTGCTCGCCGAGGCACCCAACATCGAGCTCGCCGACACGCTGGCCGACAAGCTGCCGGGCTGAGGGGTCACACCCGAAGCGACCGGGCGAAGCCGACGGTGGCGTCGAGGTCGAGCGCCTGACCGCGCTGCCAGGCTTCCTCGATGACTTGCGGCTCGAGTGCGCCGTCAGCCGTTTGGCGGGCGGTGGGGGAGCCCGACGGCTTCTGGGGCGAGCCCACCGCCCAGGCTCTCGCGATGGCGAGCTGCGGCTCCGGCGAGCGTCACGCCATCGACCGGGTCTCGGGTGGCTACGACCGCCGCCATGAGGTCGACCGCCATGACAGTGCCTGCGACGTCTTCGATTCGCCACATCCCGCCGAGAACATCGATGAGCATGCCGATCGCCTCCGGTGTCCGACCGAGTCGGTGCGTCACCGCTGCCATCGCCGCCTGCGTCTGCAGCGCTTCGGCGATGTCGCCGGCCTGCTCGTAGAGGTCACGGGTCGACGACCACAGCTCGAGACTCTCCTCGAGCTTGCCCGCCTGCCACGCAACGAACGACTTGGCGGCGCTCACCCGACGGCTCCCCTCCGAGTCGCCCGCCCGCTCGTACGCCTCCTTGGCGGCATCTGCGTACTCGAACGCTCGGTCGAGGGCCCCGAGGAAGGCGACCGTCGTGCTCAGCCCGAAGAGCGTCTCGGCGACTCGGCTGGTGGCGCCGAGCCCCTCGAAGATGGGGAGCAGCTCGACGTAGTCCCGCTCGGCCGACTCGTAGTCTCCGAGCCAGTAGGCGATGGCGGCGCGACCGTTCAGGCCCTCGGTGCGCGCCACCGGATCTGCGCCCGGGAGCGCCAGGAGTCGCGTCAGCACGTCTCGTGCCTCGACCAGATGTCCCCTCCGGTGCCAGAACCGCCAGGAGGCCCCAACCGCTACCAGGGCGCGATCGGGTTCTCGTGCTTCGAGGCAATACCGGGCGACGGCCCGCAAGTTGTCGTGCTCGTCGCCGAGGCGTTGCAGCCATGCCATCTGCGCAGGCCCTTCGAGGAGGTCCCGGGCGGCCCGGGCGAGCTCGGCGAAGTACTCGGCGTGGCGTTTGCGGACCATTGCCTCCTGCCCGCTTGCTGCGAGCTGCTCGGATGCGAAGTCCCGGATCGAGTCGAGCATCGTGAAGCGCGTCTCGCCGGCAATCAGCCGGCGGTCGATGATGCTCCCGTCGAGGAGAGTTGCGACGGCTTCGACGGGGCCGTGCGCCGGATCGACGATCGCCTCGGCGGCGTCGAGCGTGAAGCCCCCGACGAAAACGCTGAGCTGCGCCAGGGCGAGCTTGGCAGATGCGTCGAGGAGGTCGTGGCTCCACGAGATCGTGTTTCGCAGTGTCCGGTGCCGGCCCGGGGCGTCGTCGGCGCCGGACGTCAGCACCGCGAGGCGGTCCGAGAGCCTGTCCGCCAGGCCGGCGACACCGAACAACCGGACCCGCGCCGCTGCCAGCTCGATTGCCAGAGGGAGGCTGTCGAGCCTGGCGACGATGCCGTCGATCACAGCCCGCTCGGCCTCGCCGACGTCGAGGAGTGGGTCGGCGGCGGCTGCGCGGGCGATGAACAGCTCCACACCGTCTCCCGTCGACATTGGGGGGACGTTGAACACGTGCTCGCCCCTGACCCGCAGCAGCACCCGGCTCGTGACGAGCACGGTGACGTCGGGGGCGCGCTCCACGATCGTGCCGACCAGCGTGCGGGCATCGAGCACGTGCTCGAAGTTGTCGAGGACGAGGAGCTTGTGTGATTCTCGCAGGGCATGTGTCACCGTCTCGGTGGCTGGACGGTCGCCGACGTCGACCTCGAGTGCGGTGGCGACGGCCGACGATACGAGCTCGGGATCTTCGATCGACTCGAGGGACACGAAGGTGACCCCGTCCCGGTAGCGGGGGAGCAGCCGGGAGGCGACGTTGATGGCGAGCCGGGTCTTGCCTGTTCCTCCGGGTCCGACGAGCGACACGACGCGAGCCGCTTCTACGAGCTCGCAGACCCGGTCGGTTTCAGCGGCTCTCCCCACGAACTCCGACGCAACGCTCGGCAGGTTGTTGGGACGGGTGTCGAGCGATCGAATCGGGGGGAAGTTGCCCGGCAGGTCGGCGGCCAATGCTTGGTAGACCCTCGTCGGCTCGTCGAGGTCCTTGAACCGATGCTCACCGAGGTCGATGAGCGAGACACCGTCTCCAAGTGTGTCCCCGGCCGCGGTGACCGCGTCGCCAGACAAGAGCACCTGACCTCCGTGGCCTGCTGCAGAGATGCGCGCTGCCTTGTTGACCGCGATGCCGACGTAATTGGTGCCCCCGAGCTCGGCTGCCCCCGTGTGGAGGCCGACTCGGATACGCACCGTCCCTCCATCCGGCCACGAGTGGCGGTGCAGCTTCCGCTGCGCGTCGAGCGCCGCGGCGACTGCGTCGGCTGCAGAGCCGAAGGCGTAGAAGAAGGCGTCGCCCTCGTTGCTCACCTCGACACCTCTCAGCTGCCCGAAGCTCTGTCGGATGATGCGGTCGTGGTCCTCGAGCACTTCGACGTAGAGGGTTCCGAGGCGCTGCAGCATCGTGGTCGACGCTTCGATGTCGGTGAACACGAACGTCGCGATCCCGGTCGGCAGATCTGCCATGGGCGGCAAGGTAGTCCTGCGGGTGGCGCCGATGTCCAGGACGAACGACGGGCTCAGGGGACGGCCAGCGCCTCGCGCAAGACCGCGACGCGGTCTGGAACGACGCTGAACCACGCCCACTTGCCCCGCTGCTGCCGGGTCAGCAACCCGGCCGCGGCGAGCACCGAGAGGTGATGGCTGATCGTCGGTTGGCTCCTGTCGAGCGGCTCGACCAGGTCGCAGGCGCACATCTCCCCGTCGGAGGAGCTGGCGATCATGCTGAGGAGCCGGAGGCGCACCGGGTCGGCCAACACCTTGAACGCCGCCGCCAGCTGCTCGGCCTCGTCGGCCGACAGAGTCTCGGCGAGAACCGGGGCGCAGCATGCCTCGATGACGTCGGTTTCCACGTCGCCGAGTATATGGCGGGTGGCGTTATATTGACAGGCATCGATCTGATGGATAACGTATAGATCGACGTCGATATGGGAGCGCACGTGACCGTCGGAGCCAGGCAGATCAGGGAAGAGGTCAGGAGGCGCTACGCCGCCAGTGCCGTGTCCGTTTCGGGCGACTGTTGCGACTCGGCATGCTGCGGCACCTCCGATGGGGGATTCGGAGTAACCCTGTACGGGGCCGCCGAACTCACCGGGATACCGGAGGCCGCCGCCCTCGCCAGTCTCGGGTGCGGTAATCCGATCGCGGTCGCCCAGTTGAACGAGGGGGAGACGGTTCTCGATCTCGGCTCCGGCGGAGGCATCGACGTCTTGCTCTCGGCCAAGCGGGTAGGTCCCGAGGGCTTCGCATACGGCCTCGACATGACCGATGAGATGTTGGCGCTGGCGCGGCGCAATTCGGCAGAAGCCGGCGCGACCAACGTCGAGTTCCTCCAGGGCTACATCGAAGAGATCCCACTCGACGACGCCACCGTCGACGTCGTCATCTCGAACTGCGTGATCAACCTGTCCACGGACAAGCCCGCCGTATTCGCCGAGATGTTCCGGGTCCTCCGCCCCGGCGGCCGGATCGGCATCACGGACATCGTCGCCGAAGACAGGCTCACGCCGGAACAACGAGCCGAGCGGGGCAGCTGGGTCGGATGCATCGCAGGTGCCCTGTCGGTGTCGGAATACCGGCGTGACCTCGCCGCGGCCGGGTTCACGGAGATCGTGCTCGCCTCGACGCACACCGTCGGTGATGGCCTGGACTCGATGATCGTGCGAGCCGTCAAACCCTGAGCGCGCCGAAGGGCGGCGGCCCTGGAGCCGCCGCCCTTCGCTCGATCCTGTCGGTCACTCGTACTGGTCGAGTTCCAGCGTCCAGTCGTCGAGCCAGGCGTTGAGATTGGCCGATCCGTAGAAGTCGACAGCAGACGCCTTGGCGACCACGGTGTGGTAGCCCTTGCGGACCCGCTGGCACACGCTGGTGCCGTTCGACTCCCAGCCTCGATCGTCGTCTGCGATGGCGACCGGGCTCACGGGATCGTTCGGATTCATGAGCACTCCGTCGAGATAGACGTCGATCTGGATCCAGTGGCCCTCGTCGGCGGCGCCGTAGAGGCGCGTCTCTGCGTTGAAGTCGACTTCGATCGTGTCCCGGCCGGACGGCACTGCGAAGTTGATCGCCCCGATGACGACCTGGCCTGCAGCCTCGTCGAACTGGAGCGGCTGGTTCGAGATCAGCGCCTTGTGCTTCTGATGCTGGCCGCCGTTGCAGCGGGCCACGTTCTCCGGAGTGGTGGCGCTCCCGGCCTCGGTGACCGATCCCTGCGGATCCCCGGCCGCGATGGCCAGCGTCGCCCCGAGGGTCGATGCCATGACGGCCGCCACGAGCGCGGCGATCAGGGTTCTCTTGAGCATGGTTCCCCCCTTGCTCTCGGGCGGCACGCCGGCCGCCCTGTGGATTCCGGTGGCGTCCTCTTGCCACCGGCTCAACCAGAGGGAGTCTCGGCGGTCGAGATACACGTACGATGCATCGGATGCCCCGTCACCGGAATCTTGGAGCGCTCGTGGCCGTGTTCGTCGTCGCGGCGTGCTCCGCCGGGTCGAGTCCGTCGTCGACGCCGCCAGCTACCTCGACGCTCGCAGACACGACCGCTCCTCCTACGACGATCGCTGCGACGACGGTTCCTCCGGCGACGGATCCCCCCACGACGGTGCCCGCCGGCACGACCACGGCGCCCACCACGACGGCGGCAGCCACCACCACGACGACTGCGGACGTGTCGATGGCCGGCATGGTCGTGGTGATCGATCCGGGCCACAACGGCAAGAACGCCGAGCACCCCGATGAGATAAACCGACTCGTCGACATCGGCAACGGAACGAAGGCGTGCAACACAACGGGCACCCAGGCCGACGACGGCTACCCGGAGGCGGCATTCAACTGGGCATTGGCTCTGGCAACGAGAGACGCCCTCGAGGAGTTGGGGGCAACCGTCGTCATGACCCGCCGGGACAACGACGGGTGGGGCCCGTGCATCGACCAACGGGCCGCCATCGGGAACGAGGCAGGAGCCGATGCGGTCATCTCGATCCACGCCGACGGTGGTCCCGCGACGGGGCGGGGATTCCACGTCATCCACCCGGCACCGATACCGGGGCTCACGGACGACATCGCCGGCGAATCGCGCGCTCTCGCTGAGGCGCTGCTGCTTGCGTTTCCGGGAAGCGGCATGCCAGTCGCCGACTACGTGGGGAGCGACGGGCTGTCGGAGCGCAGCGACCTCGGCGGCTTGAACCTCTCAGACGTGCCGGCGGTCTTCCTCGAGGTGGGCAACATGAAGAACGCCTCGGACATCGCACTGCTCGAAGACGAGGGGTTCAGGTCGAAGGCGGCCGGCGCCATCACGGCGGCGCTCGTCGATTTCCTGACGGGCTGACGCATCATCCCGCAGCCCTGGCCCGAAGCCGCAAGGTGCCCTCGGTGATCGTGATGTCGGTGATCGCCGCGTAGTTCTGCCCCGCCAGGATCAGCGAGACGAGCGCCTCGCCGGCTCGATCGACGATCGACTCCGGGAGCCCCACCCTTCCGAGCTGCCCCTCCACGAAGTCGAACACGAGCGTGCCGGCCTCGACCCGGGGAGCGACGACGACGCGGGCCGGGACGGTGAGGAAGAGGAACTTGCCGGAGCCCCGGATGACGGCGGATCCGTCTGCACGGAAGCGCACTTCGGGATCCCTGATCTCGAACCGCAGCTTGAAGTCGGTCTCGTCGATGTCGGGAACCCCCGAGAGCCGGTCGCGCTGCGCCAGGATGTCGCGGATCGCATCGCCACCGGGGATCTCGTCGAAGATCTCGTCGCGTTGCGACGCCAGGTCCTCGATCGAGGTGGGGCCTTCACCCTCGAGTTGCCGGGCAAGCTGGCTGCCGATGCGCAGGAACGACGTCAACTCGACGTCGCTGACGACGAGGTTGACTCGCCGGGACCCCACCGCACCACCACCTGCCGTGGTGATCTTCTCGATGAAGCCGACGGCCGCCGTCGTGGACTCCTCGATCGGATCGCCGTCGTCCGGGAGCGCCGCCCCCGCCGAGAGCCACAGCAGCAGGAGCACGAGGAGGCCGACGATGAGCCCGACCCAGAGGAGTCTCTTCCATCCGCCACGGAAGATCGAGGCGAGCAGCCCGAGTCCTCCGAACACGCGCGCCACCATTCCCGCCTCCTCTGCTTGGCTGCCGTCCCCCGAGTCAGACGTGGATCTCGTGAAGCCGCCGCGTCCTCGGTGTCAGAGACATGCGACAGTAGGCATGCTGCCGGTCGCGATGCAGGTGCCGCCCGCCCCGCCCTCCGTTCTTGCGTACCTCCATCGCACATGTGCGACCGTGGGACGCCGGAACGGGAGGGGGCAGGGCGCTTTCCGTTCTTGCGTACCTCCATCGCACATGTGCGACTGTGGGACGCCGGAACGGGAGGGGAACCTCACGCCTCGGCGTCCCGGCGCGGCGTCCGCCGTACTCTCGGGCCGATGGGATTCACGCGGGAAGAGCTCGAGACGTTCCGGGGAAGGACCGTGCCCGATCTGATCGGGCCTGAGGTGCGGCTCCTGTTCGTCGGCATCAACCCCGGACTGTGGACAGCCGCCGTCGGAACCCACTTTGCGCACCCGGGAAACCGGTTCTACCCGGCACTGCGGCGAGCGGGACTGATCGATCGTGAGATCGACCGCCGCCGTGGGTTCACGGTTGACGACCGTGCCCACGTCGTCGACCGCCGAATCGGCATCACGAACCTCGTTGCCGGAGCGACCGCTCGCGCCAGCGAGGTGACGGACGAGGCGTTGCGGGAGGGCAGACG
>Ga0302046_10003044_pt1 | contig 15335 bp, 13 predicted proteins | sample RVTome_11_FD_200261 | JGI IMG/M metagenome (GOLD analysis project Ga0302046, IMG submission 200261) | Soil microbial communities from uranium-contaminated site in the Upper Colorado River Basin, Wyoming, United States - RVT147D111 (version 2) ...
CACGGATCTCCGGACCCGCTATCTGGAACTCATGTGAGCGCCGATCCCCTCGAGGAGCGGGCGATCGCCGCGCGGCGGCGCGCGCACGTCCCGTACTCCGGCTACCGTGTGGGAGCCGCGCTGGAGACCGAGGACGGACGCGTGTTCGAGGGGTGCAACGTGGAGAATGCCTCGTACTCGGTCACCTGCTGCGCGGAGCGAGTCGCTCTCTACAGCGCGGTCGCGGCCGGCGCCCGGGGGTTCCGGCGGCTGGTCGTCTCGGCCGGGGGCCGGACTCCGTATCCGTGCGGGGCCTGCCGGCAGGCCCTCAGCGAGCTCGCCCCGGCCGACCTGCCGATCACGGTCGTCGCCGACGGCGGAGAGCGCCACGAGTTCACCCTTGGAGAGCTCCTCCCGAAACCCTTCCGCATGGAGTCGGGACGATCATGAAGATGGGACGCGTGGTCGGCAGCGTCGTGGCGACCCGGAAGGACGAGAAGCTGGAGGGGCTCAAGCTCCTTCTGGTGCGGGATCTGGACGTGGACCTGGCGCCCGAGAAGGGGTACGTGGTGGCCGTCGACGCGGTCGGAGCGGGTGCGGGAGAAGTGGTGCTCTACGCCACCGGCAGCTCCGCCCGTCAAACCGCCGCGACCGATGGCCGGCCGGTGGACGCGGTCATCATGGCCATCGTCGACGAATACGACGTCGGCGCCGGGGTCGTCCGCACGTGACGCGGAGCCTGGTCGCGCTCGTGACGTTGTGGGCCGTAGCCTGCTCGGGAGACGGCGGAAGCCCGGTCGGAGACGATCTGCTGCCGGGCGGTCCGCTGGGCGGCGATCTGGAGATCGTGACGGTGTCCGAGTTCGAGCTGGCCGAGGACGTCTCGATCTTCCCGGCCGATCGCGCCGATGCGGATCGCGTCGTCATGGCCCACGAGTGGCCCGACCCGAGTGGCTTCGAGGCCCGGCCGCTGATCAGGTTCTCGCTGACCGGAGCCGACAGCTTCCCCGACGACAGCGAGATCGTGGAGGCCTCGCTTCGGCTCCTGCTCCAGTCCGTCGAGGAGCCCGTGGACCTCGCCGTCCACCGGGTAACCGCCGCCTGGACCGAGGAGGCGGCCACCTGGGAGCGTCGTGACCTCGGCGTGCCGTGGGCCCTCGCCGGCGGCGACTTCGATCCGGTCCCGCTCGTCGAATTCACGATCCCGGGCACGGGAGAGCAGGACTCGGCCGCGGTCGACTCGATCAGCATCCCGCTCCCGATCGACCTGGTGGCCGGCTGGCTGGCCGAGGAAGCCGTGAACGAAGGCTTGGTCCTCGTCCAGGAGACGCCGGGGACCCGAGTCGAGTTCGTGTCGCGGGGAGCCGGGGGCGTCAACGCCAACGGGCCGCGACTCGAGTTCGTCGTCCAGCTGTCCGCGCCGGGAAGCCCCGCCGCCGAGGTCTCGATCCTGGCGCGGGAGGACACGTTCCTGGCCGACGGCGGCGAGCTTCCGGCCGGGGACCTGGTGGTGGGCGGTGGGGCGGATGTCCGCCGGCTCGTGCTCGTGCCCGACCTCGAGTCCCTGCCGGTCGGCACCGTCGTCGCCAGGGCCCAGCTCGTCCTGCCCGTGGAGGGGGTGAGCCTCCCGGGCGACTCCATCGCCTTCGTGGCCGGCCGGGTGGCGAGCGAGTTCCTGGGCGACAAGACGATTCTCGCGGCACCTGCGGGGCAGGACTTCTACGGCCTCGCGCCGGTCGTAGCGGACAGCCTGCCGATCGACTCGCTGGTCTTCGAGAGCCCGTTCCTGACCCGGGTCATCCGGACCTGGTTGCGGGTCCCCGAGACCAACCGCGGGCTGTTCGTCATGCTGGTCAACGAGACGGCGGAGTTCGGCGCCGTCGGGTTCCCGGGACCCGAAGCGCTTCCCGAGCGCAGGCCGCACCTTCGCCTCGTGCTCCTCCCGCCCGAGCGTTCGTGAGCGGGCGGCTCTCGCGCCCGGCGTTCCTGGCGGCGCTCGCCCTCGCGGCCTCTCTCGCGGGCTCGCCCGCCCTCGGCCAGGAGAGCGTGTTCAACCTGCCCCTGCCGGGTCTGCCCGCGTCGGGCGAGAGCGTCCGGAGCCGCGGAATGGGCGGGGTCGCCGCCGGTCTTCCGGGCGAGAACTTCACGCTGGACAATCCGGCGTGGCTCGCCGACTTCGAGCGCGCCGGCCTTTATCTGTCGCTCCTAGGCCAGCGGACGACGGCCGAGGACGTCGATGCCTCCGGGGAGTTCGATGACGTCGTCTTCCCGATGGCGCAGGCGGCTGTCCCCGCCTTCGGCGCCGTGATCGGCGTGGGCTACGCGCAATACCTCGACTTCGACGCCGGGATCGAATCCAGCCTCGTGTTCGAGGGCGACACCGTGCCCGCCGGGCTCGAATCCGAGGGCGGGGTCGGCATGCTCTCTCCGTCGCTCTCCCTGCGCCTGGACGAGCGAACCAGCGCCGGCCTCGCGCTGGACGTCTACCTCGGGTCCCGGGAGGTGGTGCGCTCCATCTCGGTGCCCGAGCCGATCGGGACGAGCGACACCCTGGCCCGCGATTTCGGAGGCGTCGGCCTCGCGTTCGGGGTCGCGCGAGACCTGGGGGGGGGCGCCCGTGTGGGGGTCGCCTACCGACTGCGCCCCGACCTGAACAGCGAGGTGACGCGGGCCATGGATCCGGACCTGATCGGCCGCGAGGCGGAGATCCGCCTCCCCGACGAGGTCCTCGTGGAGGCCTCGGTGCGTGTCTCGGACCGTCTCAGCATGGGTGCGGCCGCGCGCTGGGCCGGCTGGGAGGGGACGCGGGACGAGGACCTGGACGGCGCGACGACGGACGTCGGAGACGCGCTCGATCTGGGGGGCGGCCTCGAGTTCGCCCCCCAGAGCCCGATTCTCTTCGTGATCGGCCCCGACGCTCCGCTGCGGGTCGGGTATCGGTGGCGGAGGCTCCCGCTCCGGCTTGATGGCGAGCCGGTCTCGGAGTGGGCGCTGGGGCTCGGGTACAGCCGCGGGTTCGGCCGGCTGAGCCGGGTCGACGTGGCGGTGGAGATCGGCGGGCGCGGGGACGTCCAGGAGCACGGGGTGAGCGAGAGGTTCGTGAGGGTGGGGGTGGGGATGGCGGTGTTCGAAGTCTGGCGCCGCTTCGATTAGGCACGGGCGTTTGACGACGTTCGTAGGGAGGTCTAACTTCACTTTTTTCCGTCCATCAACCGGAACGTCCTGCCCTGACGGGGTCCGAAACGGATCCCCGACCCGACCGAATGCGTCATGACCTGAGGATACGTTGGGCGATCGTGGCGCTCTCCCTTGCCGCCGCGGCGTGGTATTTGTGGCCCACCGTGCGCCTCTACTCGATGTCGCCGGAGGCCCGGCAGAACCTCGAGCAGAGCGATCCCGCCGCCTGGGACCGCCTGAAATCCCGGGCCATTCAGCTCGGTCTCGACCTGCAGGGCGGCATGCACCTCGTTCTGGAGCTCGATGAGAGCGAGCGCTCCTTCGACGACGACGAGCGTCGGGACGCGACCGATCGGGCGCTCGAGATCATTCGCAACCGTGTCGACCAGTTCGGCGTCTCCGAGCCGTTGATCCAGAAGGTCGGCGACGAGCGGATCATCGTGGAGCTCCCGGGCATCCAGGACCAGGAACGGGCCAAGGAGCTGGTTCAGCGGACCGCGTTCCTCGAGTTCCAGATGGTGGTCGACGGAAGGGAGCTGACCGATCGGCTCCGGGACGTCGACGCCGCCCTCGCCGGTCGCCCCATCGCTGGCGGTCCGGCCAGCGCCACCGCGGCGCCGGCGGACACCGCCGGCTCGGACAGCCTCGCCGGCGCGACCGCCGCGGCCGGGCAGGATACCGCGGGTTCGACCACCCTCGGCGAATTCCTGGGACAGACGGAAGGCGAACCCGGCACACCGATCGCGGATGGGGACAACCCGCTCTCCTCGCTGCTCCAGACCGAGGCCATCGGGGCCGAGGCGTTCAACCTGCTCGTCGACGAGACCGAGGTGGAGCGGGTCCGCGCGCTCCTCTCCGACCCGGCCGCCGGGCAGGCGATCGGGGCCGGCCGCGAGTGGCTGTGGTCGGGCGACCCGACGGCGTTCGCCGACGGCCGGAGCTACCGGCGGCTCTACCTGGTCGGGAGGGAGGCCGAGATGACGGGCGAGGCGATCGCCACGGCCGCCGCCGGCTTCGATCCCCAGCAGATGAACCAGCCGATCGTGACGCTGCGGATGACCGACGAGGGCGCGAGCCGGTTCGCCGACGTGACCGGTCGGCACGTGGGGGATCGCATGGCCATTGTCCTCGACGAGGTCGTCCGGATGGCGCCCAACATCCGCCAGCGGATCACCGGCGGGAACGCCCAGATCGAGGGCTTCGACTCGGTCGAGGAAGCGCGGGACATCGCGATCGTGCTGCGCGCGGGTGCCCTGCCGGCGCCGCTCAAGATCATCGAGGAGCGCACGGTGGGGCCGTCGCTGGGCGCGGACTCCATCGCCGCCGGCTGGCGATCGGGATGGCTGGGCCTGCTGGCGGTGGGGCTTCTCATCATCTTTTACTATCGGGCTTCGGGGCTGGTGGCCAACGTCGGCCTGGCTCTCAACTTCATGCTGATCCTGGCCGCCCTGGGAGCCTTCGGCGCCACGCTCACGCTGCCCGGCATCGCGGGGCTCTTGCTGACGGTCGGCATGTCGGTGGACGCCAACGTGCTCGTCTTCGAGCGAGTTCGCGAGGAGCTGGCGCTCGGGAAGTCGGTGCGTGCGGCCATCGACGTCGGGTACGACCGGGCGTTGGTGACGATCCTGGACTCCCAGATCACGACCCTGATCGCCGCGGCGGTGCTGTTCCAGTTCGGCACTGGACCGATCAAGGGGTTCGCGGTGGTGCTTACGATCGGGATCACCAGCTCGATCTTCACCGCCGTATTCGTCACGCGCACGATCTTCGAGACCTGGACCCGCCGCAGCTCGCTCCACTCTCTGAGCATCTGAGGGACGAATGATCTGGCTCTTGCGTGGCGCGAACTATCCCTTCATGGCCTACCGCCGGTGGGCGTATGCCCTTTCCGGGCTGCTGATTCTGGCGACAGGCGTCTCGATCCTCGCCCGCGGCGGCCTCGAGTACTCGATCGACTTCACGGGCGGCACGCTCGTTCAGCTCGACTTCGAGCAGCCGATCGAGGCCCAGGTGCTGAGAGGTGCGCTGGAGGGAATGCCGGGGCTCGAGTCGAGCGAGGTGCAGCACTTCGGCGACCCGTCCGACGTCGTCGTGAGAGCCCAGGTCCCGCAGGGGGAAGAGGAGCAGTTCGCCCGTCGGATCGAGTCCCACCTGCGAGAGGCGCCCACGCTCGAGGGGCGCTCCTTCACGATCGTCCGCAGCGAGGCCGTGGGTCCCAAGATCGGGGAGGAGCTGAAACGCGACGCCTTGATGGCGATGCTCTACGCGATGGGATTCATCCTGGTCTACGTCGCCTTCAGGTTCGACATCAAGTTCGGTGTGGCCGCCATCCTGGCGACGGCTCACGACATCGCCCTGTCGGTCGGGGTCTTCTCCCTGACGGGCAAGGAGATCTCGCTGGCGGTCGTGGCGGCGTTCCTGACGATCGTCGGTTACTCGCTCAACGACACGATCGTGGTCTTCGACCGGATTCGTGAGGACCTGAAGGCGATGCGGCGGGAGCCGTTCGTGGAGGTCGTGAACCGCGCCGTCAACGAGACCCTCTCGCGCACCATCCTGACCGGCGGGACGACGCTCGTCGTGCTCTTCTTCCTCTTCTTCATGGGCGGCGAGGTGATCCATGACTTCGCGTTCGCGCTCATCGTGGGGATTCTCATCGGCACGTATTCGTCGATCTTCATCGGCGCCCCGCTGGTGGTCGAGTGGAAGCACCACATCGAGGACCGCCGGGCGGCGTCGGCGCCTCAGAAGCCGTCCAGGAAGCGCAAGCAGCCCGCCTAGGGGCCCAGGTGGCGCCGTCCCGGCTCTTCGACAGCCACTGCCATCTGCAGGACCCCGCGTTCGACGACGATCGGGGCGACGTCCTGGCCCGCGCCCTGGAAGCGGGGGTGGGCGAGATCGCGGTCATCGCCTCGGATCCCGGGAGCGCCGAGGCCGCGCGCAACCTGGTCGCGGGATCCGAGGCGGAAGGTGACGGGCCGCTCCTCGTCTGGACGGCGGGGCTGCATCCCCACGTCGCCGAGCGCTGGAGCGAGGGCACGCGGCGCGAGCTGGAGGCGCTTCTCGAAGCCGGAGCGGCGGCGGTCGGGGAGACCGGCCTCGACTTCCACTACGACCACAGCCCCCGTGACGTCCAGCGGGACGCGTTCGCGGAGCAGCTCGCCCTGGCGGTCGCCCGCGACCTGCCCGTCGTGGTCCACTCCCGGGACGCGGACGAGGACACGCTCGACCTCGTCGAGGCGTCGGGGATCGCTCCGGAGCGCGTGGTCCTGCACTCCTTCAGCGGCAGCGTCGCGATGCTCGAGCGGGCGATCGAGGCCGGCACATACGTCTCCTTCTCGGGGATGGTGACGTTCCGGTCCTTCCCGGCGGAGACTCTCGTGGCCAAGGTTCCGGCCGGCCGCCTGCTGGCCGAGACCGACGCCCCCTATCTGGCCCCCGTTCCCCATCGCGGCCGGCGCAACGAGCCCGCGTTCGTGGCCGAAACGATCGACCGCCTGGCCGCGCTCCATGGCGTGGACGGAACGGCCATGGGCGCCCTCACCCGGGCCAACGCCCGACGCTTCTACGGGCTCGGCGAGACGGCGGAGCAGGAGGGGTGAGCGCTCCCCGGCGGCTCTTCCTCCGCAACATCGACGGCCAGGACCATCTCGAAGTGTTCGTCGTGTCGGCGATCACCGCGATCCTCGCCATCCGGCTCTTCCTGCACCTGACCGGCTATCCCCAGATCGGCGGACCGGAGCTCCACATCGCTCATCTCCTGTGGGGCGGGCTCTTCATGCTGGCGGCGTTCGTGCTCCTCTTCGTCTTCCTGGGAAAGGCCCGCCTGCGCACCGCCGCGATTCTGGGAGGAGCGGGGTTCGGCGCATTTCTCGACGAGGTCGGGAAGTTCGTGACCCGCGACAGCGACTACTTCTACGAGCCCGCCGTGGCGATCATGTACATCACCTTCGTCGCGCTGCTTCTGACCGCCCATCTGATCCGCGGTCGCCGCGAGGTCTCGGAGCTCGAATACCTGCTGAACGCGCTGCATCAGATGGAGGAGCTGGCGCGGCACGACCTCGACGAGGCCGAGGCGGAGCGGGCGCGATCGTACCTCGAGCGCTCCGATCCGGCACATCCGCTCGTGGCCGGGCTGCGGTCCACCCTCCGCGAGGTGGGCTTCGTGCCGCTACGTGTCTCCGCCATTGCCCGGACCCGGGAACGTCTCCGGTCGCTGTACCGGAGGACGATCCGGTTGCCGTGGTTCGACCGTGCCGTCATCCTCGTCTTCGTAGGTCAGCTCGCCGTGAAGCTCCTGGTGGGCGCGGTTCTGGTGTACTCGTTCGGGGCGTCGCTGGACGCCATGCGCGACTGGCGGCTCGTCGGGTGGCTGGTCGAGCGGACCCGGGACCTGTCGGGGCTCGCGATCGCCCAGCTCGTGGCCAGCGGCGTCTCCGGCGTCTTCGTCCTGCTGGGGGTGGCCAGGGTCGTGAGGGGAGCGCGGCTCGCGGCCTATCAGATGTTCGAGCGCGCGATCCTCGTGTCGATCCTGCTCGTGCAGGTGTTCAGCTTCTACGCCGAGCAGTTCGCGGCCCTGGTGGAGCTCGCCGGCAACCTCGTGCTGCTTCTCCTCGTGCGCTCGATGATCCGGCTGGAGGAGGAGCGGCTCGAGACGTGAGCCTTGATCGGCGGTACGGGCGTTCACAGGTCGGGATCACGTTCAGAAGGAGGGAGAAGGCATGGAGAAGAGCGTCATCCGCACGGACGAGGCGCCGGGGGCGATCGGGCCGTACAGCCAGGGGATCGAGGCGGGTCCGTGGGTCTTCACGGCCGGGCAGATCGGGCTCGATCCGCGAACCGGCGAGCTCGCCGACACGATCGAGGCGCAGACGGCGCGGGCCCTCGAAAACATCCGCGCCATCCTCGAGGCGGCCGGCTGCGGCATGGAGCGGATCGTGAAGACGACCGTGTTCCTGCGCGACATGGGCGACTTCGCCGCCTTCAACGCCGTCTACGCGGAGATGGTCGGGGATCCCCCGCCGGCACGGTCCACCGTCCAGGTGGCAGGGCTCCCGAAGGCCGCGCTCGTGGAGATCGAGGCGGTGGCCTGCCGGGAGGCGTGAGGCGGCCGCGGGGTCCCGATCTGACAGGAAGCCGCCGGAGAGGCGATATTCGAACCCGTGAAGATGACACGGGACGAGATCACGCGGCTGACCGAGAAGGTGCGCTGCGCGGGTTGAGCGTCGAAGCTGGGTCCGGAGGACCTGCGCCGCGCGCTCGCTCGGCTGCCGCGGCACGACCCCGATCCGAACGTCCTCGTAGGCACGGACACCTACGACGACGCCGGCGTGTATCGCTTGAGCGACGAGCTGGCCCTGGTCCAGACCGTCGACTTCTTCACGCCGATCGTCGACGATCCCTACGACTACGGCCAGATCGCCGCCGCCAACGCGCTCTCGGACGTGTACGCCATGGGCGGGACGCCGCGGACGGCGCTGGCGCTCGTGTGCTGGCCCCCGTCGGGGCTCGAGCCGGAGATCCTGGGAGCGATCCTGGCCGGCGGCGCGGAGAAGGCGCTCGAGGCAGGCTGTCCCGTCATCGGCGGCCACTCGGTCCAGGACGAGGAGCTGAAGTACGGCCTGGCGGTGACCGGGACGGTTCACCCGGAGAGAATCCTCACCAACGCCGGGGCGCGGCCCGGAGACGTCCTCGTCCTCACCAAGCCGCTCGGGACCGGCGTCCTGACGACCGCGCTCAAGCGCGGGGCGATCGACGCCGGGGAGCTCGCCCCGGCGGTTCGATCGATGAAGGCGCTGAACGAACCGGCCGCCCGGCAGGCGCTGCGCTCCGGGGTCCGTTCGGCCACGGACGTGACCGGGTTCGGCCTCGCGGGGCACGCCGTGCAGCTCGCCGACGCCAGCGGGGTGACGCTCGAGGTCGAGGCCGCTTCGCTGCCCCTTCTGCCGTCCGCGCTGCGGCTGGCGGAGGCCGGGCACGTCCCCGGCGGCGGCGAGGCGAACCGGGCCTTCTACTGCCCGCGCGTCGAGGTCCAGGGCGCGCCGCCCGAGGCCCTGCTTCGGATCTTCTTCGATCCGCAGACGAGCGGCGGACTCCTGCTCGCCGTCCCCGCCGGTCGGGCGGACGAGCTCCTGGGACGGCTGAACGAGGAAGGGGTGGCGGCACGCGTGATCGGCGCCGCCGGGGCACGGCGCGGTCCGTCGATCCTCCTCACCTGAGGGGCCGGGCGGACGGGGTGCACTCTCGAGAGGAAGCCCGATGCCGACGATGACGATCCCGAGGCCCGTCCGCGCTCCACGCGGGACCCGGCTCCAGTGCCGCGGGTGGGGCCAGGAAGCGGCCCTCCGGATGCTCATGAACAACCTCGATCCGGAGGTCGCCGAGGACCCCGACCGGCTGGTCGTCTACGGTGGCTCCGGGAAGGCGGCCCGCGACTGGGACGCCTTCGAGGCGCTGGTGGCGACCCTCCGCGAGCTCGCCGACGACGAGACCCTGTGCGTCCAGAGCGGCAAGCCCGTGGGCGTGTTCCGGACGCACCGGGGAGCCCCGCGGGTGCTGATCGCCAACGCGAACCTCGTTCCGCGGTGGGCCACCGCCGACGAGTTCCGGCGGCTCGAGGCCCTCGGGCTCACCATGTACGGGCAGATGACCGCCGGCTCCTGGATCTACATCGGCTCGCAGGGGATCGTGCAGGGTACCTACGAGACGTTCTCGGCCCTGGCCCGCAAGCACTTCGGGGGCTCGCTCCGCGGCCGCTGGGTCCTGACGGGGGGATGCGGCGGCATGGGCGGGGCCCAGCCGCTGGCGGCCACGATGAGCGAGGCCGCGTGCCTGATCGTGGAGGTCGATCCGCGACGCCTGGAGCGGCGCGTCGCGACGCGCTACCTGGACGAGGTCGCCCCCGATCTGGACGCCGGCCTCCGGCGGGTCACGGACGCCGCGCGGAGGGGGGAGGCCGTGTCGGTCGGGCTGGTCGGCAACTGCGCCGAGGTGGTCCCCGAGATCGTCCGCCGGGGCATCGTTCCCGACGTCGTGACCGACCAGACCAGCGCCCACGACGCGCTCGAGGGATACGTGCCGGACGGTCTTCCTCTGGAGGAGGCGCTCGAACTCCGGCGCACCGATCCGGACGAGTACATCCGCCGGTCCATGGAGTCGATGGCGCGGCACTGCCGGGGGATGCTGGACCTCCGGTCGGCCGGCTCGGTGGCGTTCGACTACGGGAACAACCTGCGTGGCCAGGCCAAGGACGCGGGCGTCACGGACGCGTTCGAGATCCCGGGCTTTGTCCCCGAGTACATCCGCCCGCTCTTCTGCGAGGGCAAAGGACCGTTCCGGTGGGCCGCTCTGTCGGGGAGCCCGGCTGACATCGCCGCCGTCGACGCGGCGATCGGCGAGCTCTTCCCGGACGACGACGCCCTCCAGCGGTGGATCCGGCTGGCCTCGGAGCGGGTCGCCTTCCAGGGTCTCCCGGCACGGATCTGCTGGCTCGGCTACGGCGACCGGTGGCGGCTCGGCGAGCGGATCCACGCGCTCGTGGCCGACGGCACGCTGGAAGCGCCGGTCGTGATCGGCCGCGACCACCTCGACACGGGCTCCGTGGCGTCGCCGTTCCGCGAGACGGAGGGGATGCGGGACGGCTCCGATGCGATCGCCGACTGGCCGGTCCTGAACGCGCTCCTGAACGCGGCCAGCGGCGCCACCTGGGTCTCCTTCCACCACGGCGGCGGCGTCGGCATCGGGAACAGCCTCCACGCCGGCCAGGTGACGGTCGCCGACGGGACCCCGGAAGGGGCGGCGAAGCTCGAGCGCGTGCTCACCAACGATCCCGGCCTCGGGATCGCCCGACACGCCGACGCCGGCTACGAGCGGGCGAAGGAGACCGCCCGCGAGCGTGGCATCAGAATCCCGATGGCGGAGTGAGCGCGGCGTCCGGGACGGCCGCGGGCGCGGACCTCCTCGTCACCGGGATCGGTCAGCTCGTCGACTTCGGGTCGGGCGGTCCGTCGGATCCTCCCGAGGTGGTCGAAGGCGCGTACGTGTGGATCCGGGAGGGCCGGGTCGCGGCCCGCGGTCCCGCACGGGAGGCGCCGGACGAGGCCGCCGGGGCGGCCCGGTTGGACGCCGCCGGGGGGGTAGTCCTGCCGGGTCTCGTCGACAGCCACACCCACGCCGTCTTCGGAGGTACCCGCGAGCACGAGTTCGAGCGCCGGCTCGCGGGGGCGACGTATCAGGAGATCGCGGCGGCCGGCGGGGGGATCCTGTGGAGCGTGCGCGACCTCAGGGCGCGCGGCGACGACGAGCTGCTCGCTTTGACCGCCGCCCGCCTGGTCGAGTCCGTGCGGTGGGGGGTCACGACCGTGGAGGTCAAGTCGGGCTACGGCCTGACCGTCGAGGACGAGCTCCGGTCGCTCCGGATCGCGACCCGGCTCGACCGGGGCCCCGGCCTGCCGCGGGTGGTCCCGACCTTCCTGGGCGCCCACGCCGTCCCCGCCGAGTTCGCGAGCGACCGGGCCGGCTACGTCCGGCGGGTCGTCGACGAGATGCTGCCGGCCGTGGTCGAGGAAGGGCTGGCCCGCTTCTGCGACGTCTTCTGCGACGAGGGGGCGTTCACGCCCCGGGAGACGGAGGCGATCCTCACCCGGGCGGGTGAGCTCGGGCTCGGCCTGAAGCTCCATGCGGACGAGTTCTCGGGGCTCGGAGGCGCGCGGCTGGCCGCCCGTCTCGGGGCGGTCAGCGCCGATCACCTGGTGGCCGTCGACGCCGCCGGGATCGAGGCGCTGGCCGCGGGCCCGACGGTGGCGACGCTCCTGCCCGGGACCTCGTTCTTCCTCCGTCTCGGGCGCTTCGCTCCCGCCCGGCGGCTGGTGGATGCGGGCGCGACCGTGGCGCTGGCGACGGACTTCAACCCTGGCTCGTCGATGACCCAGAACCTGCTGCTGATGGCGGCGTTCGGCTGCTGCCTGATGGGGCTCCGGATCGACGAGGCGCTGCGGGCCGTCACCCGGGGCGGCGCGCGGGCGCTGGCGCGGGACGACCTGGGCACGCTGGTGCCGGGAGCGGCCGGCGACCTGGCCGTGTTCGCGGTCCGCGACTATCGCCATCTGGTCTACCACTACGGCGTGGGCCACGTGACCGCCGTGGTGCGGGGCGGCCGGCCGATCGGCCCGGTTCCGCGGCGGTCGAGCCCGGCACCGGTTGGATGGCGACCGCCGGAAGCGGCAGATTGAAGGGTATGAGCCCCGTCTGGCATCGCGGCGAGGAGCCCCCGGCCCGCCACACCGACCCCGACCAGGCCGTGGCCCGATACCTGGAGGCGATCCGCCGGGCCGAGGTGGCCGGCTCGCCGCCCCCGGCGGCCGCGCTCAACGGGCTCGGGGACGCATACTTCGACATGGGTGACGGAACGCTGGCCGGCGACCATCACCTGCAGGCCGCCGAGGCGTACGCGGCGGAGTCGCTGTGGGACAACGCCGTGGCCTGCTGCCGGAAGATCCTGCGAAGGGAGCCGGATCACCCGCGGGCGGCCCTGCTTCTGGGCCGCTACTACGCCGCCAAGGGGTTGCGGGCCGAAGCGGTGGAGGTGCTCCGGAACCTGGCCGAAGAGCGCCACGAGGCCGGCCGCAAACGGGAGACCCTGTCCGCGCTCGAGGAGGTCGTCCGGATCCTTCCCGAGGACGCCCGTCTCCGCGAGCGGCTGGGACGGCTGCTCCACGAAGAGGGGCGCCGCGAGGAAGCGCTGAGGGAGTACCAGGCGGCGCTGGAGATCTGCCTCCGGAGCGGGGATCCGGCGGGCGCCGAACACGCCCGGACGCGCGTCGAAACGCTGGAGGGGGCGGTCCAGGCCGAGAGGATCGCCTCGCGTGACCGGTCGCCGGCCGCCGGCGGGACGGCCGCCGGTCCCGGCGCGGTCGACCGGGCCGCGGCCGGCCAGGCCTTCGCGGAGGAGCGCTGGGCCGATGCAGCCGACATCCATCGCCGGCTGGCCGCGGCCGGTCGGGCCGGGGCCGACGACTTCGGCGCCTGGACCGAGGCAGCGCGCTGGGCGGGTCGCCCGGCCGGCGTCCTGGAGGCTCTCGAGGCGTCCGCCCGTTGGCACCTGGCCGGCGGACGGCCGGTCGAGGCGCAGCGGGCGGCCGAGGAGATGCTCCTGGTCGATCCCGGCAGCCAGACCGCGTCGTCCCTCCTCGAGCGTACGACCTCCCTGCTGACGGACTGACGGCCGTGACGCGCTGGAAGGACGACGGCGGGCGCCCCCGCGCCGGCGCTGAGTTCCTGGAGCGGCTCCAGGAGGGCGTGCTGGTCGCCGACGGGGCGATGGGCACGCAGATCTACGAGCGCGGCGTGTTCATCAACCGCTGCTTCGACGAGCTGTGCGTGGCGAGCCCCGACATGATCCGGGAGATCCACGCCTCCTACGTGGCGGCCGGCGCCGAGCTCGTCGAGACGAACACGTTCGGCGCCAACCGGGCCCGCCTCCTCGGTCACGGGCTCGAGCACCGGGTCTCCGAGATCAACCGGGCCGGGGTCCGGCTGGCGCGCGAGGCGGTGGGCGGGCAGGCGTGGGTCGGTGGCTCGATGGGCCCGATCGGGGTCGCCGGGCAGGTGGCGGGCGGCTACACCCCGGACGACATGCGCGAGATCTTCGCCGAGCAGGCCGAGGCGCTCCTCGAGGGCGGCGTCGACGTGCTCGTCGTCGAGACGATCCCGTCCTTGGTGGAGATGGAGGCGGCTCTGCGAGCCATCCGCGACCTGGATGGCGACGTCCCGGTCGTGGCGATGATGAGCTTCACCGAGGAGGGCCTCACCCAGTCGGGCGAGCGGCCGGAGCTGGTCGCCGTCCGTCTGGCCGAAGCCGGGGCCGACGTAGCGGGTGCCAACTGCAGCGTCGGCCCGCGCCCGATGCTGGATTGCGTGGCCCGTATGCACGACGGCCTCCAGCTCGCGCTGGCGGCGATGCCCAACGCCGGTCTGCCGCAGTCGGTCGAAGGACGGCTGATCTACGTGGCGGGGCCCGAATACTTCGGGAAGTACGCCAAGCGGTTCGTCCAGGCCGGGGTTCGGCTCCTGGGGGGGTGCTGCGGGACCACCCCCGAGCACGTGCGGGCGATGGCGCATGCCGTCCGGCGCTACGCGCCGCGGCCGCGGGTGTCGGTCGTCGAGACGGGGGAGATCGCCCCCCCGGAGCCGGCCACCCCGCGAACCGAGATCCGTCCGACCCCGCTCGCCCGGAGGTTGGCGGAAGGCCGGTTCGTGGTCTCGATCGAGCTGACCCCGCCCACGAGCGCCGACCTGGGCTCGCTGGTCGAGGCCGTCCGCGGAATCCGCGAGGCGGGCGTCGACACCGTCAACATCCCCGAGTACGCGCGGGTCTCGCCGCGCGTGACGCCGATCGCCATCGCCCGCGTGCTCCGCGAGAACCTCCCGGTCGAGGCGATCATCCACTACTGCTGCCGGGACCGCAACCTGTACGGCATGCAGGCCGACCTGATGGCGGCCCACGCCCTGGACGTCCGGGACGTGCTGGTGATCACCGGCGACCCTCCGAAGGCCGGCGAGTACGCGGTGCCGACCGCCGTTTTCGATGTCGATTCGATTGGCCTGGTGGGCGTGGCCCGCCGCCTCAACCACGGCCTGGACGCGGCCGGGAAGCCGACCGGCGTCCCGCTCGACCTCCACGTCGGCGTAGGGGTGAACCCGGGCGCCCTGGACCGCGCGCTCGAGATCGAGCGGTTCCGGAAGAAGATCGAGGCCGGCGCCCGCTTCGCGATGTCGCAGCCGGTGTTCGACGCCGGCGAGCTAGCTCGTTTCCTGGAGGATCTCGGGTCCGTTCCGGTCCCGATCCTGGCGGGGATCCTGCCGCTCCACTCCTATCGCAACGCCGAGTTCCTCCACAACGAGGTGCCGGGCATGCGGATTCCGGAGGAGATCCGTGAGCGGATGCGACGTGTCCCGGGACGGAACGCGGCGGCCGCGGAAGGGGTCCGGATCGCCCGCGAGGCGCTGGCCGCCGTCCTCGAGGTCGAGGGCGTCCATGGCGCCTATCTGATGCCCCCCTTCGGCCGTTACGAGATGGCGCTCGAGGTTCTCGAGGGGCTGGTCCCGGCCGGGTGAGCGCCGACCTGCACACCCATACCACGGCCTCGGACGGGGCGTTGCCGCCGTCCGAGCTAGTGCGG
>Ga0302046_10003045_pt1 | contig 15330 bp, 19 predicted proteins | sample RVTome_11_FD_200261 | JGI IMG/M metagenome (GOLD analysis project Ga0302046, IMG submission 200261) | Soil microbial communities from uranium-contaminated site in the Upper Colorado River Basin, Wyoming, United States - RVT147D111 (version 2) ...
GCACACCAACGGCTGCGCAGCGCCGCCGTCGGCGCGGATTCGGGTGGCCGCCTCCTCGAGCTCGGACAACGTGCGGCTGACGAGATAGATCTCCGCGCCGGCCTGCGCAAGCCCGATCGCCGCGGCGAGCCCGATACCACGTCCGGCGCCCGTGACGAGCGCAACGCGGCCATCGACCCGGCAGCCCTTGAGGGCTTCCGGCAAAGAGCCCGGCGTGCTCATGGGCGTTCGGGCTTGGCGCGGTGGAGCCCCACGTCCCGGCCGCCGTAGCGGCGCAGCCTGAGATCGGCCTGCTCCTTGTGTCCCCAGAAGCGCTCGATCGCGCAGAGCCGCGAGCAGTAATCGCCGATCTCGACGCTCGCCTCCGGCGTGCACTCCTGGTAGGTGCAGGTCTTCATGAACTTCCCGACCCAGAGCCCGCCGGTATAGCGCGCCGCGCCGCGCGTGGGCAGCGTGTGGTTGGTGCCGATCACCTTGTCGCCGTACGAGACGTTGGTCTCCGGCCCGAGAAAGAGCGCGCCGTAGTTCTTCATGCGCTCGAGATACCAGCGCGGGTTGCGGGTGAGGATTTCCACGTGCTCGGCGGCGACGCGGTCCGCCTCGCGCACGGCTTCCTCCGCGTCCTCTACGAGGATGATCTCGCCATAGTCGCGCCACGCGACGCCGGCGACATCGGCCGTCGGCAGCACCTTCAACTGACGGTCGATCTCGGCGGGCAGCGCCTCGGCGAGCTTGCGCGAAGTGGTGATGAGAATCGCGGGACTCGTCGGGCCGTGCTCGGCCTGGCCGAGCAGATCGACGGCGACCATTTCTGCATCCGCGCTCTCGTCGGCGATCACCAGGATCTCGGTGGGACCCGCGAGAAGATCGATTCCCACGCGCCCGAAGAGCTGGCGCTTGGCCTCCGCGACGTAGGCATTGCCGGGGCCGACCAGCATGTCGACTGCCGGAATGCTCTCGGTTCCGAGCGCCATCGCGGCGACGGCTTGCACGCCGCCCAGAACGTGGATCTCGTCGGCCCCGCCCAGCACCATCGCAGCGATCGTCTCGGCGTGCGGCGCGCCGGCGTTGGGCGGCGTGCAGGCGATGATGCGCTTGACGCCCGCCACGCGCGCCGTGACGATGCTCATGTGCGCGGAGGCAACCATGGGATAGCGCCCGCCTGGCACGTAGCAGCCGACGCTCTCCACGGGAATGTTGCGGTGCCCGAGCGTGACACCCGGACGGATCTCGACCTCGAGATCGCGCAGCGCCGCCTTCTGGTGCTGCGCGAAGGTGCGAATCTGCTCCTGCGCGAAGCGGATGTCCGCCAGCGTGCCTTCGGGTACGGCGCGCATCAGCTTGTCGATCTCGCCCTGGGTGAGGCGAAAACTCGGGGGCGACCAGCGGTCGAACTTCGCCGAGAGCTCGCGCACCGCCGCGTCGCCGCGCTTTGCGATGTCGGCGATGATTTCCTCGACCGTTTTTCGCACTTCGCGGTCGGCGGCTTCAGTCTGCGCCTGGTCGATGCGGCGCTTGAGAAAGGTGGCCATGGTCTGCTCCAGTCGGTCGCCCGCGAAAAAAAAGGAATGCCGGTGATTCTCCGGCGGAAAGCGGGTGAAAATTCGGAAACGGGTGCCTGCCGGAGACAATTTACTGCGGCAGGTCGCGGCCGTAAACCCCAACCAGAGGATGAGGGCTTGACCCTCTTTGCCCCGCAGCGCATGATCTTTGCCGCATCCATCACCGGTAACGCATTCGGGAGAAAACCATGGCACGCATCCGGCACATCGCGATCAGCACGCAGGATCCCGACAAGACAGCGCGTTTCTACATCGAGGGCCTCGGCCTGAAGGAAGTGGGGCGCGTCGATTCCAAGACCGCCGTCGGCTACTACCTCACGGACGGGCACGTCAATGTCGCGATCCTCAAGTGGAAGAGCGAGGACCCCGCCATTACCGAAGGCTCGCCGCGCTACACGGGGATTCACCATTTCGGCGTCGAGGTCGAGGACATGGCGCGCGCGCGCGCGCGCATCGAAAAAGCAGGCGCGGTGCACCGTCCCTATCCCGGGACCGAAGAGATGAAGAAGCGCGGCAACATCGAGGTCAAATTCACCGGGCCGGACGGCGTGACGATCGATCTGTCGGAAGACGGCTGGGTCGGAACCAAGACGCAGCGGTCTGCCGAGACCGCTGCGTGAAGGATGAAGGCGGAAGGATGAAGGATGACCTGTAACTGCAAGGATGAAGGCGGAAGGAACACGGGCTAAACCCTGAGAGCCCCCCGGCAAAACATATAAATCCCCTCCTGCCCGAGGGTGAGCCGGGGTTTCGAGGACCATGTGTCCGAGCCGGCGAACGACCGCCGCGATGCAGCGCGGCGGGACGGACGGGGTGCCCACGCAAGCGGGCGGGGGTGGTGGGAGCAATCTGGCCGGAGGGGAAATGTTCACGCGCATCGACCACGTGATGATCTGCGTGCCCGATCTCAAGCGCGGCATGGAGCAGTACCGCAAGCTGGGCTTCAACATCCACGAGGGCGGCGTGCATCCGGGCAAGGGCACGCACAACGCCATCGCGTTCAGTCAGGACGACTACCTCGAGCTGCTGGCAATCCGCGACATGGCCGAGCACCGGGCGAGCGCGGGCGCGTCCGGGAATTCACACGCCGGGCTCGCCGAGTTCGTCGAGGCTGGCGGCGGCCTGCGCTACATCATTCTCCAAAGCGACGACCTTGCCGCGGATGTCGCTGCCATGCGCGCCCGCGGCGTCGATGTGAGCGACGCGCAGGACCGCGGCCGGCGCACGCCGGCCGGGAAGGACCTGCGGTGGAAAGCTGCGGTGCTGGGACCCGCAAACCCGCTGCCGATTTTTTTCATCCAGCATCTCACGCCGGTCGAAGAGCGCCGCAAACACACGCCCGGTGCGGGCAACCATCCCAACGGCGTGCAGTTCCTCGAGCGCGCCTACATCGTCACGCGGGATCTCGCGGCAGAGGTGGCGATCTACTCCAGAGTGCTGGGCGTCGCCGAGCCGCGCATGTACAAGGGCATGGTGATCATGTCGGAGATGGCGGTATTCCAGTTCGGCCCCGCCGGGCTCACCCTCGCGCAGCCGTACGCGCCGGGGCCGGCCGCCGAAGCGCTGGAGCGCCGTGGTCCCGGCCCGTTCCAGCTCCTCTTCCGCACCACAAGCATGGGCGCGGCCGCGCGCTGGATGGAGAAAAACGGACTGCCGCCCCCGGCGCGCGGCGTGCGCGATACCGGCGAGCAGGCGATGCTCGCAACGCCGGATATCGCGGGCGGCGCCTATATCGGGTTCGTCGGCCCCGAATGACGGCCGTGAAACGTTAAACGCGAAACGTAAAACGTGAAACCTGAAACTGGAAACTCGTGCGGGCGGAGGAGGCGATGGCCAAGGACCAGCTCGAAACGGTAGAGGGCGTGCGCGTCTATGTACCGACCGGCGCCGTCAACGCGACGGAGCAGGCGCTCGCGCCGCGATTGAAATCCATCAACGGCGCGCGCATCGGGATTCTGGATAACTGCAAGGAGTTCGCCGATATCGTGCTGCGCGGGGTCGCCGACATCCTCAAGGCAGGACACGGTGTCGGCGATGTCCGGTTCTGGCGAAAATCCTATCTCGGAATTCCCTCTCCCTTCGCGCGAGAGATGGCCGCGCAATGCGATGCCGTGATAAACGGCGTCGGCCACTGAGGCTCATCGACTCCCTGGACCGTGCGTGACGCGGTCGAACTCGAAGCGCTCAAGGTTCCGACCGTGACGGTGATCAGCACCGCCTTTGCGCCGCTCGCGCAGGTGGTGAGCGAGGGCATCGGGCAGATGAGCCTTCCCATCATCGTCGTGCCGCACCCGCTCGGCGACCGGGACCTCGCCGTCATCCGCCAGTACGGCGAGGACATCGCCGAGCAGTGCGTGCGCGTTCTCACCACCCCCGCCGCGACGCTCGCGCGCGAGTTCAAGGACAAGGAGTACCCGCTGCCCGCCGCGGTGATGCCCCGGTAGCGCCTCCTTCCAATGAAACCGGACCTTCCGCACGTCGTCGCCCCGCAGGACGCCTTCGACTGCGTCAACGAGTACTTCTACGAGCGCGGCTGGACCGACGGGCTTCCCATCGTGCCGCCGACCGAGGCGCGCGTTGATGCGATGCTCGCGGGCATGCCGTGGCGCAAGCCGGACGAGGTGACCGGCGTCATTCCGCCGCGCATGGGGAGCGCGACGCTCCGCCAGATCGCCGTCAACGCGGTGATGGCGGGCGCGAGGCCGGAATACCTGCCGGTGATCGTCGCCGCGGTGCAGGCGGCGTGCGAGCCCGCCTACGGGCTCTCGCACCGGGCGACGAGCACGCACGCCGGCGCGCCGCTCACGATCGTGAATGGACCGATCGTGCAGCAGCTCCGTATCAACTGCGGCCGCGGGCTCTTCGGCCCGGGTTGGCGCGCCAACGCAACGATCGGGCGCGCTCTGCGTCTTGCGCTCGTCAACATCGGCGGCGCCGGGCCCGCGGTCGATGCCGCGCAGACCGGGCACCCCGGCAAGTACACCTACTGCATCGCGGAGTACGAGGCGGCGAGCCCGTGGGAGCCGCTGCACATCGAGCGCGGCTTCGCGCGCGAGGAGAGCGTCGTCACCGTCGTCAACGCCGAGGCGCCGCACAGCATGACGGAGAACATCCGCACCGATGCCGAAGGGATGGTGGAGACCTTTGCGTCCTCCATGGCGACGCTCGGCGTGAACAACCTCTATTCCCAGGGCCACCCGATCCTGGTCATGGGCATCGAGCACGCGGGACATTTCGCCGCCGCGGGCTGGAGCAAGGCGGACGTGAAGCGCGCCCTTTTCGAGAAAGCGCGCCAGCCCTGGGGGCTCATGAAGGACCGCGGCAAATCGAAAGGACCGCGTTTTCCGGAGTTCGTGGACAAGAGCGACGACCGCTCGATGGTGCCGGTCGTCTGCGCGGCGGAGGACCTGATCCTGATCGTCGCCGGCGGCCCCGGCGGAAAATCGATGTTCCTCCCCACTGCGGGCGGGCAAAGCCTCAGCGTCTCCAGGCCGATCGAGACCCGCGGCTAACAGCAGAAATTATAAGCACTGGCTGACGGTCGTTCCTTCATCCCTCAGCCCTCCGCCCTCCGCCCTCAGCCCTGATAAGGGCGGCGGCGAGTTCTCCTCAAATCGTCCGATACTCGCCTATCAAATATGGCATTAATGCCGCACGCGCGTGCGTTTCAGCAGGACTCCAACAACACGCGAAATTCGGTCCCGTTTTCTGTGCGTTATCTGACAGAACGCCTAATTTAGCTGGATTCAGGCTCATGGCACACAACTTGCGGCTTCTTTTCGTGAGACTATCGATCGGTAGGTAAACGCAGCACTTTCACGAACTGGAGAGTCACATGAAGCGTGTCCAAAGAGGGTTTACCCTCATCGAGCTGATGATCGTGGTAGCGATCATCGGCATTCTCGCCGCAGTGGCGCTCCCTGCTTACCAGGACTACACCATCCGCGCGAAGGTGTCGGAGCTGATCATACAGGCGAGCGGTTTCAAGACCTCGGTCGCCGAAGCCGCGCAGTCGAACGGGGCACTTGCAAGCTCGGGCGTCGGCCTGACCGTGGTCGCCAGTGGAAAGGTGACCGGCGGTTCAGTGGAGCAGGACGGGACCATCACGATCTTCGGCGACGGTACGAACACGTCGGTTGGCACGGTGATGACGGTCGTCTTGACGCCGGTGTACCAGGTTGATGGCAAGGTCTCGTGGACCTGCTCGGCCGATACGGCCAAGCACAAGTACGTGCCGTCGGAGTGCCGCCACTAAGCACCTGACGTTGGGCGGGCGGGCATTGCCCGCCCAGGCAGCATCCAGAAACCCCTCGTGAGAGGGGTTTCTGCTATTTGCGATCCTCTCCCTGGTCTTCCTGCTTTCCGCTCCCGTTCCTCGGCCTTCGCCGGCGTGCGGGCAGCAATTCGAATAACCATTCCGCCAGCACGTTCGCGCGAATGACGCGGATCGCGAGCGCGGTCGGCGAGATCGGCCGCACGAGGCGCGTCTCGCGGAGGCCCGGTAGGAATACCGCGATCACCACCGCGCGCGCTACGGTCGATGCGCAGAGCGCGAGCCACAGCCCGCTCGTGAAGGCGATGGTGTAGCCGGCGAGCTCGAGCTCGCGCGGCGCATGCGTCGCAAGAAGCCCCCCGAGCAGCGCGCCGCCGAAGACCGCCGTATTCGAGATCGTCTGGTGCACCGCGCTGTAGGCCGCGCGCCGCTCAGGCGGCACCACATCGTAGAGAAAATTCCCCGCCGCGAGGCCGAACCCCGCCCAGGCGATGCCGCCGATGAATTGAATCACGAGGATCGCCCAGAAATTCGGAAACAGCACCCACGCGATCGGCAGCGTGGGAAACACGACGCTCGTGATCTGTACCACCCGGAGATTTCCGAAGATGTCGGAGAGGCGGCCCCAGAGGTTCAACGCCGCGAACTGCATCAGCACGTAGAAAGAACTGACCACCGTGAACTCGAGATACGAGAACTTGAGATCGCGCAGCATGTAGAGCGTGAAGAAGGGCGATGCGATGGCGACCGCGAGATTCATGAAGCCGACAAAGAGCGCGAAGCGGGTAAAGTCCGACCCGCGCATGCGCTCGAGCATGCCGCGCAATGGCGGCAGCGTGAACGGCGCAAGCCGCGCGAGCGGCTCGTGCATGCCCATCAGCTGGGAGAGCGAGTAAAGGCGCGCGGCCAGCGCGATCGCGAAAATCGCGGCGAAGCCCCAGTGCGCCAGCGCCCGCTGCTCGGAGAACTCGAGGGCCAGGCCCGCTGCGGTCAAGCTCGCGAAGGTCATGATGCTCATCAGCTGCGTTCTCCGGCCGAAGAAGCGCCCGCGCCGGCGCTCGGGGACGAGATCGCTGATGAGACTGCTCCACGGGGGTGCTGCGAACTGGCCGCCGATGTAGTAGAGCACGACCGCCGCGATGAGAAGCGCAACCGAAGTCTCGACCGGGATGAACGCGAGCGCGATGATCGGCAGCCACGCAGCCGACTGGAGCAGCACGCCAGCGAAGATCAGGGTCTTGCGCGAAACGGAGTAGCCCGCTATCCACGCCGAGGCGAGCTGCGCGACCGAGCCGAGGAGCGAGGGGAGCGCGGAGAGCAGCGTGATCTGCGCGGTCGTTGCCTTGAGAAAGACCGCGAAGGCCTGGAGATAGGACTCGCCCGCGCCGAACATGAGCGACCACGCGACTCCGTCGCGCACGGAGTAGCGGAGCGAGCGGTCGACCTGGGGATCGCGCGCGTAGCGGTATTTCACGAACGGCAGCAGCTAAGTTGCAGTGCAGTATAGAGACTCCGGCCTGCGCCTGCTCGTGAATCGTAAATCGTGCTTTAGCCGCCGATGAACGCCGAGCAATCAAACTGAGAGACGAGAGACGAGAGACGGACGACCCCTGACCAGCAGGTCATCCTTCATCCTTCCGCCTTCATCCTTCGGCCGTCCCTCAGCCGGCCACGGGCACCGGCTTGATCGCCGCTTTCGAACCCGACGCAGGCGGCTTTCGCTTGTGGCGCGGCAGGGCAAGCGCCAGCGGGATGCCCACGCAGGTCGTCAGGATGGCGGCGGCAATGGACCACGTGTAGGCGCCGGTCACATCGAACAGGAAGCCGCCCAGCCACCCGCCGAGCGCCATGCCGGTGCCGGCACCCACCATCTGGAAGGAATAGATCGTGCCGAGCGGCGCGCCCGCCCCGAAGAGCTGGCGGTTGATGATGGGAAAGCCCACCATCTCGCCGCCGTAGCAAAGCCCGAAGATGAGGGCGAACGCATAGAACGCCCACGCCTCCTGTGCGAAGAACAGGATGACGATCGGGGCGCTCTGGCCGATCAGCGCGAGCGTGAGGAGCACCCGCCCGCCGAAGCGCGCTGCGATGAGGGCGGACGCGAAGCGGCTGACGGCCGAGGCGCCCGCAATCGTGCTCAACACTCCCGCCGCCTCCATCCCGGAGACGCCCTTCACGATCGCCATCGACACGACGTGCGCGAGGATCACCGAGTGCCCGACGCAGCCGATATGGTGGATCGCAATCAAGAGCCATGCCGGGCGCTTGCTCAGAATCTCGCCCAGGCCTGTCGTCACGATGCCGCGCGCGGCAGGGGCAGCAGGCTGCTCCGGGGCCGAGTGCTCCCCTCCACCGTACGGGGCGAGCCCCATCTCCTGCGGGCTGCTCCGGATGAGGAGGGAGAACCCGAACAGGATGCCGCCCACGGCGACCGCGATCAGCGTGAACGCCTGCGCCCAGCCGCGCGTCTCGATGAGCCACTGGAACACGGGAGCGAAAATCATCGGGCCGATCCCCATCGCGGCCCAGTAGATGCCGACCGCAAGCCCCATGTAGCGGTCGAACCACCGCGTGAGGATGACGGGGAGGAGCACGGTGAAGGCCGCGTGCCCCATCGAGCCGACGAAGAACCCGTAGAAGACGTAGAACTGCCAGAGCTCCGTGATGGTCCCGATAAGATACGTGCCCACGGTGATGAGGAGCGTCGCCCCGATCATCAGCGGACGCGCCCCGTAGCGGTCGCCCAGCCAGCCCATGATCACGACGGCGGGCAGTCCCACGATGAAGGCGATGGAATAGGCGGCCGAGATGTCGCCGCGCGACCAGCCGAAGAGCTCGACCAGCGGCTCGACGAAGACGCCGAAGGAGCCGTGATCGGCGCGGCTCGCGATAGTGAGCATGCACGCCGAGAAGAGAACGACCCAGGCGTAATGCACCTTGAACTTTCCGAGGGAGATCACAACTTGGACTTTCCTGCTCTCGCTGCGACGGACAAGGAGCAATTATAGCGAGGGCGTTGAGCACGAAGCCCGTGCTGTCCGCATTGTGGGAAATCGGGGACAGACCACGTTTTCCGTTCGGGAGAGAACGGGAAAAACGTGGTCTGTCCCCTGTTTTACGAAGTCTTCTCAGAGAGCCATCGTTTTGCTTCCCCCGCATGTTCCGCGGGAAAACGCTTGACCTCCGCCGCGACGAAATGCCGCGCGAACTTCTCCGCGATGCTCCCGATCCGCGCATTGGTGACGAGCGCCACTCGACGGATTTTGCGGTGGTGGTTCCGCACGAAGCGAAAGTGCTTGACCATCCCGGCGAGGTTCTTCCAGCCGGGAAATTCCTTCGTCTCGATCATCAAGCCGGCGAGCTCGCCTTTTCGCGCGATGTAGGGATCGGCGAGCGCGGCGAGGCGGTCGAAGTCGGCCGCCTCGAGCGGCCCGGAGGGGCGGGCGTGCAGGATGCCTTTGGTCTTGTCGAGCTCGGCTTTGATCATGGCGGGGCTTTCAGTCTGGCGGGAACAGCATCTTACACTCCCCTTGCGCGATATCCTCCCTGGGCGAGTTTCAGCGCAACGGCGATGATCGGCTTCGCCCAGTCGGGAGCACGCGGAAGATCATCGGGATTCAGTATCTTTCGGCGTTCCGTATGCAGCACCAGCACAGGTGCGGGCATCTTGCCATCCGCAGGATCGGCTTCCGCGCTGTTGTCGTACATCCGAAGCGCCGCGAGCAGAGGAAGCAGGTCTATCAGGTTCAGGCGGCTGCGCTCGTGGCGGCGGCGGATCGCATCCTCGGGGACGCTGTGGCCGCCATGGCGAACGCGGGACCGCACCCGCTCCAGATGCAGCTCCACGCCGGAGAGGCCCGCGTACCACACGTGAATCCCGGTACTCTGCGCCGCGGCCTCGGCAAGGAGGCGCGGTATCGTGTTTCCGCCCAGCGTTGTCTCGATGGCGAAATCCAGGTGTTGCGAAATGGCTTGCCTTAAGAGCCCGACGCCTTGCCGCCACGCCGTACCGTTGGCTTCAGTCAGATCCAGTCCCGGATCTTCGGCGATCAATCGCCGGGCAGCCTCGTCGGGGTTGTAGTAATCACCCCCGAAGGCGCGAAACGCCGCGCCACCGATGGAACTCTTGCCGGCTCCGTTCACGCCGGCGATGACATAGATCCGCGACGGCTGCGCAGCAGGCATCTGGCGATTCCGACTACCAGCGCCTTGCCAGTCCCCGCAATCGCCTCAGCGGCGCTTGCGCGCCGCCTTGACGGCAGCACGACCAAGCTCGGCAGGCGACGCGTTGAATGCCGCCGCCATGCCTTTTTTCGCCTTGGGCGTTTGCATGCGCGCGAGGAGGACGTCGTACTCGGCGGTGAGGTCGCTCAAGCTGTGGGAGCTCGCCCTGACGAGTGACTGGAACTCCTCGTACGAGATCAGGACCGCCTTGGGCGTGTCATGCCGGGTAATGGCGACCGCCCCGCCACGAAGCGCCTGCTCGAGAACAGCGCCAAACTCGTTCTTCAGGCGCGTTGCGGCGATCTCCGGGACATCGACCAATTCACCCCGGCTGTTGCGAAAAGTCAGCGTGGCAGACATGGGCGGCCTCCAAGGATGATGGCCATTATACCTAAATAGGCCAATTTGTCTATGTTGGACAAACTGGCGGTTGCGCTTGTGTAACAGGGGCGTAACGGGAGGGGCGTAACGGGGACAGACCACGTTTTTCACTCGGGCGGGGAAAACGTGGTCTGTCCCCGATTTCCCGATTTCCCCCCGGGGCTGATCTGAACCGCCGCCGCATCGACGGCGGCAGGCAGCTGCGAGTGCCTTTGGCAATGCAAACAGCCGGGTAGCACCCGCATCACGCCGCTTCGTCACCCGATGCCGGCCGCTCGAAAATATAGATGACCGCTCACGGTATTCGACGGATTAAGCGCGTATGCTGCATCAGCCTTCCGTGCGACTCGCGCGCGTCAGCTTGGTCTGTTGCCGCTTGATTCCTGGTGTGACGAAAACGAATTTCCGGCCGGCGGAAATAAAACGGTGCGGTACACAACCTGGATCAAGGAGAGAGTCATGAGATCGTCCATCGTGAGTTTTGTGTTCGTCGCCGCGCTCGCTGCGGCCATTCCGGCGCAGAGCGCCGAGCAACTGGGCAAGGTCAACTTCCCCACCTCCTGCGACCCGGCGGTGCAGCAGGAGTTCGAGCGCGGCGTCGCGATGCTCCACTCGTTCTGGACCAGCGCGGCGGAGAAGACGTTCCGCGAGGTGGTGGAGAAGGATCCCTCGTGCGTCATCGCAAGATGGGGCTTCGCATCCATCCTCATGTCGAATCCGCTTGCCGGACAGGGCGCGTCACCCAAGGGCGCTGCCCTGGCGCAGACCGCGATCGAGCAGGGCCGCATGATCGGCGCAAAGACCGAGCGCGAGCGCGACTACCTGGAAGCGGTCGCCGCCTACTATGAGGACTATGCCAATCGCCCCGAGCGCGAGCGCCAGATGGCGCGCGCAAAGGCCTACGAGACGCTCGCCGCCCGTTATCCGGATGACGACGAAGCGCAGATCTTCTCCGCGCTGTATATCGCGGGCACGCAATCGCAGGCTGATCAGACCTTCGGCGCCTATCGCAAGGCGGCCGCGATCCTCGAGAAGCAATTCGCCAAGTACCCCGATCACCCGGGTGTCGCGCACTACCTGATCCACAGCTACGACGCCCCGCCCATCGCGGCGCAAGGCCTGCCGGCCGCCCGACGCTATGCGGAGATTGCCCCGTCCGCGCCCCACGCGCTGCACATGCCTTCCCATATCTTTACCCGCGTCGGCGCATGGGAGGACTCGGTCGCGACCAACCAGCGCGCGGCGGCGGTTGCGCTGAAGGGCAAGGAGCCCGGTCAAGCGCTTCACGCGAGCGATTACATGGTCTACGCCTACCTGCAGATGGCACGCGACGCCGACGCGCAGCGCGTCATGGAGGACACCGCCCGCGTAGCCGGGTTCAAAGTCCAGGCGGGACACTACGCGCTGGCCGCGATGCCCGCGCGCTATGCCATCGAGCGCGGCGACTGGAGCGCGGCGATGAAGCTCGAACCGCGCGCAAACCCGCTACTCTTCACCGAAGCGCTGACCCGCTACGCGCGTGCGCTCGGAGCCGCCCGCAGCGGCGATGCCGCCGCGGCGCAGGAAGAGGTGGAGAAGCTCGCGTTGCTCCGCGACGCGCTGAAAGCGAAGAAAAACACCTACTGGGCGACCGAAGTGGAGATCAACCGGCTCGGCGCCGCCGCATGGACCGCCCTCGCCCAAGGCAAGAGTGAAGAAGCGCTCAGCCTGATGCGCAGCGCGGCGAACATGGAGGACAAGAACGAAAAACACATCGTGACCCCGGGACGCATTGCCCCCGCGCGCGAGCTCCTCGGCGAGATGCTGCTCGAGCTCAAGCAGCCGGCGATGGCGTTGAAGGAATTCGAGGCATCGCAGGTGCGTGAGCCGAACCGCTTCCGCGGGTTCTACGGGTCGGCACTGGCCGCCGAGGCGTCGGGCGACCGGCAGAAGGCTGCGGACCAGTTCGCGAAGCTCCTCGCCATGACCAGGGATTCCAATACGGCTCGGCCGGAGCTCCAGCGCGCGAAGGCATACATAGCGGCGAGGTAGCCTCGCAATCCATGCCGCGCATTTTGCCTTTGCTGTTTTTCGTCATTGCGGCGACGATCGCGCCGGCGCTTCACTCCGTGGACACGGAGGAGGAGCCCGGCGCAGCCGCGCTCGGACCCGACTATGGCGCGGGCAAGAAAGCGATCGAGGCGAAGGACTGGAACGCCGCGATCAGGCACTTCTCCGCGGTAGCGCCGAGCGCCCCCGACAATGCCGACATCCAGAATTATCTCGGCTACGCCTATCGCAACGCCGGAAAGCTCGACACCGCGTTCCAGCATTACCAGCGCGCGCTCAAGCTGAACCCGCAGCATCGCGGCGCGCACGAGTACATCGGCGAGGCCTACCTGATGGTGAAAAACCTCGCCAAGGCGGAAGAGCACCTCGCGGCGCTCGATCGCATCTGCCGGCTGCCCTGCGAGGAATACTCCGATCTCAAGGCCAAGGTCGCCGCTTACAAGCAAGGCGCCAGGTAAGTTCTCCGGAACAGTGTGAGCGGTGAGCGGGCTGAGACTGCCCTGAATCGTGAAACGTCTCTCAGCCGCCGATGAACGCCGATTGACTCATACAAAAACCATTCTGCCTTCCGCCTTCTGACTTGGGGCAGGCCTCATCACTCATCACCCGTCTCTCGTCACGGTTTTTCGTAAAGCGCCTCGCGCGCCCAAGCCAGTACGAGCTGCAGCCGCGGCGGAAGTAGCCGCGCCGCCTCATCGAGGCTCACCCACCGTCCCTCGTGGTGCTCCGGACGTCCGAGCCCGGGCGAGACCGGGAGCGTCACGTCCTCCTGCCGGGTGACGGCGAGGTAGTAGCGCGCGATCTTCCCGCCCGCATACGGCTCGGTGTCGCGGTAGACCTCGCCGAAGGGAAACTCGAGGTCGGTGAGCGCCGCTTCCTCTTCCGCTTCGCGCTTTGCCGCTGCGAGCGGCGCCTCGTCCGGATCGATGCGGCCCTTCGGAAAATCCCAGTTGCGGTAGGCGCGGAGGATGAGGAGCTTCCACCCATCAGGCGTCCTGCGGGCGGGAACGACGCCGGCGGAAATCAGCTCGGCCATGGATTCGATTGTCGCGCATCTGCGCGCTCGTTGGGCGCCAGGAGAGGGCGAAAATGGGAACAGACCACGTTTTCCTTCCGCCTTGCTTCGTTGGGCGGCTCGGGGTATCGTCTTACTTGCGCGTCTTACCTGAGGTTTCGCATGGATACCATCCGGGCATCGAGCAAAGGGCAGATCGTCATCCCGAAAGCGATCCGCGAGGCGCTCGACATCCGCAGCGGCACCGAGCTCAACGTGGAGCTGCTGCCGGGCGAGGGCTTCAAGGTCACCATTCGCGCTGCGGACCACGCGGCGCACGTGGCACGGCTTGCCGGCTCACTCGCGCGGCGGGGGAAGGCGGGGCGCTACGCGGGATTGACCGACGACGAAGCGATCGCGCTCGCGGCGCGCGAGGACGACGAGCGGGTCCGCGCCTGCGCGCGCCGCGCGCGGCGGGGGCGTCGTTGATCGCGCTCGACACCAACATTCTCGCGCGCTACCTGCTCGACGATGAGCCGGCGCAGGCACGCGGCGCGCGCCGCCTGCTCGCGGACGCAAAGGCCGAATACTGGATACCGGTGACCGTCGTGCTGGAGCTCTCGTGGGTGCTGCGCAAGTCCGATGCGCCGCGCGCCGTGGTCATGGGCCGGCTGCGCGACCTGCTGTCATTGCGCAACGTGCGCGCGCAGAACGCCGACCTCGTGTTCCAGGCGCTGCGCTGGTCCGTCCAGGGCATGGAACTTGCCGATGCGCTTCATCTCGTGCTGAGCGGCAAAGCGGAGCGGTTCGCCACATTCGATGAGGCGCTCGTCAGGCAAGCCCGCAAGCTCGGGGTACAACCGACTGTGACCGCGCCGTAACTTATCAGCCTCGCGATTCGGATCATCCTTCTGCCTTGGGGTCCCGTTCCGCCGTCGAGTGAAAAAGGGGACAGACGACGTTTTCCGCTCGGAAGAAGACGGGGAAAACGTGGTCTGTCCCCGTTTTCCTGGATCGCGCCCGATCGGCTATAGTCGTTCGCATGACCGCCGAACTCGAGGTGCTCCAGGACGCCGCGGCGCGGCTCGAGCGGGCGGAAATTCCGTACATGCTCACCGGGTCGATCGCGCTGAGCTATTACGCGCAGCCGCGCATGACGCGCGACATCGATCTCGTGGCCGAGCTGTCCGGGCGCGATGCCAGTGCGGTGGCGGCGCTGTTCGCGCCGGATTACTATGCGTCCGAGGCCGATATCGCCGGTGCGATTGCGAGTGGCGGCATCTTCAACGTCCTTCACCTGGAGAAGCTCGTCAAGCTCGACTTCATCGTCCGCAAGGACACGCCCTACCGCCGCCACGAGTTCGGCCGGCGGCGGCGCGTCTGGCTCCCCGGGTTCGAGGCCTGGATCGTGAGCCGCGAGGACCTCATCCTGTCCAAGCTGGCGTGGGCGAAGGAATCGGGCTCGGAGATGCAGCTGCGCGACGTTCAGGCGCTCCTTGCAGGCGGCGCGGATCGCCCGTATCTTGAGCGCTGGGCGCGGGAGCTGTCGGTGACGGAATTGCTGGGTAAGAGCCTCGATGCGGGACACGACGCCTGAATTCCAGAAGCGCGTCGAAGCCGCCTACGCCCGCCTGGCGCCCGGGGAGCGCGTGCGTATCTGCACGGAAATGTTTGACACGGCTGTCGCGCTCGCCGCCGCATCGCTGCCGGCGGATCTCGATTCCGCCGAGCGGCGCTTCAGGCTCTGCGAGCGGTTCTATGGCGATCTCGCCGCCCGGGCACTTCGCAGGCCGGAAGTCAAAAGCCGGAAGTAAGGTAACGAAAACGGGGACAGACCACGTTTTCCT
>Ga0302046_10003047_pt1 | contig 15328 bp, 14 predicted proteins | sample RVTome_11_FD_200261 | JGI IMG/M metagenome (GOLD analysis project Ga0302046, IMG submission 200261) | Soil microbial communities from uranium-contaminated site in the Upper Colorado River Basin, Wyoming, United States - RVT147D111 (version 2) ...
CGCCCTCCGGCCGCTTCCCAGTGACCCAGATCGCCGTGTCGGCAACCTTGATGACGAAATCGCGCGGCGTCTTCTTGGTGCGCATCGACAGATCGCTGTAGACATTGTCGCCGCGGAACTTGCCGATCACGGAGATGAGCTTGTCATAGTACGGCTCTGGGTTGCGCATCAGCTCGCGAAGATCGACGGTGTCGGAATCGGGTAAGTCCGGTCGCGTGAGCTCGCGGGGCTCAGCGGCATCCTCGGCAGGCTCCGGCTCGGCCTCCTCCTCTTCGATCGCCGCTACCTCGAAGACTCCGATGAAGAGCTGGCCCTCCATCACGCCGTACGCCTCATCCCCGCGCCGGGCGCCGGGGAAGTCGCCGAGCCTACGACTGCTACTGAAGATGCTCAGATCCCAGAAGACTCCCACAATCTCCACCCGGCGGCCAACGTGGAACGTCAAGTTTTGCATGGAGCCCGCCGGCATGCCGACTCGAATGCGATCGAGCCCACTGTCTCCCCGCAGCACATAAATCCTATTCTGCGTGTCAGCGTAGTCACTGTTCTCGAGATCGCCGACGACCCGAACGAGACGATCGTTGTAGTAACTGGATCTCTCGGTCAGGTCGGAAACCGAGACGTAGGTCGGAGCCTCCCCCGGCATTTGAGCCATCGCGAGCGAGGTGCCGGCGGCAGTGGACAACGCTAATATGAGGATCGAGCACCTCATCGTTTCATGCTAACCGGAACGCAATGCCCGGTCAAAACTTTCCAGAGCCTATTTGAGCGAGGGACGGGAGGTGGGAGAGAATGGACCGTGCCACCCAATTCCAACATTTCCCGACCTTTCTCTGTGTTGAAGGAACTCGTCGATCGCGGCGAGGTCCGTTTGGCCCCGGAGAGCGACAAGCCCATCGCGCCTCCCCGGCGCGTGGACGCATCTCTCTCGGAGCAAGAGGCCTTCACCAAGGCCATGGGTGAGGTTCGGCCTCTAGGTTGGAGCAAGGCGCCGCTTCGACTACCGCGCCCCATCGAGCTCCGTAGCTCCGATAGGGCCGAGGGAGAAAAGGAAGCCCTCCGTCGGTTGGCGGATTTTGTCAACGGTGAGGGCGAATGGGATCCCTTCGCTACCGGGGAGGGAATCGAGGGAGCGGCCACGCAGCGCGGACGACGGTATCTCGGTCGGCTCAAGAACGGCGAGTTCTCCGTGCAAGCCCATCTGGATCTACACGGATTGGGTCCCGAGGAGGCCACCGCGGAGATGGAGCGGTTTCTGCGAGGCGCGATTGCGCTCGGCCACTGTTGCGTGCGCATCGTCCACGGCCGCGGGAAGCATTCTTCGAGCGAACCGGCGGTTCTCAAGAAACACGTCACCCGATGCCTCTCGTCGCGCAAGATGAGCCGGTGGGTGGCCGCGTTCGCATCGGCCCGCTGGACCGACGGGGGAAGTGGCGCCGTGTACGTACTGCTTTACGGGAGATAGTTGGCGAGCGGAGCGTCCGACTTCGCCAAGGCTTCGTCGGGACCTCGCCGTCAGCCTTCGTTCGCCCAGCGCCATCCCGGGCGAACTTCGGCTAGACCTCGCCGAAGCCATTAGTAGGTTCGGTGGCGGAGGCGGGGAGGAATTGAGCCGGTGAGACACGTCGCTCAAGGGAATTATCCCGGGCGGGAGTAGCTTCGAAGTGATGCCGGGACATCTGATTCCTTCGAAGGAGCCCGAATGCGGACGATTCGGCCGGGCCATGGGCGCGAGCACAGCCGTGCCCCAGCGAAGGCGCGAAGTCGCCGGAGCTGGAACGTTGGGGGTGGGGCCCCAACGTACTGATAGAAGAGCGAGCGCCGCGCGTGGGGGTGGGGGCCCCACGCGCACTAAGTGATGTCGGCGGCTAGCTCTTAGCTCGGGCTTGATCCAGTGGGAACTTCACCAGAATCCAACCCAGCACCGCGAAGACCAGGAGACCCGGCCAACCGGACGCTTCCGCCAATACCTGGGGAGGGCTCATCTCGAAAATAACGAGGAGCGCCAAGAGGACCCCCATCAAGGCCTCCCCCGCGATCAAGCCGGAAGCGACGAGCGTCCCGGTGTTCTCCCCGCGATAACGCGCCTCTTCGGTGAGACCCGCGATTCGCCTAGCGCGACGATCGTAGATCCACCGAATGACCCCGCCCACGAAGATAGCGAACGTGGTCTGGAGCGGGAGATACATGCCGACCGCGATGAGCATGGGAGAAGGTGCATTGATGAGCAAGAGCATCAGCGCGAACGCCATCCCGAAAACAATGAGCGGCCAGGCCATCTCGCCGCCCACGATCCCTTGCGACAGCAACGCCATGAGTCCGGCTTGAGGCGCCGGCAGCTCCGCGCCGCCGATGCCGGTGCCACCGCGGAGGATGTCGGCCCGGTGGAGGATGATCATCGGAAACGTCATCAGCAAGGCGGCCGCCACCACACCGATGAGCTCGGCGATCTCCATAGCTTTGGGAGTACCTCCCAGGAGATGCCCCACCTTGAGGTCCTGGAGCATGTCCCCGGCGATAGCACACGCGCAGCAGACGACCGCCGCCACGCCGAGAACCGCCGCGACGCCTTGGGCCCCGCGAAGGCCGATCATGGTCATGAGGAGCGCGGCAAGCAAAAGGGTTGACAGGGTCAGGCCGGAAATAGGATTGGAGGAGCTGCCGATGACGCCGACCAGATACCCCGCGACGGCGGAGAAGAAGAAGCCGGCGATGATCATGACAATCGCGGAGCCGAAGGCTCCTCCCCAGTGGCCGCTGAAATAGTAATAGAGGATAGTGACCGGAACGACCGCCGCCACCACTCCCCCCGCGGTCCAATTGAAGGGGAGATCGCGATCGATGCGGCTCGTTTGAACCACCTGTCCGGCACGAGCGGCCTTCAAGTCCGCGATCGACTTTCCGATGCCTTCGATGAGTGACCTCCGCATGCGGAAGAGCGTCCAAAAGGCGCCGACGATCATGGCGCCGACGGCAATGGGGCGCACGAGATTGACCCAGATCTGATTGTTGATCGCGGTCCAGTCGGATCCGGCCTGGGCAATCAGCGCACTATCCGCGAACTGAGGATTGAAGAACAACACGGCGGGAATCATGAACCACCAGGCGAAGACGCCACCCGCAAACGTGATCGAGCCCAGTCGAGGACCGATGATGTATCCCACCCCTAGATACGCAGGAGACGCAGCCGGTGTCGAGAGGAGAACGGCTCCCGGCTGCGCGGCCGATCCGAATGTCGTCTGTCCGACGCCGATCGCTCCGTTGAAGGAGCCGTAGTTCAAGAACCCGGTAATGCGTTCGAGGAACAGCTGAACGCCGCTGCCGTTCTTGAAGAGCTCGATCAGACCACCAAGCCCCATCGAATAGAAGAGATACTTCGCCCCGGTCTGGCCCTTTTGTCCCGCCTTGTGGATCTCGGCGGCGGCAACGGACTCGGGAAAAGGAAGCGTGGGATCGTTGATCAGGCTTCGGCGAAGGAGGATGACGAAGAGGACGCCGAGGACGCCGCCGACCAGCATCAGGATCGTGCTCTCGAAGTAGTCGAACTCCGTCCAGATGCCTGCCAAAAGGAATGCGGGGATGGTGAAGACCGCGCCGGCCACCAACGCTTCTCCAACCGACGCGGTGGTCCGGGCGACGTTCTCCTCGAGTATGTTTCCCTTGAAGAAACGGAAGAACGCCATGGCCACGACCGCCGCCGGAAACGTGGCCGCCACCGTCTGACCGGCTCTCATACCCAGATAGGCATTGGCGGCCCCCAGAGCGACGGCCATCACGACGCCTAGCACGACGGCGCGGATGGTCAACTCGGGTGGCGTTTGCTCGGCAGGAACAAAGGGCTTGAACTCTTTGTCACTCATCTATCAACTCCCCGCGGATGGGATCACATCGAAAAGTGCGTGAATGATGCGACGAACGCCGTCTCTTCTTATCCCGTGAGTCTGCTCGCTGTCAAGCTAACGGCCACAAGCGACGTTTCTGAGCCCAGGCAGAGTACAATCACGGCGTGAATCCTCGAAATCTGTTCGCGGTGGGGGCCGCTGGGGCGCTCCTATTGAGCTATGTGGCATGGGATTGGTACTTGTCACCACAGGCCCAAGTAGAGCGACTCCTGCGGCGGGCCGCCGGTGCGGCCGAAGAGAGGAACTTCGCGGAGCTCCTCTCCTGCCTCTCCGCCGACTACACCGGCTTTCACAACATGGACTACGAAACAACTTCCGAGCAAATTCAGGAGGGGTTCGAGCAAGTGGATCGCTTGAACGTGACGCTCCGGAGAGTGCTCCCGGAAGTCGCCGGCAGCGAGGCGACCGTCTCTTTCGACGCCACGGTCGTCGCCATCCGCGGCGAGCAGCGCTTCATCGTTCTCGGCACGGTCACCCAACCGGAGCGTCTGCGGGCTAATCTCCGTCTCGAAGAGGGAGAGTGGAAGATTCACCGTGTCGAGCTATCGGGGGACGAGGAGAGGCGGGAATAGTGGCCTTGGTGTCCCACGTGCATTGAGCGGGCCTTCAGGCCCGCCGGCCGGAGAGCCTTCAGCTCGCGCGTAGTCGCTTGCCCACGAAGCGCGTTGGCCTGGTACAGGGGCCCCAGGCCATTGATTGAAGAGCGAGGGCCGCGCGCGGCGCAGTCGCTGGTCGGCCGCCAAATAACGTGGTTGCTTTGACTGGAGCGAGCCAGGCGGCGGGTGGGGCCCCACGTGCATTGAGCGGGCCTTCAGGCCCGCCGGCCGGGAGGAATTGAGCCGATGAGATACGGTGCTCAAGGGAACCCGGCCGTGGTTTTAGGCGCGAGCGAAGAGCGAGCGCCAGCACGTGGGGGTGGGGCCCCACGTGCATTGATCAAAGATAGCGTCCTGATCTCCGCTGCGGACCCTCTCCCAATCGCAACTCCACTTCCGCGTTCAGATCGAGCCCGGCGAACTCTTTCCTCAGATACTTGAGGTAGCCGGCGCCGGCGATCATCGCCGCGTTGTCCGTGGACAACGAGATGCTCGGGAAGATGACCGGCACTCCCAGCTTCTTGCCCTGGCGGCCGAACTCGGAGCGCAGGCTGCTGTTGGCCGCCACGCCGCCCGAGACCAGAATGGCGCGAGCCTTGACGCGTTGCGAGACGCGCTTGGTCGTCGCCGCGAGTGCCTTCACGACAGCCTTCTGAAAACCAGCCGCCAAATCGACGATGTCTGGCCGATCCAAGGGATCCTCGCCGGCGGCAAGCGGCTCGATGCCGCGCTCGCGAATCATTCGCAGCACCGCCGTCTTCAGCCCACTGAAGCTGAAATCGTCACTTCCGTCCGAGATCTTGGCTACTGGAAGCGGCATCGCTCGCGGGTCGCCGTGGCCGGCGAGGCGATCGAGTATCGGGCCACCTGGGTAGCCCAGTCCCAAGCGCTTTGCCGCCTTGTCGTAGGCCTCGCCGGCGGCGTCGTCGCGCGTTTTCCCGAGCAGCTCGTACTGCGCCTCTTCTCTCATCAAGTAAAGACCCGTATGGCCTCCCGAGACGACCAAGGATACGGCGGGATGAGGAATAGGCTCGGATTCGGGTCGTTCCATGTAGGCGGCACGGATATGACCCTCGAGGTGATCGACGGCGAGGAGAGGAATTCCTCGCGCGTAGGCGATCGATTTGCCAAAACAAAGACCGACGAGGAGCGAGCCAATGAGGCCGGGCCCCTGGGTCACCGCCACCGCGTCGATTGCGGCGAGGTCCACTCCCGCCCGTTCGAGGGCGCCCGCGACGATGGGGCCGATGTGTGCCAAGTGCTGGCGGGACGCCAGTTCGGGCACGACCCCTCCGTAGGGGCGATGGACGTCGACCTGCGAGGAAATGAGGTTGGAAAGAATGCGACGGCCGTCCTCGACGACGGCCGACGACGTCTCGTCACACGAGCTTTCAATACCGAGGATGAGCACCCGATACTGGACTCAAGCAGCCTGCGTCTTGGCGCTCAGGCGTCTCAGGGCTTCGACGAAGGGCGAGCGGGCCACACCGTTCTCGCAGACGATCGCCGTCACGTAGCGGTGGGGCGTGACGTCGAACGCCGGATGCTCCGCTCCCACCCCATCCGGTACAATCGGGACTCCCCGAAAATGCGTCACCTCTTTCGGATCTCTCTGCTCGATGGGAATCTGATCGCCGGAAGGGATGCTGAGATCGAACGTGCTGGTTGGTGCGACCGCGTAAAAAGGAATACCGTGCTCCCGGGCCAACACGGCCACCGTATAGGTCCCGATCTTGTTCGCGACGTCGCCGTTCGCGGCAATGCGATCCGCCCCCACCACGACGAGATCGACCCTCTTTCGCGCCATGAGGTGGCCCGACATGTTGTCGGTGATGAGCGTGACCGGGATTCCGTCCTTGGCGAGCTCCCAGGTGGTAAGGCGCGCTCCTTGCAAGAAGGGTCGCGTTTCGTCGGCATAGACCTCGATGTTTTTCCCGGCTTCGACCGCGGCTCTCACCACACCCAGCGCGGTTCCATAGCCGGCCGTCGCGAGCGCGCCGGCGTTACAGTGTGTCAGGATCCGAGCGCCGTCCGGGACCAATGCGGCACCATGTTTCCCCATGCGGCGGTTGATCTCGATGTCCTCTCTCTGGATCTCGAGGGCTTCCTCTTCCAATCCCGCCACCAGGCGCTTTGTCCCTTCGGGCAGCAGTTCCTCGAAGCGCGACTTCATCCGCTCGATCGCCCAAAACAGATTCACCGCGGTGGGTCGCGTCTGCCGCATCAGCTCGCAAACGGCGTTCAACGTGTTTCTCAGCGCCTTCTCGTCTTTGGCGGACGCTTGCTTGATTCCGAGCGCAATGCCCATGGCCGCGGCGACCCCGATCGCGGGTGCACCCCGCACCACCATGTTCGTAATGGCTGCGGCGACCTCCGGGGCGTTACGGCAGGTTAGATAGCTCTCCCGCGTGGGAAGAAGGGTCTGATCGAGAAACGCAACGGCGTCACCTTCCCAACGAATCGTGTCCAGCAATTCGAAAACCTCCGGTCAAACAGTGGATCTTATCGAGGAGAAGGACTCCCCGCAACCCTAGTGCCGCCCTACGACAGTAGCGGTTTCGAGCAACTTGTGGGCGCTTTCACTGTAGACGGCCTTCCCGAGCGGCCAGCATTGGGCGTGATCGGCGCCGGCGATGACCAGGTGCTCCGTCGGACCGGATGATCGGGCGAGAAGGCGCCGGCCATGCTCGGGCGTCATCCTTCGATCCTCGGCCCCGCTCACCAGCAGAAGCGGGCGATCCCCTAGCGCCGCGACGGCATCCCCGATGTGCACGCGAAACAGATTGTGCTTGCACAGGAGGGAAGCTGCGGCCAGCACCAGCGGGACGATGGGAAACGACGGCACGTGAAACCGCAACCGAACGGTGTCCGCCAAAACATGATCCAGGCGCTCGAAGCTGGACTCCGCGATGACTCCTTGGATTTGGGTGAACCGCGACGCGGCAAGGAGCGCGGTAGCGGCGCCCATCGAGACGCCCCAGACGACGAACCGCTCCCCCAGCCCTCTCTCGGCCAGCATGCGGAGCGCCTCGCCGACATCGGCGGCCTCGAGCGGACCGAGCGACACGGCGGCCGGAGAGCTCTCTCCGTGCCCACGCTGGTCGTATAGCAGGGTCGGGTAACCGTGGTCGAACAGGAAGCGGGCGTGATCCAGGTAAGAGCTCTTGTGATCCGTGTATCCGTGCAGTACGACAACCGGTGGCTTGCTGAGCTCCGGCCCGACGAGCCACCCGATAAGTCGCAAGCCGTCGTGAGAGGCAAACGTCACCCATTCGAAGGGCAGACCCACGCTCTCGGGCGTCAGATGGGACGGTGCTCTTCTCGGGGGGTGAATCAGAAGCTGGGCCGCGAGGAAAGAAAACGCCACCAGCCCCGCCAGCCCTACGAGCCCGATGAGAACGAGCCCGGTAAGACCAGTCACCAGGATCTCGGCATCGATTCGACCCGCCCAGCGAGGACCTGCGGGCTCTCTCGCAGCCTAGCGAGGCGAGAGAGCCCCGAGGAATGCAGTTAGAGCGCGGGCCACTTCACGAACAAGATACTGAGCGAGATGACGAACACATAAATGACGAGTGATTCGATCAGCACGACGCCCAGCAAGAAGACGAAGCGGATCTGAGGGGCCGCGCCAGGATTTCTCGAAATCGACTCGCAGGCGGCGGCAGCCGCCTTGCCCTGGGAATAGGCTCCTAAGGCGGCAGCCAGCGCCAGAGCGAAGCCCCCGGCAATCAGCGCCCACTGGGTGACCTCTGCATTCCAGACGCCAGACTCCCCTTGCGCGTACACGGGAGTCCCCATCATGACAAAGGCGAGCGACCCGAAAGCCGCTAGCGACAGAATTCTTTTCACCAGACTATCCTCCTTTCGCAGACAACGAGTGGCTTGCCTCGACAGCGGGTCGCACGTCAGTGCTCTTCCATCGCGACCGCGCCGCCGAGGTAAATCATGGTCAACATGATGAACACGAAAGCTTGGAGCAAACTACCGAACACCGCGAACGCCATCATGGGTAGCGGTACCAGGAACGGAATCAGGCTGGCCAGCACCAGAATGACGAGCTCTTCACCGAAGATGTTGCCGAAGAGACGAATGGACAGAGACAGGACGCGGCTTATGTGGCTGATGATCTCGATGGGCAGCATGATAACCGCGAGGGGCAGGACCGGCCCAAGAAAATGCTTCAGGTAGCTCCCCAGGCCGTGGGCTCGGATTCCCTGGTAGTTGTAATAGAGGAACGAGACGAGGGCGCAGCCCACCGTCACGTTCAGGTTCGTGGTGGGAGACGATAGGCCTGGGATCAGGCCCGCGAGGTTGCACACGAGAATGAACAACCCCAACGTTCCCACCAAACCCAGGAACTGACGTCCCTTGGGCCCGACGTTTTCCGCGAGCATGCCGAGCAACCCGCTCACCAGCGCTTCGAGCGCCAACTGGAGCCGTCCCGGCTCCTCGACTCGGATCCTCGAACGAAACCAAGCCGCTCCCGCGATAAGCAGCGCCGCAAAAAAGAAGGCCATGATCACGTGATCGGGAATGACCGGGTGGGCGGGATCGACGTGGAATCCGAGGGCGGTCAGGAGCGAGGCAACAGGGGCGCCTAGCACCCGATTCAGGATTCCGAAGAGAAATGACTTGTGCTCGAGCTGTTCCATTAATTAATGCTCGCGGGGCCCCACCCCCGCTCGCCGCCCTCGCTCTTCGCTCGGGCGAAAAACACGGCCAGGTTCCCTTGAGCGTTGTATCTCATGACTCAATTCCTCCCCGCCTCCGCCTCCGCCAGCGAATTTCCTAATGGCTCCGGCGGGTCCGCCGCAGCCTTTGGCGAAGGCGGACTGGACGGCGGCCCTCCGGGCCGAAACCCTACTCGCGGGGCCCCAGCCCCCGCGGCTTGCACTTTCGTCGGCCCATTCGGGCCGGGCTCGCTCCTTATCTCACTTAGGGCCTCCGCTCGACACGCTCGCTGCGGCCGGCGGTCGCGCAGGGTGCTAATCATCACGCCCTGCACCCTGCCAACACGAATCGCGCAGGCTAACCTAGCAGCCTGCGCCTACTTGGGATCGGATTAGATATGGAGGCGTCTTGTGAGTTGCGCTGGGGCGATCTAGCTCCGCGCGCGACCCTCGAATGCTTCGAAGCCCCACTCAAAAAAGATGGCCGCTACCGGAGCCGATAGACCCAGGCTGACGGCCACCACGTTCGCTTTCCAAACGGCGAATATAACATAGAGCGCAGCACCCAACAAGGCGTAGCGCAGCCCGAAACCCAATAGTGCCAGCTTGGTGCCACGGGTCGGGCTCGGCTGGGCCACACGCTCGACCATCCAGCTGAGGGCGCTGAAATGGAGGAGCGCCAGCAAGCCCCCGACGACGACCGAAAGGGCAAAGTCGACTCCCCAAAGGAGTCCGAAAGCCGCCGTGGCGAGGGTCGCCCCCACCGCCAACCAGCCGACGCGCCGGACGGAAGAGTCTGCCGGCTCGGTCTCCTCTTGGTGCGGTGGGGCCCCACCGCCGTCTGACGAGCTCCAACCCGGCAACCACCTGTTTTGACCGCCAACAGGGGCCACGCGTCCACCGCTCGCCCTCCGGCGACTACGCGCCTGCGGGCGGGTTGAGGACTCCTCAGGTGTCTTCATCGAACTTCTTGAGCACCCGAAACAGATGGATGAAGGCCGCGGCGATGCCGAAGCAGAGACCCACGAACGACAGCCAAGGAAACGTATCCAGCCAACGGTCCGCATAGTACCCCGCAACCGCGCCCATCGTAATCGAGACGGGGAACATGAGACCGACGGTGGAGAGCAAGGCGAGTTTCCGGAACCTCGCCCCGGAATCGGCAGGCTTCGGCATCGTCTTGGAGCGACGAAATGCCGGCCGAGTCGTCCTTACCGGCTTACCGGTCGGAGTCGCTCGACCGGGCCGTCGGAAGCGCGGGAACACCCGCCGCCTCGATGGGCGATGACTCGATCTTCTGGACGATGTTCCGCACCGGCACTTCGAGGAACTTCAGGAACGGCGCGGGATAGACGCCGATCCAGACGCAGAAGACGATGATCGGAATGAGCGTCCACCGTTCGCGCCAGTTCAAATCGGTGAGCTTCATGTTCTCTTCTTTGTCGAGCGTGCCGAACATCGTGCGCTGGTAGAGCCACAGCAGATAGGCCGCCCCCAGGACGATGCCCGAGACCGCGAAAGCCGCCCAGACCCAGTTCACCGCGAAGGCGCCCTGAAGGATCATGAACTCGCCGATGAACCCGTTGAGCAAGGGTAACCCGAGCGAGGCGAGAGCGATGACCAGGAACATCGCCGCAAAAACGGGCATGACCTTCGCCAGTCCCCCGAACGCGGCGATCTCGCGGGTATGCCGCCGCTCGTAGATGAGCCCTACCGTCAAGAAGAGCCCGCCTGTCGAGAGACCGTGGTTGATCATCTGCAGGATCCCACCCTGAAGACCGATCTCGTTCAGCGCGAAGATCCCCAGCATGACGAAACCGAGGTGGCTCACCGAGCTGTACGCGACGAGCTTCTTCCAGTCGGTCTGCACCAGAGCCACCATCGCGCCATAAATGATGCCGATGATGGAGAGGCCAACCATGAACCCTACGAACTCCTTGCTCGCCTCCGGCAACAGCGGCAGCGAGAACCGGACGAAACCGTACGTCCCCATTTTCAGGAGAACGCCCGCCAGGATGACCGAGCCCGCAGTGGGTGCCTCAACGTGTGCATCGGGAAGCCAGGTGTGAAAGGGAAACATCGGCACCTTGATGGCGAAACCAACGAAAAACGCGAGGAAGACCCAGAACTGGAGGTTGTACGGCAGCCCCAGATTCATGAGCTCCAGCACGTTGAACGTGTAGATGCCGGTCTGCTCGTAGTAATAGAAGTAGAGGGCCAGGATGCCGAGCAGCATTAAAACGCTTCCCACGAGCGTGTATAAGAAGAACTTGATGGCCGCGTAGAGTTTTCTCGGCCCGCCCCAGACCCCGATGAGGAAGTACATCGGGACCAGCATGACCTCCCAGAAGACGTAGAAGAGGAAGAAGTCCAATGCCACGAAGACGCCCAGCATCCCGGTCTGGAGCAGGAGCATCATCACGTAGAACTCTTTGACTCGCTCGGTAATCGCCGTCCAAGAGGACAGGACCGAAATGAAACCGAGCATGGTGGTGAGGAGGATCAGGAGGATGCTGATCCCGTCGACTCCCAGGAAGTACTGGACTCCAATGCTCGGGATCCAGTCGTGTTGCTCCATGAACTGGAACTGGGCGCCGGCCGGGTCGAAGTAGAACCAAAGCGGTAGAGAGATAAGGAATCCGAGGAAGCCGAATATGTTGGCGAGCCACCGAATCAGATCTTCTTGCTGCTTCTTGACGAAGAACAGGATGATGAGACCACCCACGCCGGGAAGAAAAACGACCCAAGAGAGGATGGGCCAACCGAGTACGTTGTTCTCGAGCATCGAGCGAGTCCTTTTCTTAGATCAGATAGTAATAAAGGCCCACGAGGACGAAGATCCCCATCAGCATTACCAGGGCATAATTCTGGACGAGACCGGTTTGCACGCGGCGGAAGGTCCCGGAAAGGCTCGCGAGGATGGTGCCCACGAGATTGACCGCGCCGTCCACGAACTTCATGTCGACGAAATTGGAGGCGTCGCTTGCCGAGAGCGTTCCCCAGGCGGTGCCGTTCACAGCGCCGTCGACCACGTTGGCATCGATGGCGTACAACCCCTCACTGGCTTTGAGCGTGCCCTGCACCGCGGTCGCATCATAGAGCTCGTCCACGTAGTACTTGTTGTAAAGAACCTGGTGCGCTCCCGGCCACGCCTCGGCCATGGCTTTCGGCCGTTCCGGTCGCTGGACGTAGAAGTTATAAGCCAAGAACAAGCCGAATCCCGCCACGGCAATCGAGATGAGCGCGAACAAGAGCTCGGTGCTGGCCGCATGATGTGCCGCCTCAGCGGCGGCGCCTTCGGCCGCCGCCACGTGCGTTCCAGCGAGAATCGCGGGCTCCAGAAAACCCTCGACCCGATTCGCGCCTCCGAAAGCGTGCGGCACTCCGACGTACCCAGCCAGGATGGATCCCGCCGCCAGCAGAATCAGCGGCCAGGTCATGACGCCCGGTGACTCGTGAAGGTGAGACTCCATCTTGGCCCCACCTCGGAACTTCCCGAAGAAGGTCATCAAGACCTGGCGCCCCATGTAGAACGCGGTCATGCCGGCCGCGACAAGCCCGATGAGCCATAAGACCGCGCTTCCGTGCGAGCCGCTATAGGTGAGCCACAAGATTTCGTCTTTGCTGAAGAATCCGGCGGTGAGAGGAACGCCGGCTAGCGCGGCGGTCGCGATCATGAACGTCAAGCCGGTCTTGGGCATGTGTCGATAGAGCCCACCCATGTTTCGCATGTCCTGCATCTCGGTGTATTTCCGATGTCCACCCGACTCGTGCTCGGCGTGCTCCATCGAGTGGATGACGCTTCCCGAGCCAAGGAACAAGCAGGCTTTGAAGAACGCGTGCGTCATGAGATGGAAGACGCCAGCGGTGAAGGCCCCGACACCGCAGGCGAGGAACATGTAGCCGAGCTGCGACACGGTGGAGTACGCGAGAACGCGTTTGATGTCGTTCTGAACGAGACCGATGGATGCCGCGAAGATCGCGGTGAGCGCGCCGACGACCGCCACGACCGCCATCGCCGACGGAGCGTGCTCGAAGAGGACACCGCAGCGCGCGACCATGTACACACCGGCGGTCACCATCGTGGCGGCGTGAATCAGTGCCGAGACGGGCGTTGGACCCTCCATCGCGTCCGGCAGCCAGACATAGAGGGGAATCTGCGCCGATTTGCCGGCGGCACCCACGAAGAGAAGGACGCCGATGGCCGAGAGAAGACCCCAACCGACCTCGGGCGCGGCAAACCGCTCGGCGATAGCTCCCATCACGACATAGAAATCGAGCGAGCCGAAGTTGACGAAGATCAGCATCATCGCCAAGAGGAAGCCCGCATCACCGATGCGGTTGACGATGAACGCCTTCTTCCCCGCGTCGGCCGCCGACTTTCTCTCGTACCAGAAGCCAATGAGCAGGTAAGAGCAAAGGCCCACGCCCTCCCACCCGATGAACATAAGCAGGAAGTTGGCGGCCAGCACCAGGTTCAGCATGAAGAAGCTGAAGAGGTTCAGGTACGAGAAATAACGTGCATAGCCTGGGTCGTGGGCCATGTAACCCACCGAGTAGATGTGGATGAGGAATCCCACTCCGGTCACGACGAGAGCCATCACCATGGAAAGCGAATCGAGACGGTACTCCCAGGCGATGTTCAGGGTTCCGCGAGTCCCATCGGTCAGCACGATATCCATTCCAGGGATCCACGTGAACAGGTGCACGGTCTGGACGGCGGTGCCGCCGCCGGACCAAAAGATCCCGAAGAAGGAAGCGAGCGCGAGAAGAAACGAAAGGCCGATGCTGCCGCAGGCTACCGCCGAGACAAGAGTCTTGGGCAGCCGCTTGCCGAAGAGTCCGTTAACGAACGCTCCGACACCGGGCAGAAGCGGAATAAGCCAGAATAATCCACTCACGATGTGCTTCTAATGAATGAAGAGAAACGCGCTTACAAACATCGAGGAGGCCATCCTATCTTGAAGGGGCCTCCCCGGTATACCGAAAACGAGCCCGGTTTTATAGCACGCGCCTGAATTGCGTGTCAAGTACAGGCTTCAAGCTTACCTACTGAGGCACAATGGGTTGGGGGAGGCGGGGAACGCCTGGCATGTGGGCGTCATTGGTGGGCGTCATTGAACGTGGTTGTGAAACGACGTCTGGTCAGACGCCCGTCAGACGCCGGGCTCAACTGTACTGCTTTTCCTTGCAGCTGAGGCAGACCTTGGTCCAGGGGACCGCTTTCAGGCGGGCGGGCGCGATTTCCTCTTCGCACTCGACGCAGATTCCGTAGGTGCCGGCCTCGACACGCTGAAGGGCGACCTCGATCGCTCGGAGCAGCTTGGTGTCGGTTTGTTTCAGTTGGATGCTGATTTCTTCTTCGTTGGCGGCCGCGGAGCGATCGGCGAAGTCTCCGTGCCCATCCGGGTTGGAGTCCTCGTCGATGATGGTCCGACCCACTGACTGTTCGAGCTCTTCTTTCTTGCCCATCAGGGCTTTCTTGTATTGAGCCAGTTCCGATTTCTTCATGGCTTTCCGTTGATCGTTTCTAACGCAGGCCCGAGGCCTCGTTTTCCGTCGAATCCACGATTATAACTCCCCTCCGGCCCGGTGGCAAGCACCCACGGCGAACGGGAAAGGGAGTCTCTACGGGAGACTTAGGAACGGTTCAAGGCTTCTTCGTTTTCGCCTCGGTGAAGCCTCGCAGGGCCTCCCGATCTTCCGAAGAAAGCTTCACGAACTCCATCCCGGTCAGGTAATCCCCGGCGGAGCTCTGGACGCGCACGACGCGCGCCTCGACGACCATCGTTTGCTGGCGGAGCAGCAGCAGCTTGACGAAGTAGGAAGAACCGAGCGTCAGCACCCGCTTGACGCGCAGCAGCATGCCACCCAGGCTCACGTCGAGCACCGAGCCTTCCCAGCCATTCCCCAATTGCGCGAAACATTCCCCCAGGGATGGGACGCGGGAATAACGGCGCCGTGTCGTGGGCCGGGGCGGTACGATTTGCATCCTGTCCTCTCCTCCGGGCTGGGCACCCTTGGGGGCCACAGGCACAATTTTATCTTACCCCCGGCTGCCGAAGCTGACAAGCTTAGTGCGCGCGGGGCCCCCACCCCCGCGCGCGGGCCCCGCGCAGGGCGCCGGGCCAAAAACACGGCCCCGCCCCAGGGCGGGCGG
>Ga0302046_10003050_pt1 | contig 15322 bp, 13 predicted proteins | sample RVTome_11_FD_200261 | JGI IMG/M metagenome (GOLD analysis project Ga0302046, IMG submission 200261) | Soil microbial communities from uranium-contaminated site in the Upper Colorado River Basin, Wyoming, United States - RVT147D111 (version 2) ...
CCCGGTCGTGGCGTGCAACCGCACCGGCCACGAGGGCGATCCCTCGGGTACCACCGGCGGCATCCACTTCTGGGGGTCAAGCTTCGTCGCCGGTCCCCAGGGCGAGGTCCTCGGCCAGGCTGGTCCGGACACCGCGGAGATCTTGGTGGTCGACGTCGATCGCCGGCGCGGCGAGGAAGTGCGGCGCCTCTGGCCCTTCCTCCGCGACCGCCGCATCGACGCCTATACCGATCTCGTCCGGCGATTCCGGGATTAGCAGTCCGTCGGACGTTGCCGTCCGAGCGTGGAGCGTGACGAGATCCGCCGGCCGCGACGCGCGGTGAAACAACTGCGTCTGGGGCGGGAGACCCGGGCAAAAGCCGCGGCCTGGTGCGCTGCGGGAGGTTCGGTTCCCCCGGTGGAGTAGCGCCGGAAACGTTGTCCGGCCAACGCCGGCAGGCCGCGCACCCATCCGCAGGGAATGGCCCGGCGTCCCCCACGGCGTTCGTCCGTGTACCCGACATCTTTACGGCATTTTTCCCTCACAATTACGACTTTCTCCCAATTGTCGCCCTTGCGATCCCCGCGATACTTAACCGTAAGAGCAGGGGTGCAATGGGTACCCCATGAAAAGGAGAGCGGACATGTTGTTCTTCAGAGGTGGGAATCACGTCGCTAAGGGCCATTACTGGGCTCCGGCAAACGGGTCGTGGGTCGACGGCGGTCGGGAGCACCTCCTCCCCGGGGCTCACGATACGGTGTATCTACGGGTCCACCCGGTTGCGATGTTCCTCCTCGCGCCGGCAATCGGCCTGGCCTATTTCCTGACCTTGCCGCTGATCGCCATCGTCTTTGCCGCCGCCGCCGTCCTCACGCGGATTGCGCGGGAGCTGGCCCACTCGCTCGGCGCCCTCGCCTACTTCGAGTGGCGGCCCAATGAGGCGTACCTGGCCGGCAAAGGCCGGAAGGACAAGGGGCAAGGCACCAATCCCAAGGAATCACACTGACCGCGCGGGTTCCGCGCATTTCCAGCACCGTGTCGTACCACGACAGAGGGAGAACCATCATGAAGCTCATCTACCAGAATGGCGAAGCCGTAACCCGAGGGGCCTATTGGAACGTCGCCACCGGCGAGTTGGTCCACTGCGACGCAGCGACCGAAATACTCCCCGGCGAGCGGATGACCTATCTTAAGGTCCATCCTGCCGCCCTCCTCCTCCTGGGACCGATCCTCGGCCTGGCTTTTGTCCTCTTCCTTCCCTTCATCGGGTTCGCCATGATCGCCCATACGATCACCTCTAAGCTGCTGACCGCCCTGGGCGCACATCTCGCCAGGGAGGCCGGCTTCCGATGGCACCCGAGCATGGCCTATCTCACCGGCAAGAAGCCCACGGGGAAACGGAATTGACGGCGACCGCGCCAGACAGCGGGAGCTAGCTCGCATTTCTCACCATGACTCTGCCGCGCCCGCGCAACTGCCCGCATCTCCTGGCCCACCTCGTCGAGGGTAGGAGCCGGTGGCAGCGGCGACCCGCACCATCCGCGCGGCAGGCCCTGCGGGCCGGGTCGCCGAAGGGATTCGGCTCCTACCAAGTGCCGGCCAGAATCTACGGCCAGGGCATGGGCGGCCAGCTTCACCTGGCCCCATGCCCGGGCGCGGGCTCGCGACGATCCCGGGGGAGAAATGCGGGCTAAGGCGCACCGCGGTGTCAGACCCGAAGCCGCGGTGCGCGAGCCTCCTCGCGGCCGGAAACGACAGGGAGGGAGCTCCGTGAAGCATCCCAAGATCATCCTCACGGCACTGAGTCTCAGCCTCTGGGCGTTGGTCAGCGGCGGATATGCATCCGCGGCGGATCAGTGCCTCGATTGCCATGGCAGCGACGACCTGAGCACCGCGTTCGCGAACGGCGCGACACTCTCCCTCTTTGTCGATCGCCGCCAGCTTGAAGGGTCGGTCCACGCCATCCTGGACTGTCAGGATTGCCATACGTCCTTCACCGGGGACGACCATCCCACACAGGTGTTCCCCGACCGGAGCGCGCACTCGCAGTTCTGGTCACGGGTTTGCGAAAGCTGCCACTCCGAATTCCAGGGCATCCACCGGACCCTGTTGGAACAGGAGGGTAGGCGTGTGGTGTGCACTGACTGCCACACCGCGCACGCCGTGCAACCGGTCGCCGTCGCATTCCACGACACGCTCTACTGTATCGGTTGCCACGGTCAACCCCTGCACCTGGCGACGCGGGATGGCAGCCGGATCTCCCTGCAGATGAACCCCGCGGATCTCGCCAACTCCGTCCATCAACGTCTGAGCTGTCGCGATTGTCACTTCGGCTTCACCGCCAAGGAACACCCGGAGCGGAGCTTTCGCTCGCCGCGGGACCATACGTTGGCGTCAGCGGAGACGTGCCGGCGATGCCACTTCGACAAATACACCCGCACTCTAGAGAGTATCCATTACGAGCTGCTCTCTTCGGGGCGCCAGGATGCCCCCGTGTGCGTGGATTGCCACGGTGCCCATGCCATCGCGACGGGACGCCTGGAGAAGGTGGTGAACGCCCGGCGTTGCGCGCAATGCCATGAGGACATCTACGTGGTGTACAAAGAGAGTGTCCATGGCGCCGCAATGCTCTCGGAGCACAACGAGGATGTGCCGGTGTGTTCCGACTGCCATCGCGCTCACGACATCCCGGACCCGACAACCGCCGAGTTCCACCTCACGATCCCGGAGATCTGCGGGAACTGTCACTCCAATAGCCGCATCGCCGGAAAGTACGGCCTCTCCACACAAGTGGTAGAGAGCTATGTCCAGGACTTCCACGGCGTCACCCTCCGCTTCTACAAGAAAGAGGGGGACCTGCGTCCGATCGCGACCTGCACCGACTGCCACGGCATCCACGACATCGCAAAGATCACCGCTCCCGGATCACCGGCAGTCAAGGCGAACCTTGTCAAGCGTTGCCAGAAATGCCATCCCGATGCCACGGCCAACTTCCCCGATAGCTGGGTCTCTCACTACGAGGCGAGCTTCGACAAGGCACCGGGCGTGTTCCTGGTAAACCTGGCCTACAAGATCTTCATTCCGTTCATGGTCATCGGGCTGGGGCTTCAGATTCTGCTCCACATCTGGCGGTACGCCATCAACAGATGACCGGGGAGGAACCGTGAACCGGACGCAAAACAACACCACCTATCTCCGGCGGCTCGGACCGCTGCGCATCACCGAGCATTGGTTGAACGCCACGGTGTTCGTGGTGTTGGTCGTGACCGGCCTATCGCAGAAGTTCCATGACGCCGCGACATCCCAGTGGCTGATCGAGATTCTCGGAGGAATCGACTCCGTTCGAATCATCCACCGTATCACCGGTTTCGCCCTCATCATCTTGACCTCGGTGCACGTCTTGACCGCCGTATACGGCGTCCTGGTCCGGCGGTGGCAGCCGACCATGATCATCCACAAGAAGGACTTCGCGGACGTCATTGACAACCTCGAGTACTACCTTGGTCTTACCAACCATGCGGCCCTGTGCGACCGTTATGACTACAAGCAGAAGTTCGAGTACTGGGGGGTGGTGATCGGCAGCATGCTGATGGCGGGAACCGGCCTGTCCCTGTGGTTTCCGACCCTCGTCGTCCGCTTCCTGCCCGGCGAGGTCATCCCGATCGCCAAGGCCCTTCACACCAACGAGGCACTCCTCGCGTTGCTGGTCATCGTCGTCTGGCACATCTACAACGCCGTCTTCAGTCCCGAGGTCTTCCCGATCGACACGGTGATCTTCACCGGCAAGATTTCCCGCAAGCGGATGCTCCACGAGCACCCCGTCGAGCTCGCACGGATCGAAGGGAAATCCCTCACAGAGCTCCTCGGCGCCCACCACGACAGCGGTCACGCCACCGTGGATGACGAGCCGCCGCACCTTCCGCAGGGTTGACAGGAGCACCGTCTATTTGACGATGCCCTTGTGGATGGCGAATCGGATGAGCGCCGCACGCGATCGGAGGCCCAGCTTCTCGGAGAGATTGGTCTGGTGCGCCATTACGGTTTTGGCGCTGATATCGAGCAATGTCGCGATCTCCTTATGGCTGCACCCCTCCGCGATCAGCTTGAGCACCTGTTTTTCGCGGTCGCTCAGGCTCTCGTAAGGGTCGTCGACGTCGATCGTGCTGCGGCCGAGGTAGCCATCGACGACCCCCGCGGCGATCGCCGGATAGAGGTAACACTCCCCGCGGTATACGGCGCGGATGGCGGAGACTAGATCGGTGCCTACCGCATGTTTCAGGATGTAACCTGAGACCCCCGCCTTGAACAGACGACTGACGTACTCTTTGTCGTCGTACTGGCTGAGGACCAGGATCTTGATTTCTGGGTGTGTCTTGCGGATCTCGAGCGTCGCCTCGAGCCCCCCCAGTCCGGGCATGGCGATGTCCATCAGGATGATGTCCGGGTGGAGCTTGCCCGCCTTTTCGATTGCCTCCTGCCCGCTGGCGGCGGTGCCGACGATCTGAATCTGATTATGGGGACTCAACAGGGCGATGATGCCCTCCCTGACCAGGGCGTGGTCGTCCGCGATAAGGATCTTGATCATTGCGGCTCCCGCTTCACAGTCGCCCGCATCGTGACCGCGACTCGCCGTGAGCACCAGCCGGCCGCCATGGCCGGCTCGTAAGGCCATGCCCGCAGGCACACTGGGCAGGGGAGAGGGACGGGTCGCGCCATGGTAAGGAAGCGCTGCAGAGACCAGCCCACGGGCTGACGGTCACTCCTCGTCCCCGGCCTCTCGCTGCTGGCCCGCGTCGAGGACAGGTCCATCAGACGTGCGCCGATGGCGCGAGCGCAGCCGAGGGACGGGAATCGATTCGGGCTAAACCGGCACCACGACCGTGATCTCTGTCCCCGCTCCGGGGCCCGATCGGATGGTCATCTCGCCATCGACGAGTGCCACGCGCTCCTGCATACCAAGGATTCCGTAACCGGCCAGGTCCGCGCCGTCGCCGGCATCGCGGGCCAGGCTATCCGTATCAAATCCAACACCGTCATCCTGGATTCGCAGTACCCAGAGAGCACCCTCCAGACGAAGGGTCACCCGCACGTGCGTCGCGTGCGCGTGTTTGACGATGTTGGTAACCGCTTCCTGAATGACACGGAACAGCAGTACCTCGAGCTCTGCGCGCCCCAGGCCCAGGTCCGAGCGGGCCGCGTGTTCTTGCCAGCTGGCATCCACCTCCAGGCCGTAGTCGATACCCCGGTCCCGGAGGCGGCTCTCCAGAACCCAGCGGATCGCCGACTCGAGCCCGAGATCGTCGAGCACCGGCGGACGAAGGTCCCGAATCAACCGATGGAGTCCCTGCAGGGTCGCCAGACTGTGTTCCCGGATCGTGGCGAGGCGCACCTGCACTGGGTCGTCCGGAGAGACGGCGAACCGCACCGCATCGAGTGACATCAGGATGCCGTTCAGCGCCTGACTCGTGTCGTCGTGGAGCTCCCTGGCGACCCGCTTTCGCTCCTCTTCCTCCGCCGTGAATACCCTCTTGAGCAACTGGCAAAGCTTCTCGCGGCTCGCTGCCAAGTCCCGTGTCCGCTCGGCGACCCGCTGTTCGAGCACCAAGTTCTGGCGCTGGATACTCTGCAGGGAGTCGGCCAGTCTGACCCTCATCTCGTCGACGCTACGCGCAAGCGATCCGAGTTCGTCCGTGCTCTCCACCGCGACTGGCTGCGAAAGATTGCCCTCCCCGATCCTCTTGGTCGCCCAGGCGAGCTCCCGTACGGGACGTACGATGCTGCGGCTCAGCCCGATGGACAGCAACAACGCCGTGGCCAGCGATATGAGACCGAGGATGGCGAACCACATCTTCAGGTCGGTCGATGGCGCGAAGACGATCGCCCGTCGCTCGCGGACTGCAACTCCCCACGGCGCTAAAGACAGGGGCGCGAAGGCGAGCGTATCTTCCGTCCGATGCGCTCCCGTCGCTTCCTCCTCGTGACAGCGATGGCACGTACCAACGATACTCTTCTTCTGATGGATCAGATTGCCGAGGAACTCGTTGTGATCCGTGCGGGTAAGGACCCGGCGGGCATCACTCGACGCGATGACGATGCCGTGACTGTCGATCAGCTCGATGAGGCGCGACGGCTGCAGAGGTATCGCCTGGATGACCCGGGAAAACGCATAGTTGGTCGGACTGATCTCGCCCCCTGCGAGTCCGATGGTCTCCCCGTCCTTGTCCCGCAAAGGAACCAACGCATAGATCAACTTTTTCCGCGTCATTTCCTCCGTGTAGACGTCCGAGATGACCGGCTTCCCCTCCGCGATGGCCCGGCTCACGTACGGCATGCTCAGGAAGCTGAGCCCTGGCTCCTCCCGATAGGGATAGCCGAGAATCAGCGTACCGCGACGATCGAGCACAAAGATTCCATCGGTGAATATGGAGTACTCGTATGCCGTTCTAACAGCGCTCAACTCTGGATCCGAGTCGTTGTCTCGCAGATCGAACTTACCAGTGATCGACATGTCGTAGAGCCTGGTAAGGTTGCTTTCGACCACATGATCGAAATATTCGCTGATGATTTCTGCGAGGGTTAGACGCGCATCTAACGAGCTCTTGATACTGAGGCGTACGCTGAGATAGCTGACCACACCGAGGCCGACAAATATGATAAGCATGCTCATGACGACGATGAGCATGATCCGTTTTTGCATGGCTTAGCGGCCCGACTGCTAGCGCGTCTTCCGGTATCCGCGAAGGTCGTCAGCGTGGGTCATGGTTCGGTTCACAACTATTGAGGCATCACGGGCATCATCGAGTTTCGGGAATCCGAACTCCATATCCGTCGTACTCTTCTTAAGCCGCCACAACATCCCTTAGCACACGGAGAGCGAGTCGGAGTTTACTGGACATTTCTGGCGGAAACATCACCGGCGCGGTCGCGCATGGCATGGCAACCCAGCGGCCTCCTGAGAATCCGGAAAAGAAAATGTCCCTCTCCGATCTCCTCCTCACCCTGCCCGGAAGATACCTGATTCAGTCGGTGTGTCACTCCTTGACCGCCGCGATCGTGGTGGAGAGCGCCCTGCGGGCGTGGGGGATCGACCAGCCCATCGTTCAGCAGCGACTCCGGACGCTCGTGATCCTCCTCCCGGTTCTTGCCTTCCCAGCCTACCAGCTCATCGACCCCCACCGCGGAACGATGTCATCCCGCCTCGACGCCCTCTTGAATACCGACGACTGGCTATACCTCGATCTCTGTCAGGGCGTCCCACTCTATGCGTTGTTTTTCCTACTGCTGGCCTTCACGGCAGTGATTTTTTTTGTCCAGGAGCTGATTCCGATCGTGCGCCACCTGCTCGGATCGGCCACGGCCGGATACCGACGGATTTCCCCAGTGGAAGGCAGCGTCATGAGCGATGTGTTACAGGGGATACCTGGTGAGAAACCACACATCGCACTGCTCGAGGCCGACGAGCCATTGATCTTTTCCACGACGGGATCGGGAGCAACGATCTACGTATCCCGAGGGATCCAAGCACTGCTGACTCACGACGAGCTGCAAGCGGCCATCACGCACGAGCTAGCACATATCAGGAGGAGCCAGAGTTCTGCGCTGGTTATGCTATTTCTTCTCCGAGTCCTTATGTTCTTCAATCCGATCACTCTGATCGAGTTTCGCAAGATTGTCCATGCGGAGGAGGATATCTGCGACGATGTCGCGGTCTCGTGGACCAAGAAGCCCGAGGCCCTCGCCGTGGCGTTACAGAGGCTCCTTCAGGAGCACGAAGTGCCCGAATCATTTCACGTAGAACGACTTTCCGATCTACTATCGGCACTCGAAGCACACAGCCATAGGCTACACATTGCGGAAAGGATCAGGCGCCTCCGGCACGTCGATAACGAACGTGAAGGAGAATGGCCATTGGTCTGGGTCATCGTGGCGGTGGTGATCCTTGCTATCAACTATTACGTGATGTGAAACCGCCTGCTTGGAGGTGTCATGCGCCGGCATGCCATTTCGCTTCCGACCTTCCTTTTTTTTATCGTTGTGCTGATCGTCGCCCTGAAGCTCATCGACTGGCTTCCGGGCGCTTTTCAACCGGGGACAGTCCGTCGCTATGCCAGCATCGCCGAGGCTCAGGCGACGCTCGGGATCGCAAAGATCTACGTGCCGGCCTATTTCCCGAAGACGCTCGTGTGGCCTCCATCACGCGTGCTGGCGCAGAGCAAACCCTTTGCTGCGGTGGTCATGGAGTTCCATCGCGTGGATTCTCAGGAGGTCGCGCTGGTTATCACCCAGACGTCGTCTCGACGGTTGCAGCAGCGGCCACAGATCCGCCTCAAGCGCGTCAGGCAGGCTTCGTCGGTCAACCTGAAGGGGCGGGAATCGGTCGTCGAGAGCGGATTCTGCGACGATGGCGAGCCGTGCAGCAAAATCACCTTCATGGAGGGAGATCTCTGGATCGACATACAGATGAGATCGTCATCCGAAGAGCTGCTGGTGCTCGCCGGGAGCCTATTGAGCGGTCGCGCGCAATAGGCCAGCCGTCCGACGTTGGCGTATGCTCGGACCGTTGGGCGACTCGCCCATCCCCGTCGAGCACGGCCGGCGACCACCGGCCCCGACACACATCGCCATACCAATGGCCGCCCGATCATGACCGGGCGGCCATTTTCTCTTCCCCGCGGAGGAATTCCTACACGCTTCGGGATGGATATCCTGTGTGCTATACACGGCGTGCGCCCATCGCGCCGTTCCTGACTATGAAATCTTGCGTTACCGTCACGGCTCCAGTCACGGGCCGACACGCAAGGATGAGGGTCCTCGGGTGCATCATGGCCGTCCCCTTATCTACCGAAGGCAACACCAGCGGGATAACCTTATCCCGTACCGATCACCGCGTCACCAGGAGGTAGTGCACCATGCTGAGATTCGTGCGGTATGCGTGGCTGTTTCTCGCCCGCCGCCCGCTGCTCCTGGTGGTCATCTTGCTCGCCTCGGGTGGGGTGGGTCTCACGGCCAACTACTTCGCGCAGGACTACATGGAGAACGATCCGACCTTCTGCAATCAGTGCCACGTGATGGAGAGTGCATTCGAGGCGTGGAAGCAGAGCGTGCACCGGGGGATCAACTGCCACGAGTGCCACCACGCCACCACCGCCGCAAAAAACAAGATGCTGCTCCAGACCATCTTCCTTGCACCGGAGAAGGTCACCGATCCCTACGTAAAGACCAAGGGGACGGTGAATGTACCCTTCGAGTACTGCGTCAAGTGCCACTGGCGCAAGAATCCCGACTACCCCAACGCCCCGAAGATCAACCAATCCATGGGGCACGCGTTGCACGTGTATGTCCAGGAAATCGAGTGTGCCCAGTGCCACGCCGGCCAGAGCCTCCATGTATTTCCACCGGCCATGGACCTGTGCCTGAATTGCCACGAAGGGCAGGTCGACTATCTACACGGCAGCGTCGCGGGTGAGCCGGTGGTGCGCTGTCTGAGCTGCCACACGGACAAGACCCGCGACATCAAACCGGACCGCCGCACCTGCCTCGCCTGCCACCAGCAGTTCGGGCCAGACCCGGACGAACAACAAGAGTTGATGCACCTGCAATGCACGGTCTGTCACAAGCCGCACGATCCGGAACTCACCAAGCCCAAGCCGGAGGTTTGTCTGGGCTGCCACAAGCCGATCGGCGAGCACGAGGTCCATGCCCTCCACCTGGATGCGGTGGGAAATTGCACTGACTGCCACAGGGCCCACCACTGGCGGTTCACCGTTGCGGAGATCGAGGAGACCTGCGGCAACTGTCACGAGCCGCGCTCACCCGAGCCCTTCTACCTACCCCACCTGAAGGTCTCACTGGCGCAGTAGAACCTCCCCGGTCCTGGCACGGGAATACCGCTTGGGGAGAGTTGTCGCGCCTTATAGCCACGTCGTTGCGGCCGGCGTCCAGTGTTGCCGGCCCAGTGCCATCGGCGGCCTCACGGTGATGAGGTGCCCGCAGGGGGGCCGAGCTCCGAAGTACGGTCACGACCTTGACCTCGCCACTGAGGATCGGGTTAAGTGTGGCGTGAGATTGTCGTGGGCTATTGCTCCAGGTTGGCGGAGCGGCCTTCGCTTTGGGAGGTGCGAAGTTTCCTACCTCGGTGTCCCCAGCCACCGCTCCGTCCCACGTTAACCGACCCCATCCCTCAAGGAGTTCCCCATGGCGACGCGTGCCTTGGTCGTGGCTTGCTGCGCGGTCCTCATCGGCGGCTCGGCCCACTCCGCCGAGCTACGGGGGCGGCTTACCACCCTGGCCTACACCCAGGAGCGGTTCGACGTCGACGGCAACACGGAGCAGATCCCACTCTTCCAGTTTGTCTCGCTGAATGCCTACGACCTGGGAAATGAAGCGCTGAGCTTTCATCTCGACGGCTTCGGCAAGGTCGACCTGCGTGACCAGACCTACGACCACAACGTCGACGGGGAGCTGACCTACGCCTACCTCCAGTGGCGGGACCGGGAGCGGAACCTCTTCGTGCGCGCGGGGCGGCAATTCGTCCGCGCCGGCGTCGCCAGCGAGTACCTCGACGGCGTGTATGGTGACTGGCTGAGCCAGTACCGCATCGGCTTCCAGGCGTATGCCGGCCGGCAGGTGAATGACGACATCGGGGGCCGGTCCGGGGACCTGGAGTGGGGCGGCCGGCTCTACACCCGCCAGCCGCGCTTCGAGGTGGGCGCCTCCGCGATGGAGACGCGGGACGACGATCAGACCGGCTTCGCACGCCTCGGGCTGGACGGCTGGGCCCAGGTCATCGACAAGGTCGCGGTCAACGCCCACGGCTTCTGGGACCGTATCTCGGAGGAGTGGTTCGACTACCAGTTCCTCCTTACCTGGGAGGCGACCGCCAAACTGCTGTTCTCGGCCGACTACGGTCAGGTGATCCCCAACCTCTTCCTGAGCCACACGTCGATCTTCGGTAATCTGATCTTCTCCGACGACAAGCAGCGGGAGCTCGGCCTGCGCGCCGACTACCGGGTCGACAGACACTGGACCCTGTCCGCCGACGCGCGCCGCTACGACTACAGCGACGGCGACGACGACTGGACCGAAGGGGCCGAGGGCCACTACCGGTGGGGCAAGGGGTTGCGCAACGAGGTCGGCGCCGCCTTCGAGAATTGGCCGGAGTCGAAGCGGACCCACCTCTACGGGCGCTACACCTTCGATAACCCATGGGTCACCAGCCGCTCGGACCTCACCAGGCTGTTCTACGGCCTCGACTTCATCCTCTACCACTTCGACGACCCGATCTTCCCCGGGGACCGCCAGCACTACACGTACAGCACGACGGCCACCCTAGGGGCGGACATCGGCGATCACTGGCAGCTCACCGGCAGCCTCGACTACGGCACGCGCCCCGACTATCGGGACTACACCACGGTTACCGCCGGCGGCAGCGAGATCCGGGTACCGAGCACGCGGGAGTCGGATCTCGGCTTCCGCCAAGACGTCGATGCCACCGTCAAGCTGGTGTACAACTTCTAGCCCCCCCCTCCCGGTCACAGGAGTCACGGAGATGAACGCCCCACATACCACCTCCCCCCCGGGGGCCCGGGAGATGTCGATCTCCTCGCCGACGGTGCGTGCCCTGCAAGTGTTTGTCGCGGTAGCGTTGCTCGCCGGCCTCGCCGCCTGCCTGCACATCTTTCGCCAGCCCCCCGAGCACTTCAACTTTAGCCACAAGCTCCACGCGGTGGACAACGAGATCCCGTGCCGTGAGTGCCACGGCGGGATCGAAAGCAGCGCCGACGAGCACACCCGCGACCTGCCGACCATGGAGGTGTGCGAGCAGTGTCATGAGCAGCAGATCGCCGACAAGGATTGCGGGGTGTGTCACCGAGATGCGGAGACCCTGGAGGAAGCCAAGCGCAAGGAAGCACCGCCCAAGCCGGTGCGCTACGACCACCCGCTGATCTTCTCCCACCAAGATCACGTGCCACGGGTGGACGAGGACTGCCACGTCTGCCACGACCGGGTCCTCAAGGCGGCGCACGTCCACGATGAGAAGCTGCCCACGATGGCGCCGTGCATGACCTGCCATCAGGAGGATTACGACCAACTGCACTGCGCCAAGTGCCACTCCGACCTCAGCGATCCGCGCTATAGACCCGAGCTCGCCCACTTCTCCCATCGCGGCGACTGGCTGCGCAACCACCAGCTCCACTCCGAGCAGCAAGATCCCACCGCCTGCGCCCAATGCCACCAGGAAGACTTCTGTGCCGACTGTCATAACGGCGTGGACAATCAGGTGAAGCCGGAGGTCAAGTGGCCCCGGCGCACCGATCGTCACTTCATTCACCGCGGAGACTACGTCAGCCGCCACCCCATCGATGCGAGTCGCGACGTGCAGCAATGTCTGGGCTGCCACCGCGTCAACACCTGCACCGACTGCCACGGCCGGTCTGGCGTGCGCTGGGTGCAAGGAGGGCCGGACCCGTGGGGTGGTAATCATCCGCTGGTGTCGGTCACCGGGGGCTTCCACGACACCTCGCCCGCGGGCATCGCCGCCATCCGCCGCAACATCGTGCAATGCGCCGGCTGTCACGAGGGCAGCCGGCCGGTGTGCATTAACTGTCACGCCGATGCGGGTACCGGCGGGCTTGGCATCAACCCCCACCCACCGGGGTTTGACTCCACCTTCAACCGCACCAACGAGCGCGTCTGTCGCAAGTGCCACACGCCGTAGACCGCAGGTCGCGTCCCGCGACCTACGGTCTGATGGCGGGCGACGAGCCCGCCCTCCACGGGGGATGAAGCCACCCGGACCTGCGCCGGGTGGCGAGGGGTGCGCGTGGCGTCCCCCTCCATATCAAGGCGAAACGCCGCAGGCGGTTCCGCCGGCATCGTCATTCCACGGTGGCGGATCGCCCTGCGGGCATCCGCCCTACGTGGCTGGTCTCTGTCCGCGTGGGTCGACTCGGGTGAGTCGACTTGGCGGCTAGCCCGCATTTCTCACCGAGGGGGTAAAAGAAGGCTGCCTTTTCTGGTATAAGTGTTTTGTTCAGAAGCACTTATATGCACAGAGAGAGGCAGCCTTATGGGGACAGAGTGTAGCGGCAAGCAGTACGTGTTTCCATGGGTGGACCGGCGACGGGTCGAGGCGCGGTTTGACGGCGGTCGGCTGAGCTCGGATGGGGGTGGGGTGTTGTTGCGGGAGGTGGAGGCGCAGCGAAGGATCGTGCGGCGGTTTGCCGCGTGCTTCACGGACCACCGGAAGCCGGCCCTGATCGAGCATCCGGTGGACGCGCTGGTGGCGCAGCGGGTGTTTGCGCTCGCGCTGGGGCACGAGGACCTCAACGACCATGACGCGTTACGCGCCGACCCATTGCTGGCGATTCTGGTGGGCCAGGCGGACGTGCTGGGCACCCAGCGGCGGCGGGCCCGGGATCGGGGCAAGGCGTTGGCCGGCAAGAGCACCCTGAACCGTCTGGAGTTGGGCGCCCGTGGGGAGGATCGGTCGGAGCGCTACCAGAAGATCACCGTCGACCCGACGGCGGTGGAGCGGTTCTTCGTGGAGGTGTTTGTCGACGCCCACGACACCCCGCCCGCCGAGATCGTTCTCGACCTGGATGCCACGGACGATCCCCTGCACGGTGCGCAAGAGGAGCGGTTCTTCCACGGCTATTACGGCCACTACTGTTATTTGCCGCTGTACATCTTTGCCGGCGACTTCCCCCTGTGCGCGCAGCTGCGCGCATCGAACGGGGATGCGGCCGATGGCAGTGTCGAGGCGGTGGAACGGATCGTGGCGCAGCTTCGCACGGCCTGGCCGACGGTGCCGATCCTGGTGCGCGGCGATGCCGGCTTTTGCCGGGAGGCGCTGATGGCGTCGTGTGAGGCGCACGACGTGGACTACCTCTTCGGTCTGGCGCGCAACGCCCGGCTGGAGCGGTGGCTGGCCCCGTCTTTGGCGGAGGCCGAGGCCGCCTTCACCGCCACCGGCCAGCCCTCTCGGATCTTTTCCGAGACCGACTACCAGACGCAGACGAGCTGGTCACGGCCGCGCCGCGTCGTGGGCAAGGCGGAGTGGCTGCCCAAAGGAGCCAACCCGCGCTTCGTGGTCACCTCATTGTGTCGCGACAAGGTCGACGCGAGAGACCTCTACGAGCAGCGCTACTGTGCCCGGGGCGAGATGGAGAACCGAATCAAGGAGCAACAGCTCGACCTGTTCGCGGACCGCACCAGTTCCAGCCACTTTGCGACGAACCAGCTCCGGCTGTGGTGCTCCACGGTCGCCTACCTGTTGCTCTCCGAGCTGCGCCGTCTCGGGTTGAAGGGAACGGCTTGGGCGCGCGCCCAGTGTGGGACGATCCGTCTGAAGCTCCTCAAGATCGGGGCGCGGATCCAGGTAAGCGTGCGTCGCATCCACCTCGCGTTCGCCAGCGAGTATCCCTACGAGGCCCTGTTCGCCGCCGCCTACGCCCACCTGCGGCGCGGTCCACCCGCCGCGCAGGTCTGAGCCCTCCCGTTCCACTCGAAGCGATCGCCCTCTCGTCCAGCCCACCGCTCCGACGACCTCGTGGAGGTGTGCCCGAATCCGTCCCAAACGCCTGAATCCGGTGCCGCGCACCGGCCGGCCCGGGCGCCAACGCCCTGCAATGCGCCGTTGTGCGCGCCGATGCCGCCCCATCGCCCCATCCAAGTCCCAGCCACCCGCGATCCCAGCGCCATCCCCCCTCGGTGTGAGAAGTCCGGGCTAGGAGCGAGCTTGCTCGCGAACCGCCGGACCGCAAACGGCTCAGCGCGGAGACCCAGCGCCGCAGAGGAAAGCGCATACGGTCGCACCCATGTGCCCTCTCCCCGCCGCGGGAGAGGGACAGGGAGAGGGGACACGGTCGACTGCCGATCGGCTTGACGATCGTGTATATTGCTGCGATATACACTCGATGATCGAGCTACGGCGGATCACGGGCTTTGATTGGGATGTCGGGAATGTCCGGAAGAGCGTGGACAGACACGCCGTCTCCCAGCCGGAGGCGGAGCAGCTCTTCTTCCGTAAGCCGCTATGGATCGCGGTAGACATGAAACACAGTCAACAGGAAGAGCGATTCCACGCCCTCGGCCAGACCGCGGCGGGCCGACTCCTCCACGTCACCTTCACCCTCCGCGAGGAGGGCACCAAGATTCGGATCATCTCTGCGCGCGACATGTCCCGCAGAGAAAGGAGGCTCTATGAGCAAGCGCCGTAAGCCCATCCCCGAATTTCAGGACGAGGCCGAGGAGCGCGCCTTCTGGGAGAGCCACGACTCGGCGGACTACGTGGACTGGACCGAGGGGAAGCGCGCCGTGCTGCCCAACCTGAAACCGTCC
>Ga0302046_10003052_pt1 | contig 15315 bp, 14 predicted proteins | sample RVTome_11_FD_200261 | JGI IMG/M metagenome (GOLD analysis project Ga0302046, IMG submission 200261) | Soil microbial communities from uranium-contaminated site in the Upper Colorado River Basin, Wyoming, United States - RVT147D111 (version 2) ...
TCCACGTAGTGGACGTCGGGAGTGAACTTGTCGGCCCAGGCCTGCCAGTCGCGGCGCCGCGAGGCGTCGTCGTTGATGGCCACGTAGCGGGCGAAGGCCTCCTCCAGCTGCGCGCGCGTGAACCGGGGCATCCCGTCTCTCCTCCCCGTCAGGCCGCGCGCGCGATGGCGCCCAGCAGCGCGTCGCGGGGCGGGCCGCCCGCGAGGGGCTCGCGCTGGTGGCGCGTGTGGTAGCAGGCGACGATGCGGCCAAAAAAGCTCGGATCGCGCATCAGGTCGTCGGGCGGGTCCAGCAGGTTCATGAGGCGCATGAAGCGACGCATCACGACCAGATCCGTGCGGATCGCCGGGAGCAGTCCCTCGCGCAGCACCGAGCGCATGAAGGCCCTGGGATCGTTGCTGCCGTCCGGACGCACGACGCGGAAGGGGTCCTCGCCGCGGCGCTGGGCCTGGCTCACCTCGATGGCGTCGCGGTCCTGCTGGAGCTGCATGCGGTACCAGGGCACGACCTCGCGCTCGATGGCCGCGGCGTGGCCCAAGGCGAGGGCGTGCAGGTCGGCGCCGTGGGCGCGCAGCGCGGCGGCCAGCTCGAAGGCGCCCACCCAGGCCAGGCTGCAGCCGCGCCCAGTGATGGGGTTGGTGTGGATCAGCGCGTCGCCGATGGCGACCACGCCGAGCGCGAGCGGGCGGCCGTCCTCCACGAGGAAGCGGCGGGTGTTGCGCAGGTCGGCCATGGCGTGGACGTCGGAGATGGGCTCCGAGACCGCCGGATCCACCCAGGCCGACACGCGCGGCAGCGCCCCCGCGGCCGCCTCGAAGGCCGGCCGGTGCAGCACCGCGCGCATGGCGTCGTCGTCGGGGGAGGCGGCCAGGGTGACCGAGAAGATGCGCGCGTCGCCGGGGAAGAGACCGATCTTCAGGTAGCCCAGGTCCTCGCCCACGATCGGGCCGTCGAGGGCCGGCGGCACGACGCCGTCGTGCAGGCGGTAGAAGCGCGAGGTGTAGAAGATCCCGCAGGGCTCGGACTCCTCGCACACGGGCGGCGTGCCGATCGCCTCGAGCCAGTGGCGCAGCTTCGAGCGCCGGCCGCTGGCGTCCACCACCAGGTCCGCGGAAAGCGTCTCCTCGGGGCCTGCGGCGCTGCGCAGGCGCACGCCCGTCACGCGCGGCGGGTCGCCCGGCTCGGCCACGAGCCCGGTCACCGTGACGCCGTCGCGGAAGTCCACGCAGCCGCCGTCGAGCACGTGGCGGCGCAGCACCCACTCGAAGGTGACGCGCCGGCAGGCGAGCAGCACCACGTCTTCGTCGCCGGACTCGAACGTGGCCCCCGGGACCAGCCGCCGCGCCATGTCCTCGAAGCGCAGCTCCTCGGCGCCGCAGGCGCGCAGCTTGTCGAGCAGCTCGGGGGCGTGGTCGCGGACCAGGTTGCGCAGCCGCGCCAGCAGGGCGTGGCTGTGGTGCACCTGGGGCGAGCCGCGGCGTTCCCACTGCTCGAAGGCCGCCACGTGACTCGCGGGCATGGGCGAGGGGTCGCCCTCCAGGATCGTCACGCGCTGCCCGTCGGCCGAGAGCGCCAGCGCCGCGCCCAGCCCGGCGACGCTCCCGCCGATCACCACGATGTGTCGCTCGTTCACGGAGCCTTCTTGGCGTTCTTGGCCGCCTGCTCGCGGGCGTGCTTCTGGAGCTCGCTGCCGATGGCCTGGGTCATGGCGCCGATGAAGGTCGGGCGGTTCTTCACGGCCCACTCCATGCTGGCGCGCCGGGGCTCGCACAGGCCCTGGAAGCGCGGCGCCACGTAGCGCGCGAACAGCTCGTAGCTGCGCTTGGTGTTCTCGAAGCTCGCCCAGTTGTGGGCCAGGAACAGGAAGGCGCCGAAGCCGCCCGACTGGTCCCAGCACTTCTCGAGCTGTGCCGCGGCGTCGTCGGGGTCGCCGATCACGGCGAAGCCCGAGCCGTTCAACGCCTCGATGGCGTCGTCCACGCCGCCCGGCGGCGCCAACGGCAGCGCCGCCACCTCCTGGAAGTAGCGCAGCCAGTCGGCCAGGCCGAAGCGCACGTCCTCGCGCGCCTGCTCGCGGCTCTCGGCGATGTGCATGGGGCCCACGAGGCGCCAGTTGCGCCGCTCGACGTGCTTCCCGTGCTCGGCGGCCTTGTCGGTGCAGATCTGCCAGTTGGTGGCCAGCGCGTTGAAGCCGCCCGTGGTGGTGGCGCCGATGGAGAGCAGCGAGAGCCCGTGCTTGCCCGCCGCGCGCGCGCCGGCCGGCGACACCTGGGAGGCCACGGCGATCTCGATGTGGGGCTCGGTGAACGGGCGCAGCTGGAGGCGCGCGTCGCGCAGGGTGAACCAGTCGCTCTCGTGGCTCACGGTCTGGCCCGAGAGCAGTGGCACGAGCACGCCGATGGCCTCGTCCATGCGGTCGCGTTGGGCCTGCACGTCGATGCCCATCATGAAGGCGTCCGAGGGCAGGGCGCCCGGTCCCACGCCGAACATCACGCGCCCGCGCGTCATGTGGTCGAGCTGGTTGATGCGGTCGGCCACCATCAGCGGGTGGTGGTAGGGCAGCGAGACCACGCCCGTGCCGAGCTGGATGTCGCGCGTGCGCTCGGCGGCGGCGGCGATGAAGAGCTCGGGCGAGGCGATCAGCTCGTAGCCCGCCGAGTGGTGCTCGCCGATCCAGGCTTCTTCGAAGCCCAGCCGGTCCAGGTGCTCCACCAGCTCCATGTCGCGCCGGAAGGCCAGGTAGGGGTTCTCGTGGGGCGGGTGGAAGGGCGCGATGAAGGTGCCGAAGCGCAGCCGGCGCTCGGGGGCTCGGGACGTGGGAGCGGTCATGAAGGGCCTCCTTGGCGGGCGGTCGGGCTCGTGTCGAGCAGGCCGCCGAAGATCACCTGGAAGAACTGGTCGCGGATCGCCTCCACCGGGAGCTCGTCCTCGGCGAACACGTGGCCCGAGAGGATCGCGCCCGCGGTGGAGAGCACGACGGCGGTGGCCAGGCGCGCGTCCACGCCGCGGCGGAACTCGCCGCGCGCCTGGCCGCGGCGCACGATCGCCTCCACGAGATCCGGGAAGTCGCGGCCGCGGGCGTGGGCGGCGCGGATGGCCTCGGGGTTGGAGAAGAACTCGCGCACCATGGCGCGCATGACGCCGGCGTGGGCCACGAGCCGCGCGATCATCAGGTCCACGAGCTGGCGCAGCTCGTCGGCGGCGCTCGCGCTGGGTGTGCGGCGCTCGAGGAACTCGCCGGCCACCCGGTCGCTGAGCTCGTAGAGCAGCGCGGCCTTGGTGGGGAAGTGCAGGAAGAAGGTCGCGCGCGCCACGTCGGCGGCCTCGCAGACCGCTTCGACGGTCACCGCGTCGAAGCCCTGGCGCTCGAAGAGCCCGAGGGCCGCGTCATAGATCTCCTGGCGCGTGCGCTCCTTTTTGCGCGCGCGGCGCGAGGGGACGGGCGCCTTCTCGGTGGCCTCCACAGGGGCTCCTTCCTGGAACGGCGGCAGCTTAGCCGGTTGCTGGATCAGAATCCATGAGTAGACTGGCGTCTATCTTGTTACCAGGAGGGCCCATGGTCCAGGTCCAGGAGAAGCAGCTCGGCGTGAACGGGATCCGCCTGCACGTGCTGGAGGCGGGCGAGGGGCCGCTGGTCCTGCTCCTGCACGGCTGGCCCGAGCTGGCGCACTCCTGGCGCCACCAGCTCGCGGCGCTCGCCGAGGCCGGCTACCGAGCCGTGGCGCCCGACATGCGCGGCTACGGCAAGAGCGACGCGCCCGAGGCCAGCGACGCCTACACCATGCTGCACCTGGTGGGCGACGTGGTGGGCCTCGTGGACCACTATCGCGAGGACAAGGCCGTGGTGGTGGGCCACGACTGGGGATCCTTCGTGGCCTGGGGCGCCGCGACGATCCGGCCCCAGCGCTTCCGCGGCGTGTGCGGCATGAGCGTGCCCTACGTGCCGCGCATGCCCGTGAAGCCCACGGTCATGATGAAGGCCATGGCCGGCGAGCGCTTCGTCTACATCCTCTACTTCCAGGAGCCCGGCCGGGCCGAGGCTGAGCTCGAGGCCGACGTGCGCACCACGCTGCGCAAGATCTACTACACGGCCTCGGGCTCGCTCCCGGCGGACCATGTCTTCAACGTGAACCTGCCGAAGACCTCGCGCTTCCTCGACCCGATGGTGGATCCCGAGAAGCTGCCCGCCTGGCTGCCCGAGGCGGACCTCGACGTGTACGTGGAAGCCTTCCAGCGCACGGGCTTCCGCGGCGGGCTCAACTACTACCGCAACCTCGACCGCAACTGGGAGCTGATGGCCGCCTGGCAGGGCGCCAAGGTGGAGATCCCGGCGCTGTTCGTGGGCGGCGCGCGCGACCTCGTGGTGACCGGCCCGCCGGGCGGCCCCGGCAACCCCCTGCTCGCCGCCATGCCCGCCTTCGTGCCCGACCTGCGCGGCCAGGTGCTGGTGCCCGGCGCCGGCCACTGGAACCAGCAGGAGAACCCCGAGGCCACCAACCGCGCGCTCCTCGACTTCCTGGCCGGCCTCCGTTGATCGGCCCTCCTCCAGGACGCCACCTCCGCGCGGCTCGAGGCCACCTTCCCTCCGGATGTCCCGGCTGCTTCTGCTCCTGTTGACCGCAGCGCTCGCCCCCACGAGCGCCGGCGCCTATTCCTTCCACGTCGAGTGGGTCGCTTTCGAGGGCGACAGCGAGACCTTCTTCGACGACTTCGAGGACGGCGCGTCCGATGTGCCGCCGACCAGCCGCCTCCTTTACCTCCAGCTCAACGGGGTGGCGCCCGAGCAGGATGGGGCGCTCCCCATGGTGCTGGGCGATCTCCCCAGCCCGCTCGACCTCGAGCTGTTCACGGCCGTTGACGTGGTGTCCTATCAGCAGGCCGACATCGTTCGCCCGTCGTTGAACGCATCCTTGCGCGTCTCGCTGCGACCCGGCGGCCGCGGTTCCTTCTTCCTCACGCTGGGCGTGCCCCGCGCCCTCCAGTACGCAACCGACCCGGCCACCGGCCGGACCGAGCTGTACTTCGCCCCGGGTGGTGCTCGCGAGGTCTTCTCGTCGGCCCCTACGGTTCCCATCGAACTGTGGCTTCGCCACGACGCCGTGTTCTCGGGCTCCCCCCTCCCGGTCTTCACCGGAACCTCGTCGGCCGCCTACAGCCTCGACGGCGGTGCGACCTGGATCGACGTGACGCAGTGGAGCGACCCGGGAGCCCCGAGCGGTGTGGTCACGAGCTGGGGGTTCGAGCTCAGGGCCGCCGGGATCCTGCCCGTGCCCGAGCCGGGCCTGGCCATGCTCGTGGGACTCGGCCTGGCCGCGATCCCCGGGCTCCGTCCCCGGACCTAGCCGGCGCGCTTGCCGAACAGGTGCTCGCGCGCGGCCTCGTCGGGGCCGGCGGCCGTGGCGCGCCTGAGCTCCTTGCCGAGGTCGTAGCCGCGGCGCAGGGCGGGGCGCTGTTTGAGCGCGTCGTACCAGCGGCGCACGTTCGGGAAGGCGCCGAGGTCGATGCCCTGGGCCTTGTACGTGACGACCCAGGGCCAGCACATCATGTCGGCGATGGAGTACGCGCGGCACACGTGCTCGCGATCCGCGAGCCGGCGGTCGAGCACGCCGTAGAGGCGCAGGGCCTCGCCGCGGTAGCGCTCGATGGCGTAGGGGATCTTCTCCTGGGCGTAGAGCGCGAAGTGGCCGTGCTGGCCGAGCATCGGGCCGAGGCCGCCCATCTGCCACATCAGCCACTCGAGCACGTCGCTGCGCCCGCGCGCGTCGCGCGGCAGGAAGCGCCCGCTCTTCTCGGCCAGGTAGACGAGGATGGCGCCGGACTCGAACACGGACAGCGGCGTGCCTCCGTCGGCGGGCGCATGGTCGACGATGACGGGCATGCGGCCGTTGGGGCTGATCGCCAGAAAAGCGGGCCGGAGCTGCTCGCCCCGGCCGATGTTCACCGGCACCACGCGGTAGGGGAGCTCCATTTCCTCGAGGGCGATGGAGACCTTCCAGCCGTTGGGCGTGGGCCAGTAGTGGAGATCGATCACGCTTCCGGCTCCGGCTGGCGCGCGCGGGGTGATACCCTGCGCGGCATGAAGGCAGCAGTCTACTACGCGACCGGTGGACCCGACGTGTTCCGCTACGAGGAAGTGCCCGACCCCCAGTGCGCCCCCGACGGCGTGCTGATCGAAGTGAAGGCCGTGAGCATCGAGGGTGGCGACGTGCTGAACCGCGCCGGGGGCCCCATGGCCGCGCGCCCCCACGTGGTGGGCTACCAGTGCGCCGGCATCGTGCGCGAGGTGGGCGCGAAGGTCGGCGACCGCCGGCCGGGCCAGCGCGTGGTGGCGATCAACCTGAACGGCTCCCACGCCGAGCTGCGCGCCGTGCCGGCGGGCTCCACCTGGGTGGTGCCCGACGGCGTGGACCTGGAGATCGCCGCCTGCGTGCCGATCGCCGTGGGCACGGCCGACGATTGCCTCTTCGAGTTCGGCCGCCTCGAGAAGGGCGAGACAGTGCTGGTCCAGGCCGGCGCGGGCGGCGTCGGCATGGCCGCCATCCAGCTCGCCAAGCGCGCCGGCGCCACGGTGCTGGCCACGGCCTCGAGCCACGAGAAGCTCGCGCGCCTGAAGGACCTGGGCCTCGACCACGGCATCAACTACCGCGAAACCGATTTCGTGGCGGCGGTCCGCGAGATCACGAGCGGCCGCGGCGCCGACGTGGTGGTGGACTCGCTCGGCGGCCACATCCTCGAGAAGAGCATCGAGGCCGCCGCCTATCGGGGCCGCATCACCAGCGTGGGCGGCGCCGCGCGCGACGAGTACCGCCCGGACGTCACGGCGCTGCGGCCCGCCAACAAGTCGCTGATCGGCATCTTCTTCGGCGCCGAGCTGATGATCCACCACGACCGCGTCCACCCCATGGTGGCGCGCCACATCGCCGACGCCGGGAGCGGCGCGCTTCGCATCGTGGTCGACCGGCGCTTCCCGCTGGCCGAGGCGGCCGAGGCCCACCGCTACATCGAGAGCCGGAAGGCGTTCGGTCGCGTGCTGCTCATCCCCTGAAGGCGCCGGGCCGGTTCCAGGGCGTGGCCCGCAGGCGGTCGCGCAGCGCCACGGGGTCGGGCCGACACACGGGCGGGTCGGCGCCCTCGTGCAGGCGCGAGGCGATGCGCCCGTCGCGCAAGAGGGGCTCCAAGGCGCCGCAGCCCTCGAGCGTGCGCTGCACCCGGGCGCGCGCCGCCTCGGGCAGCGCCGCGAGGTGGTCCTGGAGCCGCTCGCGGCACCAGACGCGGTACTGGACCGTCGGGAGGTCGCGGTAGCGCACGCCCTGGCTCGTCACGTCGAAGCGCCGGCGCCGCTCGCGCCAGGCCAGGGCGTTGGCGTGCAGGTGCTCCAGGTAGCCCGCGCCGGCGTCGGCCACGAGCGCGAGCCAGCCGTCGGGGAGCTCCCCGGCCGACACGAAGCCACCCGGGACGTTGCCCGGCCGCGCGTCCCACAGCCGCGCCACCCAGGCGAGCACGCCCGGCGCCTCGTCGCGCATGATGCGCGCGGGCGTCGGGTCCAGGCTGAAGTGGCGGAACATGGATCCGAAGAAGCCGTAGTCCGCGAGCGACGGCCGCCCGCCCAGCAGGAACGGCTGGCCGGCCAGCACCCGCTCCAGGCGCTGGAGCGTGCCGCGGTAGACGCCCTCCACGTGGTCGCAGGTCTCGCGCGTCACGCCGTCGCCGCGGACGTAGGTGCGGTGCTGGCGTCGCCGCACGAAGGCCGCCAGCAGGCTCCGCGGCAGCGGCACGTCCTTCATCACCTCGCGCGCGATGCGGTCGCCGAGCAGTCGCGCGTCGGGCGCGAAGCTCCAGCGGTAGTGCAGGGCCGGCCGCCACAGCCACTCGTCGCCGTAGTCCTCGAGCAGCCGCGCGAAGAACGCCTGGTACGGATCCGCGGGCAGGATCGGCGGCTCGGGGTGGCGGGCCTCCATCCAGTCGAGGATCGGCGTCGTGTCCTGGAGCCACTGGCCGTCGTGCGTCTCCACCACCGGGACCTTGGCGAGGCCCGTGCGCGGCAGCACCCGCCGCATGAGCTCGCTCCAGCCCACCTCGATGCGCTGGTAGGGGATCTGCTTGTAGCGCAGGTACGCCTCGAGCTTGCCGCTGAAGTACGACACATCCATCACGTAGGCGCGGTAGGGCCGGCGCACCCGGCCAATCTATCACTTCGCCTTGCCTCGCCTCGAGGCTCAGCGGCTGCCGCGCTCCAGGACGTCGGTCAGGCAGCGCTCGAGATCGCCTTCGGCCAGGCGCTCGAGCGGGGCGCCGGGCTGCGCGGGCGCGGTCTCGCGCGGCGTCGCGACGAAGGGCGGCGGGCGGCGCCGCTCGACGCCGAGCGCCTTGCAGTCGCGGCGGCGGGCCGGCGCCGCGGCGGGTGCGGCGTCGGGCGCGGACGGCGGGTGCGCCTCCCTGCGCCGCGTGTGGCGTGCGCGATGGCCGTCGAGGCCCAGGTGGCTCGCGATGGCGCGCCAGTGGATCCGCCCCCAGCTCGCCGCGAGCACGCGCTCCGGGACGCACACGTCGAGCGCGGGGCCGAGGTCCAGCAGGAATGCGTTGCGCAGACGGCGGTGCAGCTCTAGCACCAGCCAGGGCGAGAGCAGGCCGGCCCGGAACAGGTAGGCGACCGGCGCTCCCTGGAAGGCCGCGTGGCCCTCCAGCAAACGCACCAGCAGCTCGCTGCGCGCGGCCTCGGGCTCCGGCGGAGGCACCACGAGCGAGAAGCGCGAGAGGCGCAGGCGCCCGGAGAGCTCGATCAGCCAGCCGGGGCCCACCGCTACCACGGGCAGCGAGCGCAGCGCGTCGTAGAGCGCGCGGATCGTGCCGTCCAGGGTGGCGCGCCGGAAGAGGGCGCCGTCCTGGGCGACGTAGCCCGGCGGGAGCGTGCGCTCCATGGCGGCGAGCACGGCATCCTCGGCGCCGTCGCCGCGGGCGCCGTCGCCGCGGGCGCCGTCGCCCGCGGGATGCGTCGCCACGAACAGGTCCGGATCCAGGGCCGGGAGCCGCGCCAGCTGGTGCCCGAGCTCCTCCAGCAACGCCGCCTGGGTCGGGGGCGGAGTCGCGGGGTTCGCGCGCAGCGCCCAGAAGCGGGCATCGAGCGTCGCGTAGGAGAAGGTCTGGAGCCGGCGCACGCGCTCGGCGAAGTACGAGACAGGCGTGCGGTAGACCGCCACGCGATGGCGCGGCGAGAGCGGAGTGGGTTGCCAGCTCGGCCAGGCGGACACGGTCGTCTCCGGTTCGCGGGCGGGCGCGGCCCGTCGCCGCGGCGCGGCCGCACCGCCCTGATCGGCAGGCTGCCGGCGCGCTTGAAGCGCATCGGCGCGGTCGAGCCGGAGGGGAAAGGCCACGGCACGACCGGATCCGGACGTGGGTTGCCTCAATGAGCCCGCCGCCTCGACCGAAAAGGGCCGCAGGCGCGGGCCCCTTGGACGCACGGCGGGAGAGCTCTTGGACCAAGACAGGGCGGGAGGGTTCTGGAACCCAAGCCACGGCCGCGCGGCCGAGGCGAGCGCACTCTCGGCCCGCGAGGTGGTGAAGCACGCGCTTCTGCGCAGCGCCGCGCTGGCGGGCGCCGGTGGCCTCGTGACCTTCGTCTGCGTCAGCACCCTGGTGCGGGGCGGCGCGGCCGCCGAGGGCCGGGTGGCGCTGCTGCTGGTGGGTGTGGTGGCCAGCCACTTCGCCGCGGCCGTCGCGCTGCACCGCGGGTTCTTCCGCGACGTGCTGGCGCTCGACGCCGCCCGCGCCGCCGGCTTCCCGGACCGCGGGGCGCTCGAGCGGGGGTTCGCGCGCGTGGCCAACGCTCCGCAATACTGGGCCCTGCGCGGCTTCGCGTGGTTCGTCGCGGGCGGCGTGAACCTCTCCATCGTGCGGCACGCGCTCGAGCCCGAGGCGTTCCCGCTGGCCCACGCCCTGCTGCGCAGCATGGGCACCGTCGCGGGCGGGTTCCTGTTCGGCGCGCTGCTGTTCTTCCAGCTCAAGCAGCAGTTCGCTCCGCTGCGGGAGTGGCTCGCCGGCGAGCTCGGCGGCGTGGGCTCTGCGCGGCGCTTCATCCGACCCATCGCGCTGCGCAGCAAGGTGATCGTGGGCGTCACCGGCGCGCTGGCGGTGGCCGCCCTCTACGGCACGGTCCTGGCCCAGGTGCGCGCCGAGCGCACCGCCGAGGCCACCGCCGTCCACTTCAGCCAGCGGGTGCTGGAGGGCCTGGCGGCGGGCCCGGACGCCGGCGATCTGGTCGAGCAGGCCCGGCGCGTGGGCGTGCTCGAGCGCATCGTCGTGCTGGACGCGGCCGCCGACCCCGGGCTCAGTGCGCTCGAGCCGTGGCTCGCGCGCTTCGAGATCGAGCGCATCCGCCAGGGAAGCCTCCCGGCGGGCGACAGCCTGGGCGTGGACTCGGCGCACCACTTCGCCTGGCGCACGCTGGCCGATGGCCGCGTGGCCGTGGCCATCGCTCCCGCGGCCGTGTTCAGGGCGCGCATCCCGTCGATGTCCGGCGCGCTCGGCGCGTTTCTCGCGTTCGTGCTGCTCGCGACCCTGGGCGTGGCGTGGCTGCTGGCCGACGACACCCAGCGCGCGGTCCGCGCGCTCGCCGGCGAGGTGGAACGTTTCGCGTCGGGCGACCTGCGCCGCGGCCGGCCGCTGGTCTGGGAGGACGAGCTCGGCGGCCTGGCCGCGCGGCTCGACCACATGGTGGCGAGCCTCGGCGCCATGATCGTGGACGTGCGCGGTACCGCCGACCGCGTGGAGGGCGCCGCCGGCGGGGTGGCCTCCGCCAGCAGTCGCCTGCTGGCCACGAGCCGCGAGCAGGAGCAGGCCGGCGAGGGCATGCGCCGCTCGCTGCTGGGCGTGACCGGCCAGGCCCAGGGCATCTCCGGCTCGGCCCGTGAGCTCACCGTGGCGGTGGAGGAGGGCTCGAGCTCGATCCTCGAGCTGCGCAGCTCCGGCCAGCACCTGGACGAGAACGCCACCCTGCTCCACGAGAAGGTGGACGAGGTCTCGAGCTCCGTGGACGAGCTGATCCGCAGCGTGCGCGACGTGCTCTCGCACGCGGAGGAGCTCTCGGGCGCGGCCCTGGAGACGTCGAGCAGCATGGAGCAGATGGCGGCGTCGCTGCGCGAGGTGGACGGCAACGCGACGGAGACCGCGCGGCTCTCCCAGGGGGTCGTGGAGCACGCCGAGCGCGGGCGCGAGAAGGTGCGCGAGACGCTGTCCGGCATGGAGGGCATCCGCGAGGCCACGCGTGCGGCCCGCCAGGTGATCCACGGCCTGGGCGACCGCACCAAGAAGATCGGGGCGATCGTCGGGGTGATCGACGACGTGGCCGGCGAGACGAGCCTGCTGGCGCTGAACGCGGCCATCATCGCCGCCCAGGCCGGCGAGAACGGCCGCGCCTTCACGGTGGTGGCCGACGAGATCAAGAAGCTGGCGGAGCGGGTGCTGGCGAGCACCCAGGAGATCGAGGCGCTGATCCACGGGGTCCAGGAGGAGACCGCGCGGGCGGTGGGCGCCATCGAGGCCGGCGCGCGCGTGGTGACCGAGGGCTTCGCCAAGGCCGAGGAAGCGGGCGGCGCGCTGGAGGTGATCACGGGCTCGGCGCGCGACAGCGGGGCCCGCGTCGCGGAGATCGTCGTGGCGGTGGCCCAGCAGAGCAAGGCGGCGAGCCTCGTGGTGGAGCTGATGGAGCGGGTTCGCCAGGGCGTCGAGCAGATCCGTCGCGCGGGCCGGGAGCAGGACCACGGCAACGAGTCCGTGCTCGCCGGCAGCGAGGTGATGCGCGAGATCGCGCGCCGCGTGCGCAAGACCACGAGCGAGCAGGCCCAGGGCTCGGCGCGCATCGCCGAGGGCGTGGAGGCCGTGGGTGCGGCCGCCGAGCGCATCGACGCGTCGCTGTCCGAGCAGGCCGGCGCCTGCGCCGCGGCGGAGCAGGAGCTCGAGCGCATGGAGGAGCGTACGCGCGCCCACGGTGCGGTGGCCCAGGAGCTCGACGCGGCGGTGGGGCGCATGCGCCAGGACGCCGACCGCGTGCGCGAGGCCGTGGGGCGCTTCCAGGTCTGAGCGCCGCGCGCTTTCCCGATCGGCGCGGATCGGGCAGCCTTCGGCCATGACGTCCCGGTCTCACGGCGGCGGCCGCGTGCTCGTCCGCTACCTGCTGTTCCAGATCCCCGAGTGGGGGATCGTGACCCTGCTGCTGCTGGCGATCCACCATTGGTCGGACGCGCCCGGCTGGCTGCTCGCGCTCGCGGCTGCGGGCTTCGTGGCCAAGGACCTGCTGATGTACCCGTGGCTGCGGCGCGCCTACGAGAAGGTCGGCGGCGATCCGGGCGAGCACCTGGTGGGCCAACGGGGCGTGGCGCTCGAGGACGTGGCTTCCGAGGGTTGGGTGCGCGTGAGCGCCGAGCTGTGGCGGGCCGAGACCGCGGGCCCGGCGATCCCGGCCGGCGCCCGCGTGCGCGTGCGCGCGCTGCGCGGCCACGTCCTGGTGGTGGAGCCCGAGGGCTAGTCCTCGGGCCGCAGGGCGCCGCCACCGCCGAGCTGGCGGCTCAGGTCGCGGATGCGTTCGAGGCGGCCGTCGTCGGTCTCCTTGGCCTCGAGCGAGGCGACGATGCCCGCCAGGCGTGGCGCCGTGGACGCCGAGTCGAGCTTCTCGCCGCTGCCCGCGTCCGCGAAGAAATCGAGGATCGCGTCGCGCAGCGCCGAGTCCGGCACCAGCCCGTAGGCCTTCCAGGGCAGCGCCAGCAGCTTGGCGGCCTGGAACGAGTTGTCGAAATAGCCGGGGCCGCCGGGCTCGGCCTGGGCGCGATGGTTGAGCTCGAAGTAGCTGATGGCCACCGCGTTCAGGGCGTCGAAGTTGCGCCGGTCCACGGGCACGTGCTCGAGGTCATGGCGCACCGGACGGATGTCGAGATCGCCGTGCTCGGCGGGGTCGAGCACCTTGCGCATGAACTCGGGATAGCGGAGGCGGACATCCTCCAGCACGGGGTCGTTGCCCGCCGCGTGCCAGTGCTCACCGCTCTTGGCGAGCCGGTAGCGCTCGGGCGCGGCCACCGGCTGCACGGCGGCGCAAGCCAGCGCCAGGCCGGCCAGCCAGGCGACCCGCAGCGTGCGCCTCACGGATTCTCCTGCGCCCAGGCGCGCAGCCGGTCGCACAGGATGGCCGCCTGGTTGCTCGCCGGGTCGGTGAGCACGAGCTCCGTCAGGTAGCGCAGCGCCGCGCCGATCCGGGGTCCGGGGCCGCATCCGAGCACCTCCATCACCTGTTTTCCGTCCAGGGCCAGCACCTCGCGCCCACTCGCCAGCGTCTCGGCCGCGCGCTCCCGGGTCAGGGCGGCGCGCAGCGCCTCGAGCCGTTCCCGGGCGGCGGGCTCGGGCGGTGCGCCCGTGGGACCGGCCACGGCGGCCAACGCCAGCAAGGCTTCGATCTCGCGATCGGCGACGCGGTGCAGCAGCCGCCGCACCGACGCGCCGCTGCCCGGATCGCTGCGGTCCTGGACGGGATGCTCCCGCAGGATCCGCGCCACGCGCTCGATCGTGGCGTGGCCGAACCGTAGCCGAGCCAGGATGGGCGGGGGATCCGTGCCGAGCAGCCAGGCCGCGAGCCGCTCGTCGCGAGCCGGCGGCATGGCGTCCACCCGCTCGGCAGCCCCCTCCGCGACGCCCGGGGCCAGCACCGCCTCGAGCCCCGTGCGACGCAGGAGCCGCAGGCCATCGGCCGCGCGCGGCGCCAGCAGGATGCGCTCGAGCTCCGCGCGCAGCCGCTCGGGCGCCACGGCCGCCGGGCGCGCGCCCAGGCCCGCCATGGCGGCCACCAGCTCGTCGTCGGGCTCGAGCCCGCGCTCGGCCAACAGGCGCACCGCGCGCAGTGCGCGCAGGGGATCCTCGGCGAGCCGCTCGGACGCGCACCCCACCGCGCGCAGGCGACCCGCGCGCAGGTCGGCCAGGCCGCCGTAGGGATCGAGGATGGCGCCCGTCGCCGGGTCCCAGGCCACGGCGTTCACCGTGAAGTCGCGGTGCGCGAGGTCGTCGAGCAGGTGCGGGCCGTGGCGGAAGGTCGTGACGTCCACCGGGCCCGCGGCCCCCGGCACCATCACCGTCCCGTGGCGCAGGCCCGTGGGCACGGCGCGCGGGAAGATCGCGAGCACGTCTCCGGGCGGCGCGGACGTGGCCACATCGAAGTCGTGGACGGGGCGTTCCTCCAGCAGGTCGCGCAGGCAGCCGCCCACCAGCACCGCCACGTGTCCTGCCGCTGCGAGCGTGGCGAGCACGTCCCGGACCGGAGCCGGGATGCGCGCGGGATCGAGAGAAGACGGGCTCCGGGGCACCGGCGCAGTCTACCGGTTCACCGGCGCACGTCGGGGGCTTGCACGATCTGCTTCCACGCCGCTGCCGGCCGCCTGCCGATGCGCCGCGCCGGCGCGCCATCACCTGCCGGCGGTCCGTGGCCACTCCACGGCCGAGAGGTTCGGGGCGGGCCCGCCGCGCGGGCCGTGTCCCCAGAAGGTCCAGGATGAGAGGCATCGAGTCGAAGCGGCTGGCGGGAGGCATCACGCGGAAGCTGCTGCTGGCCGTGCTGGCCAGCGCATGGCTCGCGCCGACGGCGCGCGCCGTCCCGCTCTACTTCGAGGGCCCCGACGGCTTCGGCTTCGACCCGTCCAACCCCGAGGTGGCGTCGTTGCCGATCGCGCTGGTGGTCGACGCCGGCTGGGGCTGGGAGACCGCGGGCGCACCCTCGTATGCGCCGGTCCTCCAGGTGACCACGAGCCTGCTCGGCCTGCTGGGCCCCGAGCCCATGCCGCCGACCTTCGCGAACCCGCTGCGGGCGAACGTCCGCTACACCGTCGTGAACACCACGGGCCGCGTGCTGGACGGGGCGCTGCTGGTCTTCACGCGCGGCGCCGTGGACGCGTCCTCGCCCCAGCTCCCCGACCCGTGGCCCTTCATCGAGCCCCCCGAGTTCGGCCTGGACTCGGCAGGACTGGTGCTGGTCGAAGCCTCCGCCTACGTATTCGGCGCCGTCTTCCTGCCGCAGCTCGGCCCGGGCGACGTGCACCTGTTCGAGCTCGTGCACGTGGTGGCGGCGCCGCTGGGTGGCACGGTGATCCCGTCGCCCGGCCTCGCGCTGCTGGACCCGCTCGCGGTACCCGAACCTGGCACCACGATCCTCGTCCTGGCTTCGCTCGCCTGCGGCTCGCTGCGCGCGCGCCGGGCCTGGCTGGCGTAGAGCATCGGGAGCTCGGAGCTCGCGCTGCCCGTGGTGTTATGCTCGGCTCCCGGAGACGCCATGGCCGCCGGTGAGGA
>Ga0302046_10003053_pt1 | contig 15313 bp, 15 predicted proteins | sample RVTome_11_FD_200261 | JGI IMG/M metagenome (GOLD analysis project Ga0302046, IMG submission 200261) | Soil microbial communities from uranium-contaminated site in the Upper Colorado River Basin, Wyoming, United States - RVT147D111 (version 2) ...
AGAGAGATGACCGGGCCAATTGTTGAGACTGAATATCGTCCCTAAATCGTCCATAGTTCCCCCTTTTGTTGGATCGTTCGGTCGTCTGGGGGCCTCGGTTGAGGTAGCGGCATGGCGGCGGACTCCCGCTAGGGGGCGCGACTCAAGGAGTCTGCTCGCTGATTATTATCGGAACCCTAAGGTCACATCCCGGAACTGCGGCTTGGCACGAACGCTGTCCGCTCATGGGGTCTAAAGCGGACTCTGAATAATCCTGCTGCCGCTCCGCGCGTTTGCAAATGGTCCGCCCAGCGCGGGTAGACCAGCGAGTTTGGACTTCCGCTCACTACCCCTAAGTCGCTGTGATCCTTGGGCGCTGGCGGAGAGGGTGGGATTCGAACCCACGGTACGGTTACCCGTACAACGGTTTTCGAGACCGTCCCATTCGACCACTCTGGCACCTCTCCGTGAGGGTCATGTAGCTTGCCGCCTGGCGTAGAGCAACCTGGGGAGGCCCGGAAACACGGTGGAGAGGCGCCGGCGCCGGCACGGGAGGCTGCCGATTGACTTATCAGCCTTGGCATCTATATTGCGGCGCCTGATCAACGGCTAGCGCGGCGCGGCGGCTCGATGGGTCCAGCCAGCGCATTTCCAGCCACTAGAACGGACTGAGCACATGTTCGCGGTCATTCGCACGGGCGGCAAGCAATATCGCGTGGCGCCGAACGACATCATCGAGATCGAGAAGATCGCGGGCAAGCCCGGCGACATCGTCGAGCTTTCCGAAGTGATCTTGCTTGGCGGCGACGGCGGACCCAAGACCGGCAGTCCGACGATTGCCGGCGCTCTCGTCGCGGCCGAGGTCGTCGAGCAGAGGCGCGCCGACAAGATCGTGGTGTTCAAGAAGAAGCGCCGCAAGAATTATCGCCGCACGAAGGGCCACCGTCAGGCGCTGACGGCGCTCCGCATCACCGAGATCCTGACGGACGGCAAGAAGCCGTCGAAGGCGGCGCCACGGCCCGAGCCGAAAAAGGCCGCGAAGCCGGCCCCTGAGGCCAAGGCGAAATCCGAGGCGAAGCCTGCGCCGAAGAAGGCCGAAACCAAACAAGCCGCCAAGAAGCCCGCGAGAAAGGCGGCGAAGGCTCCAGCCAAGAAACCGGCTGCCAAGCCGAAGAAGAGATAGAGGCAACCATGGCACACAAGAAAGCAGGCGGCTCCTCCCGCAACGGCCGCGACTCGATCGGGCGGCGGCTCGGAGTCAAGAAGTCGGGCGGGCAGAGCGTGCTTGCGGGCAATATCATCGTCCGCCAGCGCGGTACCAAATGGCACCCGGGCGACGGCGTCGGCATGGGCAAGGACCACACCCTGTTCGCGCTCCGCGAGGGCGAGGTCGAGTATGCGACCAAGCAGAAGGGCCGCGTCTACGTCTCGGTGAAGCCGAGCTAGGCTCATCGGTCTCGCGCGCCGGCTTTAGCGCGTGTAGCTTCCCCGTCGTGACCATCAGGACGCCAAGACTCTTACTGCGCGCGCCTCTCCTTGCAGACGCGGCCCGTATTAGCCTGCTTGCCGGCGACTATGACGTCGCGAGCATGACGGGCACCATTCCGCACCCCTACAGCGAGCAACAAGCGGCCGAGTGGATCGCCAGCGTCCTTGCCGGCGAGGAAGGGGTGGTGTTCGCCATTTCGCGATCCGGCGCGCTGATCGGCTGCACCGGCTACCGTGCCTTCGGCGAGGACCATGCCGAGCTCGGTTATTGGATCGGCAAGCCTTATTGGGGCATGGGCTATGCCACCGAGGCCGTCCGCGCGCTCATCCTGCATGCCTTCGAGGCGGGCGGCTTCGCCTATCTCACGGTCGGGCATTTCAGCGACAATCCGGCCTCGGCGCGGATCATCGCCAAGTTCGGCTTTGCCCCGCAAGGGAAAGAGATGCGCGACTGCGCGGCGCGCGGCGCGCGAGCCCATTGCCTGACCTACCGGCTGGACCGCGCCGCGGCGTTGGCAGGATTCTACAAGACTTGAGGCTGCTGGGTCCGGCGGAGGCGCTCCGGGCCGTTAGCCCAGCTCCGCTAGTGTATTGGAAAGGCGCCGGTGCTAAGCCGTTGCCCATGCAGTTTCTCGACCAGGCCAAGGTCTATGTGCGCGCGGGCGACGGCGGCAACGGCGCCGTCAGCTTCCGGCGTGAGAAGTTCATCGAGTTCGGCGGTCCTGACGGCGGCGACGGCGGTAGAGGCGGCGACGTGATCGTGGAGTGCGTGGCGAACCTCAACACCTTGCTCGACTACCGCTACAAGCAGCATTTCAAGGCGAAGAAGGGCGGCCACGGCAAAGGCCAGAACCGCACTGGGGCCAAAGGCGCCGATGTGGTGCTGAAGCTGCCGCCCGGCACGCAAATCATCGATGAGGGCGGCGAGACCCTGATCGCGGATTTGACCAAGCCCGGCGAGCGCATCGTACTTTTGCGCGGGGGCAATGGGGGCTTCGGCAACGCCCGCTTCAAATCCTCCACCAATCAGGCGCCGCGTCACGCCAATCCCGGCCAGCAGGGCGAGGAGATGCATATCTGGCTCAGGCTCAAGCTCATCGCCGATGCCGGCATTATCGGGCTTCCCAATGCCGGCAAGTCTACCTTCCTTGCCGCGGTCAGCGCAGCGAAGCCCAAGATCGCCGACTATCCCTTCACCACGCTCCATCCCAATCTCGGCATGGTACGCATCGACGGCACCGACTTCGTGCTCGCCGACATCCCCGGGCTGATCGAAGGGGCGCATGAAGGAGCCGGCATCGGCGACCGCTTCCTGGGTCATGTGGAGCGCACCGCCGTGCTTCTCCATCTGGTCGACGCCACGCTCGACGATCCGGCGGTCGCCTATGAGATCGTGCGTGGCGAGGTTGAGGCTTATGGCGCGGGGCTGACGGAGAAGCCCGAGATCGTGGCGCTGTCGAAGGCGGATGCCGTGCCCAAGGATGTGATGAAGGAGAAGGTGCGCGCGGTGAAGAAGGTCGCCGGGCTCTCGCCGCTCGTCGTCTCGGCGGCAAGTGGCGAGGGCGTGACTGAGGTGCTGCGCGCGCTCGCGGCAGAGGTAAGAAAGCTGCGCGGGCAAGACAAAGCGGATGCCGCGGCCGAAAGGGCATCGCCGCAGGGATGGCGGCCATGAGAGCGGAATGGACCGGAGCCAAGCGCATCGTGGTCAAGATCGGCTCCTCGCTTCTCGTCGATGCGGCGGTCGGCACCTTGAGGCAGGCCTGGCTCCAAGCCCTTGCCGACGACATCGCCGGCTTGCGCAAAGACGGCAAGGAGATCGTCGTCGTCTCTTCAGGCGCGATTGCGCTCGGCCGCAACGCGCTCAAGCTGCCCAGGGGCGCGCTCAAGCTGGAGGACAGCCAGGCGGCCGCCGCGGTCGGCCAGATCCACCTCGCGCATGCCTATGAAGATGCCTTTCGCGCCCGCGGCCTCGTCGCGGCACAGGTGCTGCTCACGCTCGGCGATACGGAAGAGCGCCGGCGCTACCTCAATGCGCGCAGTACCATGACCACACTCATCAAGCTCGGAGCGGTGCCGGTGGTCAACGAGAACGATACGGTGGCGACGAGCGAAATCCGCTATGGCGACAACGATCGGCTCGCCGCGCGCGTCGCCTCGATGATGAGCGCCGATTGCCTGGTGCTGCTCTCCGACGTCGACGGCTTCTACACCGCGCCGCCGGGGTCGCGCGAAGATACGCGGCGGCTCGAGGAGGTGCGCGAGATCACCCCTGAGATTGAGGCGATGGCCGGCGATGTCGGCTCGGACCTCTCGCGGGGCGGCATGGTGACGAAAATCGAGGCGGCGAAGATCGCGGTGTCGGGCGGCACGCATATGGTCATCGCCTCAGGCAAGGTGATGCACCCGCTCGGAGCGCTGGCCAAGAAGGGGGCGGGGACCTGGTTCCTGGCGCGCCAAGACCCGGTGACGGCGCGGAAGCGCTGGATCGCCGGCACGCTCGAGCCGAAGGGCTCGTTCGTCGTCGATAATGGCGCGGCCGAAGCGCTGGCCTCGGGCAAGAGCCTCCTGCCGGCCGGCGTCACGCGGGTCGAGGGGGGTTTCGAGCGGGGCGACGCGGTCGTCATCCGGAATGGCGAAGGCGTTGAGATCGGCCGCGGGCTCACCGCTTACGGCCACGAGGACGCCAAGGCCATCATCGGGCGCAAGAGCAGTGAAATCGCGGAGATTCTCGGCTATTTTGGGCGCCCCGAGCTGATCCATCGGGACGATATGGTTTTGCAGCGGAAGAATTGAGAGTTGAGCGCGATTTCCAATAGGCCCGAAGCGAGCATCGAGCCGATGATGCTCTATATGGGGCGCCGCGCGCGCGAAGCGGCGGCCGCGCTGGCGCTTGCCTCGACCGAGGCGAAGAACGCAGCGTTGCGTGCCATGGCCGACCGCATTGAGTCGGATGCCGGCAAGATCCTCGAAGCCAACGCCCAAGATCTCGAGGCCGCTCGCGCCAAGGGACGCGATGCTGCCTTTATCGACCGTCTCGCCCTCACTGAGGCCCGGGTCGCGGCTATGGCCAAGGGCTTGCGTGACATTGCCGGTCTTGCTGATCCGGTCGGCGAGGTGATGGCGCGCTGGACGCGGCCGAACGGACTTGAGATTGCCCGCGTGCGCGTGCCGATTGGGGTGATCGCCATAATTTATGAGTCGCGGCCTAATGTGACGGCGGATGCCGCCGGGCTCTGCCTGAAATCCGGTAATGCGGCGATCCTGCGCAGTGGGTCCGAGAGCTTCCTTACCTCGCTCGTCATCGCCAACATCTTGAGCGAAGCTGTCGCCGCGGCAGGGTTGCCCGAGGCAGCGATCCAGCTCGTGCCGACGGTCGATCGTTCGGCCGTGGGCTTCATGCTGGGCGGACTTGGCGGCGCCGTCGATGTGATCGTGCCGCGCGGCGGCAAGGAGCTGGTCGCGCGTGTGCAGGCCGAGGCGCGGCTGCCGGTGTTCGCGCATCTCGAGGGCGTCTGCCACGTCTATGTGCACGGGCGCGCCGATCTCGACATGGCGAAGAAGATCGTGCTCAACGCCAAGATGCGGCGCACCGGGATTTGCGGCTCGGCCGAGACACTCCTCGTGGATCGGGCGGCAGCATCCACGCATCTTGCCCCGCTGGTCGAGATGCTGATCGAGGCGGGCTGCGAGGTGAGGGGCGATCCCGACACGCAACGCGCCGACAGCCGGGTCAGGCCCGCGAGCGAGGAGGATTGGCCCAAAGAATATCTCGACGCCATCATCGCGGTGAAGGTGGTCGATGGAATCGATGAGGCGATCGACCACATCGCGCGCTATGGGTCGCAGCACACCGACGCCATCGTGACCGAGGATCGCGCGGCGGCAGAAGTCTTCCTCGCCCGCGTCGACAGCGCCATCGTGCTGCACAATGCCTCGACCCAGTTCGCCGACGGCGGCGAGTTCGGCATGGGGGCGGAGATCGGCATCGCCACGGGCCGCTTCCATGCGCGCGGGCCGGTCGGGGTGGAGCAGCTCACGATCTACAAATATGTCGTGCGCGGGCGGGGTCAGACCCGCCCTTGAGCTCGCCCAAGTCAAAAAAGCCCAGCCAAGACATTACGCGGCTGCCGATGGCAGCGCCCAATATGCGCATTGGGCTGCTGGGCGGCTCGTTCAACCCGGCCCATGAAGCCCATCGCGAGATCAGTCTCACGGCGCTGAAGCGCCTTGGCCTCGACCGGGTCTGGTGGCTGGTTACCCCGGGAAATCCGCTGAAAGACCCGTCCAAACTCGCGACCCCCGAAAGCCGCGTCGAGGCGGCAAGAGAGATGGCACGGCATCCGCGCATCGAAGTCACGGGCTTCGCCGGCGGCTCGGCCTATACGATCGATCTTCTCGCCGAGCTCAAGCGCCGCTTTCCAGGGGTCAATTTCGTGTGGCTGATGGGCGCCGACAATCTCGCCCAAATCCATCGCTGGCGCGCGTGGGAGGAGATTTTCGCAGCCGTGCCGATTGCGGTGCTGGACCGGCCAGGCCTCCGGCTCAAGGCCCGCGCGAGCAAGGCGGCGCAGCGTTTTGCCCTCTATCAAGTCGACGAATCAGACGCGGGCGGGCTCACGCGCCTCGAGCCGCCCGCCTGGACCATCCTCAGCCACAGACTGTCAGGCGTCTCCTCGACCGCGCTGCGCGCCAAGAAAGCGAAGAAGAAGAAGGCGAAATGGAAGGATAGGTCGGCCAAGAAAAAAGCCAAGCGACACTAGCTATTGAAACTTTGCCGTCGGCCATACTATCTTTATGGGGTGAAGCGGCACCAATGCCCCGGTCCGGCGTTTAGCACAGGCAATCGGCTCAAGCTGCTTCGTCACGGAGCAATGGCAGAAGGACATTCACCACAACATGCGCTCAGCTAGAGAGGGTGCCGAGCGCGGCACACCTCCCTCCGGATTCGCGTCATTTCGCGCGCATCCGAACCAACTCCTCAATGTCGTGCTCGACACACTCGATGCCGCCAAGGCGGAGGATGTCGCGGTCATCGACCTGAGAGGAAAGACCTCGATCGGTGACCAGATGGTGATCGCCTCGGGGCGCTCGCAAAGGCATGTCGGGGCCGTCGCCGACCACATCATCAGGAAATTGAAAGACGAAGGCTTTGGCCGCGCCCGGGTCGAAGGGCTACCCCAATGCGATTGGGTGCTGCTCGATGCCGGCGACGTCATCGTCCATATCTTTCGCCCAGAGGTTCGCGAGTTTTATAACCTCGAGAAGATGTGGTCCGCCGACCGGCCCATGGAGCGGCTGGTGATCTGATCGACGGTCGCCTGACCGCTTGGCCTCTAAGGCGAGAAGAATGCGGCTCCTGATCGCTGCCATCGGCAAGCTCAAGCAGGGGCCAGAGCGCGATCTCTTCGCGCATTATCTCGGCCGCGCCGAAGCGATTGGCCGAAAGCTTAGCCTGTCGCCGCTCAGCGTGATCGAGGTTGCTGAATCGAAGGCCGCCACTGCGCAGGTTCGCATCGAGGCCGAAGCGGAAACGCTTCTCGCCAAACTTCCTTCCTCACACAAATTGATCTGTCTCGACCGGGGCGGCGACCAGCAGGGCAGCGAAGCCTTTGCGCAGACCTTGGCAAAGTATCGCGACGGCGGCGCTCAGGGGCTCGCGTTCCTTATCGGCGGTGCCGACGGCCTGGGCTTAGCCGCCTTGTTCAAGGCCGACCGGGTGCTGTCGCTCGGCCCGATGACTTTGCCGCACGGGCTTGCCCGCATCGTCCTTGCCGAGCAGATCTATCGCGCGGCGACGATTCTGGCCGGCCACCCCTATCACCGGGCCTGAAAAGCCCCAAGGTTAAGCATTCGTAAGCGTTTTGCCTTGATTCTGCCGTACCGCTCCGCTGTCGTTGCCATCGGCTGAACGGCCAAGGCGCATGGCGCATCCCGATCGATTGGCTTCTTCACGACAGAGATTTCGATTCGCGCTGCTTGTTGCCGGCCTAGTGTGTGCTTTGCCGTGGCTGGCCGAGGCTGAGGAGGATCTTTCCCGCGACGAGGCTAAGCAGAAGCTCGACCAAACCGAGCAGAAGCTCCAGTCGAGCCGGGCCAAGGAACAGGGGCTCGCCCAGGACTTGGCGGCTCTGGCCGAGGAGCGGGCGAAGCTGAACAGCGAGCTGATCGAGGCTGGCAAGAGAGTGCAGGCGAGCGAGGCGAAACTCTCGGAGACAGAAGCCAAACTTGCCGAACTCACCGAGCAGGTGAACGTCATTCAGAGCTCGATCACCGAGCGAAAGGAAGCCATCGTCAAAATGCTGAGCGCCATGCAGAGGATCGGCCGCACGCCGCCGCCGGCGCTCGTCACCCGCAGAGACGATGCGCTCGCCGTCGTCCGCAGCGCCATGCTGCTCGCCGACGTCTTTCCCGAGCTGAAATATCAGGCCGACAATCTGTCGCGGGAGCTGGAAGGCCTCGTCACACTCGAGAACGGCATCCGTGACCAGCGCGACCAAGAAAAACGCGAGACGGATCGGCTTGGTTCGGAGCAGGCGAGCCTCGATCGCCTTCTGGAGGAGAAGAGGCGCGCCGCGGCGCAAGGCGAGGCGGAGCTTGCCGACATTAGACGGGGTGCTATTGAGCAGGCCCAAGCGGTAACCGACTTGAACGAGCTTATCGAGCGCCTCGATGACCAGATCGCCAAGGTCGAAATCGCCCAATACGACGCCGAGATCGCCGCCGAGCGGGCGCTCCGAGCCCGCGAGCAGAGCCAAGCCCTCGCCACGCCCGCCAATGAGAGCGTGGTCGAGATCAAGCCCCAATCGACCAGGGTCGCCTTCGCGAGCCCCGATCGCCTCAAGCCTGCGCTCCCCTTCGAGGCCGCCAAAGGCATGCTGCGGCTGCCGGCCCAGGGCAGGCGGGTGAAGCGCTTCGGCGACGCCGACACCGGCGGCTCCACGCTCAAGGGAATTTCGCTGCAAACCCGTGGCGAAGCCCGGATTACAGCCCCGGCCGACGGCTGGGTCGTCTATGCCGGGGAGTTCCGCTCCTACGGGCAGCTATTGATCATCAACGCGGGCGGGGGCTATCATGTTCTGCTTGCGGGGATGAGCCGCATAGACGTAAGCCTGGGCCAGTTTGTTCTTGCCGGAGAGCCGATCGCGGTAATGGGCAACTCGGCAACGCCGAGCCAAGGCGATGACAGTTCGCGCCCCGTCCTCTATGTCGAATTCAGAAAGGACGGCAGGCCAATAGACCCTGACCCATGGTGGGCGGAGGCTTCCGAAAAGGTGCAAGGATGATGCGGAAATCCGAATATGCGCTGTGGGCGCTTCTGGTGTTGGCCGTGCTCGCTGCCGGGTCGACGATGGTGAGCTTGGCACGGAGCCAGTCGGCCTCGGCCGCCAATTCGGAGATCTACCGCCAGCTCGACCTGTTCGGTGAGGTGCTGGAGCGCGTCCGCTCGGACTATGTCGAGAAGCCGCAAGACCCCAAGCTGATCGAGGCTGCCATCAACGGCATGCTCACGGCGCTTGACCCGCATTCGGCCTATCTCAACCCGAAGCACTTCCGCGACATGCAGGTGCAGACCCGCGGCGAATTCGGCGGGCTGGGCATCGAGGTCACCATGGAGAACGGCGTGGTCAAGGTGGTGGCCCCCATCGACGACACGCCGGCCTCGCGCGCCGGCCTGATGAGCGGCGATCTTATCACCCATCTCGACAAAGAGCAGATTCTCGGCCTCACCTTGCAGGAAGCCGTGGAGAAGATGCGCGGGCCGGTCAACTCGCCGATCACGCTCACCATCGTGCGCAAGGGCACCGAGGACCCGTTCGAGGTGAAGGTCGTCCGCGACGTGATCCACATCAACCCGGTGAAGTACAATGCCGAGGGCGATGACGTCGGCTACATCCGGCTGACCACCTTCAATGAGCAGACCACGGCCAATTTGCAGAAGGCGATCGAGGACCTGAAGAAGCAGCTCGGCCCGAAACTCAAGGGCTATATCGTCGACCTCCGTAATAATCCGGGGGGGCTTCTCGATCAGGCCATCTCGGTCTCCGATGCGTTTCTCGATCAGGGCGCCATCGTGCTGACCCGTGGCCGCAATCTTGAGGAGACCCAGCGCTCCAACGCGCGGCCGGGCGACATGACCGACGGGCAGAAGATCGTGGTGCTGATAAATGGCGGCTCGGCGTCGGCCTCGGAGATCGTGGCGGGCGCGTTGCAGGATCACCACCGGGCGACCATCATCGGCACCCGCTCCTTCGGCAAAGGCTCGGTGCAGACCATCATTCCGCTCGGCTCGAACGGCGCCTTGAGGCTCACCACGGCGCGCTACTACACGCCTTCGGGCCGCTCGATTCAGGCCAAGGGCATCGAGCCCGAGGTCGTGGTCGAGGAGGAACTGCCGGACGAGCTAAAGCAGAAGGCCGAGGTTCAGGGTACTCGAGGCGAGGCCAATCTGCGCGGTCACCTCAAGGGCGATGAAGAGGACGAAGACGGCATGGCCGCCGAGAGCGAGGAAGAGACCTCCGGAAGCTCGTCCTATGTTCCGCCCGAGAAGGAGAAGGACACGCAGCTCAACTTTGCGCTCGATCTTTTGCGCGGCATCAAGTCAGTCGATACGGAGGCCAAGAAGAAGGCTGAGGTCAATTGAGTTCGTGCCTCGGCTAGTGGCCGGCCCTCTACCGGCATGATCATAATAGATGCCGGGGAGAGGAGGCTTAGCCCTACGATTGGGCCGGCGAGCGGGGAGGTGAAGTCGAAATGAAGGCGCTGGCCGTCGCAGCTGGCATCGTGTTCTGGACGCTTGTGCTTGGCACGGCGTGGCTCGCCTTTTTCCCGGGCAGCGACAGCGGCGGCCCGGTCGCTATCCTGCAAATCCAGCCGGCCACGGCGCCAGGTGCGGACATGCCCGCCGCCGCGCCCGAAGGCGCTCCGCCGCCAGAGGCAAGCGGAAGCCCGGCTCCTTCTGAGCCGCCTCCAGGGCAAGCCGGCATGGAGCTTCCTCCGGGTTTCGGCGTAGGGCCGTCAGGGCCACCGCAAGCGCCTATTGTCGAGGCTCCCGGCCCAGGCCAGGGCCCGACACTTATGCCGCTCGCGCCGGGGGGACAGCTCGAAACGCCGGCGGCACCGCCTTCCGCGCCTGACGACGCGGCCCCACCGGATGCGGATCAGCAAGGGTCCGCCCCGGCGGCGACAGGGACGCAGCAGGCCGCGCTTGAGGCCCCAGCGGGCACGCCGCCGCCACCGCCGCCACCGCCGACGATACCGGAGAGCGAAACCGGCTCGGTTACGCTGCCGCAGGTGCCCGTCGCCGAATTGGTCGAGGAATCGCAATATGGTCCGTTGCCGAAGGTGGCCGCGGACGGGCGGCGTTCCATCGATGTCTATGCGCGGCCGTCTCGCTATGCCGTAGCTAACGCCGGAGACCCGCCCCGCATCGCCATTCTGGTCACGGGGCTTGGCCTTCCCGGTGGTCCGGCCGGCGACGTGCTCAAGGGATTGCCGGCGCCGATGAGCGTGGCTTACGGGGCGTATGGGCGCAACCTCCAGGATGGCGTGACAAGCGCGCGCGACAGCGGCCATGAAGTGTTGCTGCACATCCCGCTCGAGCCGGACAACTATCCGACCGTGGATCCCGGCCCCCATACCCTGCTCACCACGTTGCCGCCTGAGGAGAACATGAAGCGGCTGCAATGGCTGATGTCGCGCTACACCGGCTATGTCGGCGTCACCAACCACATGGGCGCCAAGTTCGAGGTGACGTCCACATCGTTGACCCCGGTGCTGGAGGAGTTGAAGCGGCGCGGCCTGCTCTATGTCGACGACGGGAGCGTGCAAGGTTCGACGGCCGGACAAATCGCCGGCGCCATCGGCCTCGATTATTCGGTGGTCAGCGTCCAGATCGACGCGGGCAACGTCGCCAAGCAATTGGCTGAACTCGAGGCCGCAGCAAAGCAGCGGGGCGCGGCGATCGGCGTGATCAAGGCGACGCCCGCCACCATCAAGCAGCTCACCGACTGGGCCAACAAGCTCGAAGCCAAGGGCTTCGTGCTGGTGCCGGTCAGTGCGGCGGTGCGGTCGCAGCGGCAAAGCTGAACGTCCTTCCATGACAGAACAAGAGGGGCTGCCCTACCGGCCTTGCGTCGGCGTGATGCTCATCAACGCCGAACGCCACATCTTTGTCGGGCGGCGAGCCGATCGCGCCGGTGCGCCAGAGGGGGTCGGAACGTGGTGGCAAATGCCGCAAGGGGGCCTCGATGAGGGCGAGGACCCCGAGACCGCCGCGCGCCGCGAGCTTGCCGAGGAAACCGGCGTGCACACCGCGCGCTTCGTTGCGCGCACCCGAGACTGGCTCACCTACGACCTTCCCAGCGAGCTTTTGGGCATCGCCTGGCAGGGGCGTTATCGCGGCCAGAAGCAGATATGGTTCGCTGCGCGCTTCGAGGGCGAGGAGGGCGAGATCGATATCGGACCCCGTGATGAGCACGAACAGGAGTTCGACGCTTGGCGCTGGGTGACGCTTAGCGAGCTGCCCACGCTCGTCGTGCCGTTCAAACGTAAGGTCTATTTGAGTGTGATCGAGGAGTTCGGCGCGCTGGTCGGCTGAGGCGAGGCGCGTCAGGCGCGCGCGTGATGAGCGTGCGCCGGCCTTAAGCGGCGCATGAAGCGCCGCCAGAGCAACACGCTTGCAGGCAAGAGCACGAGATCCCCGATCAGGGCCGCCATTAGCGTCATCGCCGAAAGCTTGCCGAACAGCCGCAACGAGGGCAGGTCGGACAGCACGGTGACGCCGAGGCCGAAGGCAAGGATGAGCGAGGTGAGCACCAGTGCCGGCCCGATCAGCACCGTGGCGCGCTCGACGCCAATGGCGGGGTCCTCGCCGGGCCGATCCTCGAGCCGCAAGCGGTTGAGATAGTGGACGGCGGCGTTGAGCGACAGACCGAAGGCCACGATCAGTGCGACGATACTGGCAAATTGCAGGCCCTCGCCAGAGGCGGCGAGGACGGCGCCGGCGGTGAAGACCGGAAATAGGGTCGGCAGCACCGTGACCACGGCGACCATCACCGAGCGAAAGGCGAGCCCAAGGAAAATGCAGATAAAGACGATCTCGGTGGTCAGCCCGGCATTGAGCTTGCCGATCATGGTCGCGCTATTGCGCGCGGCGATGGCCGAGAGCCCGGTGACCACGATGCGGTAGCCGGGATGGGCGTCGCGCACGGCGTTCAGCTTGCCGTCGAGCTTCTCGATGACGGGCAGAAGGTCGCTCACATCGACATCGGGGATGCGCCCGGTGACGACGACGGAATTATCCTTCTCGTCGATGAAGCGCTTGGTCAGATAGTCCGGCAGGATCGAGACATATTCCTTCAGCTTGTCCGGGGTGTCCTCTTGGGTCTTGGCCAGCCAGCGGCGTAGCGTTTCCACCGACCAGACATTGCCCACGCCAGATTGAGTTTCGACCAGGCTGTGGACGTCGCCGATCACCTTCAGGACATCGGGGTCATAAAGCGTCTTGCCTTGCGGCCAGTCGATCATCACGTGCAGCGGGTTGGCGCCGGTCAGCTTCTCGTCGAGCTGGGCGGAAGCGGCAACGGCCTGCTCGCGGTCGGGCACCTGATCGGCCAGGCGATAGCGCGGCGGAAGCGTCACGTAGATGGCGCCGAACGCGATCACCAGCAGGAGCCCAAGGGTCACCACAAGCTGCGGGTGGCTCACGCCGAACTTCGCGATGCGCCCGCAGAAGCTCTTGAGCGCGTTCATGGCCCGGTCGTGGCGCTTAAGATTGGCGGTGTAGGCTCCGGCGTTGCGCGGAATGAGCGCCCGGGTGAGCAAGGGCACCAAGGTAATGCCGGCGACGAAGGCGATGGCCGCGGAGAGCGCTCCGGCGAGGCCGAAATCACGGATCAGTGCCGAATCCGAGAACAGCAGGGCGATGAAGGAGGCTGCCGCCGTGGCGGTGGCGATCACGCAAGCCGGACCCACCACGAGCACGGCATAGCGGGCGGATTTGATGCGCCGGTCGCCCTCGACCAGGCGGTTGCGCATGGCGACGGTCAGCTGCATCGAATCGGAGAAGCCGAGCACCATGATCAGCGGGATCATGACGTTGAGGAAGAGATTGAGCTTGAAGCCGAGCCAGCCAAACAGTCCGAGCGACCAGACGATGGCGATCACTGGCGGCAACGCGGCAATCACCATCAGCGAGAAGCGCCGGAAGAAAGCGTAGGCGATGATGGCGCCGAACAGGAAGCCGAGCACGTTGTATTTGAAGCGGTCGCGCTCGACCGCATTGCGGATCTCGAGTTGCATGACGGGTGCGCCGGAGAGCTGCATGCGAAGCCCTGTGTTGCCTAGCTCTCGCGCCGCCGTGTCGTGAATCTGCGTGACCACGGAGTTTAGACCCTTCTCCTCGACCACTTTGCGGTCGAGAGCGAGCAGGATCAGGGTGAGCGTGCCGTCGTCGGAGAGAAGCTTGCCCTTGATGATCTCGTTGTTGCGGACCTTGTCGATCAACGCCTTATAGGCGTCGCCCTTGGGCAGCTCGGCCGGAAAAACGGGACCCGGAATCTTGCCGGGCTCGGGCGCCTCGCGCGCCGAAAACAGCGAGACCTCGCCGGCCATCCCCTCGACGAACTGCAACTCGATGATGAGGTCGCGCAGCGCCTTGACCGACCTACGCTCGAGCAGTTTGTCGCCGCTCACGACGATGAGCACGTCATATTCGCTCGACGGAAAGCGCTCCGAGATGGTCTCGTAATCGCGGAACTCGGAAGTGTCGGTGCGGAACAGCTCCGAGAGGGAGTCGTCCACTTTGAGCCTGGTGTAGCCGAAGCCGGCGGCGATCGTGATGGCAACGATGATGGCGGCGGCGATGAGGGGGTAGCGGAGCGCGGTGAGACCAAGCCGCTCGATGCCGAAGCTCAGCGATCGCACCCGTTTCGGTTCGGCTTTTTGCTGCATTTCCCCTGTCCGGCGCCCCCCAATCCCCGAGTTGCGCAAGCTCCCGAGGAAAGCTCTTTTGTTGGGCCCATTTATAGCAACGATTGGGCCCGAGCCCTAACGGGATGTCGCGGGACCGGTTTGCGGACTGAGGGGAAACCGGAATCCTAGAGATTGAGCGCGGCCTGCACCTGGCGCAAATGGTCGAGCTTGGTCTGGGCACGGTCGCGGACAAGGTCGTCGGTTGCGTCGGCGACGTCCTCCTCGGCATCCTTGATGGTCTGGGCGAGCTGGCCGTGGTCGAGCTCGACAAGGTCTATTGCCGTCTCGGCAAGAACGGTGAGACCCGAGGGGCCGATTTCGGCAAAGCCGCCGCGGATGAAATAGCGCTGATGCTCGCCGCCCGGATATCCAATATCGAGCAGCCCCGGGCGAAGCGTCGTCAGCAGCGGCGCATGATAGGCGAGCACGGTCATGTCGCCCTCGGCGCCCGGCACCAGCACCTGCTCCACATCGCCCGAGACGAGCAGGCGCTCCGGCGATACGAGTTCGAATTTGAACGCGTCAGGCATTTACGCGACCTCGGCGGCGAGCTTCTCGGCCTTGGCGACCGCCTCCTCGATGGTTCCCACCATGTAGAACGCCGCTTCCGGCAGATGGTCGTAGTCGCCTTCGCACAGCCCCTTGAAGCCTTTGATGGTGTCGGCGAGATCGACGAACACGCCGGGCGAGCCGGTGAACACTTCGGCCACATGGAAGGGCTGCGACATGAAGCGCTCGATCTTGCGCGCCCGGGTCACGGCGATCTTGTCCTCTTCGCTAAGCTCATCCATGCCGAGAATGGCGATGATGTCCTGGAGCGCCTTGTAGCGTTGCAAGATTTCCTGCACGCGGCGTGCCACCGCGTAATGCTCCT
>Ga0302046_10003054_pt1 | contig 15311 bp, 11 predicted proteins | sample RVTome_11_FD_200261 | JGI IMG/M metagenome (GOLD analysis project Ga0302046, IMG submission 200261) | Soil microbial communities from uranium-contaminated site in the Upper Colorado River Basin, Wyoming, United States - RVT147D111 (version 2) ...
GTTGATCCCGATCGAGCCGTTCGTCCCCCTGGGCGACCCCGAGCTGTCGACAAACGAGATCTACTACCGCGGCATCGGCTGCGGGCCGAAACAGGTCACCTTCCGCATTCGGTCCCTAGACCCACAAGCCACCAGCATCGTGCTCTTCTATCGGCTTAAGGACGAGGGCAGCGAGCGCACGACCGCCTTCAATCCGGGCGTTGCCATGACCCCGCTCGGCGACGGGGTTTTCGCCTTCGACTTGATGTCGGAGAACGTGCCCGATTTCACCATGTTCGACCAGGCGATGCTCCAATACCAGTTCGTGGCGACCAACGACGCCGGGCAGATCTTGGCCCGCAGCCCGGTGTATTCCGACGTTTCCTTCGCCGTGTGCCCACGGTGATGGCGGCGCCGCGGCGGCGCCGGTGAACGGCAACCCGTTTCCCAGCTGGCGTTGGGAGGTCAACTAGGGTAGACTCATTAAGTATCATCCCGGACGTCGGGTCCGGGACCGTGTTTCTCTATGATTGGCACCGTAGAGGTGCCAGTTTCGTTTAATGTAGGGCTGAGGGTGCGACTTGGCTCGACATTCGCCCATGTCGGGCGAAGCCAAGGAGTGCTTTTAGTGAGTTTCGAATTGTTTCCTCTTGATGCCCGCGTGCGCGCCGGCATCCAATCGGCGGGCTACACCGAGCCCACCCCGATCCAACTGCAGTCCATTCCACCTATCCTGGCCGGCCGCGACCTCTTGGGCATCGCCCAGACCGGGACTGGCAAGACGGCGGCCTTCATGCTGCCGATCCTGCACCGCTTGCTGGCCCATCCGGGGCGAGGCGTGCGGGCGTTGATCCTGGCCCCCACCCGGGAACTGGCGGAGCAGATTCACCAGGCGGCCCGCGTGTATGGAAAGCGCACCGGCTTGCGCAGCCTGCCGATTTACGGCGGGGTAGGTAAGGGCAAACAGGTGGAAGGTCTGCGGCGCGGTGCCCAGATCGTGGTCGCCTGCCCCGGCCGCCTGCTCGACCTGGCCGGCGAGGGTAGCCTCGACCTTTCCCAGGTCGAAGTGCTGGTGCTCGATGAAGCCGACCGCATGTGCGACATGGGCTTCCTGCCCGATATCCGCCGCGTGCTCAAGCTGGTGCCGGCCCGGCGGCAGACCCTGTTCTTCTCGGCGACGATGCCCAATGAGATCCGCCAGCTGGCGGACGGCATCCTGCGCGACCCGACTACTGTTCAGGTCGGGATGATCGCCCCGCCCGAGTCGATCTCGCATACGCTGTATCCGGTGTCGGGCGGGCTCAAGAAGAACCTGCTGCTGGCAATGCTCGAGCGCCTCGCCGCCGGCCGAGCGCTGATCTTCACCCGCACCAAGCATCGGGCCCGTTCGCTGGCCCGAGACCTGGAGAAGAAGGGTTACCGGGCGCAGGCGCTGCAGGGCAACATGACCCAGAACCGCCGGCAGGATGCCATCGACGGTTTCCGCGGCGGCAAGTACGACATCCTGGTGGCCACCGACGTCGCCTCGCGCGGCCTCGACGTGGCCAGCATCGCCCACGTGATCAACTACGACGTCCCCGACACGGCCGACGCCTACACCCATCGCGTCGGTCGCACCGGCCGTATCGGCCGCAGCGGCCAGGCCCTGACCCTGGCGCAGCCGGACGACGAGCCCATTGTGCGCCAGATCGAGCGGTCCCTGGGGCGGCCGATCGAGCGGCGTCAGCTCGATGCCTTCGACTATGGGGACTTCAACCCTCGGAGCCGGCCTCGGAGCAACGGCAACGGCAAGGTCGCGCCGGGCTCGGCAAAGCGCCCCTCAAGTGGCAGTGGCCGCCGACGCAGGCGGCAATCTGGATCGCGATCGTCCAATCGGGCGCAGCGACAGACCAGCTAGGCTGGGCGACCATCGCTTAGAGCGTAGCCTGGCCCAGGGATCCTGCCGCCAACTTCCCCGACCGACATCTACTTCCCGGTGGCGCACCCCCTGATGCCATTGGCGATCAGACTGGTATTGCTGCTCTCGAGGTAGATAAGATCCAAGAGTTGTCTGGTCGGGCCGCGGCCTCCCTCGGGGTGGGCCGGCGCGCCGATGCCCGGTTGCGAGTTGGGCCGGTGACCACGGCCAAGCCCGAGCAGTCGGTCGCCCGCTGCGGGCCAGCCCGGCTCGACGCTAACTCTCCGCGTTCTCGGCGCGCTCGTTGATGCCGGTCGCCAACAGCCCACCCTCGGCAAGATCGGTCAGCGATTGGTCTGCCTCGTGTTCTTCCTCGAGCAATACGGCCAGTGTGCTGGCGGCATCGTCGTAACCAAGGACTTCGGCATAGGCGAGCAGTCCGCCGCAAGTGGCAATCTCGTAGTGTTGTGCCTTCTGCACCGCCAGGATCACGGCGGCGTCAATCGTGCTTGAGGGCCCATCCAGCATGAGGACCTCAGAGCCTTCCTGGACCAAGCCCTGCATGCCGCGACATAGTTTGCTGCCTGCGTCGACACCTTGTTCACCCAACAGCGTGGCGAGCTTCTCCATGTGAGCGCTGGCCTCTTCGACTTCGTGTTCGAGCAGGCTGCGCAGTTGCGGGCTGGAGGCCGCTTCCGCGAACTCAGGCATTGCCCTGGCCAACTGTTGCTCTGCGCTGTACAAGTCGAGCAGTTGGTCGATATATAGGTCATGGAGCGAGTTGAGGGTCATGTCAACCTCCGATCTGTGTTGATGGTCACTCGTGTTTCGATGATGCCGCGCTGGCAGGACGGTGACCATGCCCGTCAGGGAGGGATGGCGATACAGACTTGGGCACAGGGGGGCGTATCAGTGGAGGCCGCCGGGGTGCCCGTACCAGACCGGCGCGCCGCCGATCCTGCGGTTGGCTTCGTCGGGGCGTGACGGCGCTGATCGAAGGGCACTGGGTGGCGCATTCACTTTGCCACACGCCAAGGCACGAAGCATGAGTCCGGCGACAGGCCCGATGATCCCCCAGACCGCCTCCAGGCTCCTGCCTCGGCTCCGGTCGGCGCCGGCGGGGGAACCGGTGCTAGCGCATTGGCTCTAGGGTCCGCTCACGGTCAACGTGTAGGGCGAGCTGGCACCAACCAAGGCGGCGGTGACGTCAATGTAGTAGGCGCCCGGCTCAGGGTTCTCAACCACAATCATCAGATCGTCGGCGCGGGTGCGGTCCGCCCAGTCCACCGGGGTGTGGCGACGGACAAAGAGCTCGAGGAATCCGGTCATGTCGGCCAACTCGACCGTGAAGCTGCTCGTGCCGGCAGGAACTTCAACGCAGTAGTACTCGTAGGCAAGCGGCCGCTCGTCATGCGCCGGAATCTCGCCGGTGGCAGACGCGCCGAGCGCCAGCACCTGCGCCGGTCCGCCACAGCTGTCGAGTCCGGGTAGTGAAACGCCGGTGATAGAAGAGGTCATTGGCGGGTCCGCCATCACAGTCAGGGTATACGGCGACGGGTCTTTCGGCCCGGCAATGCCGACACGCAGGAAGTAGGGACCGGCCTTGGGGTTCTGTAAGCTGATGCTCTCATCCGCCGTCTCGGCTTCCGTCGAATCCCAAAACTCCATGATGTGGTACTGAAGCGGCGCCAAGTAGCCATAGCCGGCGAACAAGCTGAGGTCGGCTTCCAAACCGGTCATGGAGAAGGTGATGCTCGTCAGCCCCGGCGGCACGTCGAGCCAATAGCAGTTGGTCCAATCCGGTTCGCCGATGCTCGAGGTGATCGTGGCTCCGAGCGCGACCTCTTGGGGTGGGGGGTCCTCACACACGCGCGAAGCAGTCGTTGCCGCCTCCTGAAGCTTGGTGGCGGTTGGTGGAACGGATCCGAGATCTCCGGCGCTGTCCGTCGGGCTCGAGGCGGGTTCGGCTCCGCCAAGAACGGCACACGAAATCAGACTCAAGGTCGTGGCCGCCAACGCGGTCCGAAAATGCCAGGTCTTGCCAAGGCTAATCATCATCACTTTCCTACTCCTGCAGGTTGGTACACACGGCACACCGCGCCGGAAGGCATTCCAGCCTACCGGCAAATGCAAGCCGGTGCAACCGGGTGCGACATTTCGGAATATCTGGCGGTGTACCCAAAAGTACGGCCCTGGCCAGGCGTGAGAACAATGGTACGGATGGATAGGGGCATCGCCCAGAATCGAGCCGGGCGCCCTGAGGCGCCCGGCGATCTTTCCTCGGAGTAGTGAATGTGTTGCCTTAGCGCATGGTCTCCAGCGAGTACTCGAGCAGCGCTCGGGTATAGGCCGGATTGTGAACGCCAAGACTGCGATCCTCGTGGGCAATCGCGATCCAGTTCCACAGTGCGTCCGCCTGAGCTTCGGGGACCGCTATGACTGCTGGGTGGCCCTCTTCATCCAACAGACCCTCGGCGATCAGCAGCGCCTCGAGCTCATCCAGCATCCCCTGGACCTCGGTCTGGGTCCCATTGATGTCGAAGCTCTCGGCATCGGCGTGGCAGGCCTGGCAGCGATCGACCGACGGTGCGAACGAGTGGTCCGCCCCTTCACCCATGTGGCAGCCAACGCAGGTGTTCTCGACAGCGCTGTAGTGAGCCGCCGGCGACCCTTCCACTCCCGAACCAGAGACTCCGAGCAGGAAGGACGATTGCGGCCCGTGGTGCGGCCCCCAGTGGGTGCTGGTGACCTGCACCTCGCCGTTTACGGCTTCGCCTCTGCCCCCGCGCGGTTGATGGCAGTTGGCGCACAGATTGCCACTGCCGCCGTCGAAGGTCACACCCTCGAAGGCATAGAACTCGACGGGGTCGGATGTCTCCAGGGCGAAATCAGCCGAAGTGTAGGTCTCGTGGATCTTGTGACAGGCACGGCAATCCTGGCGGGTCGGGTCCGGATCTCCCGATTCAACCTCGCCCGGATGCAAGCCGGCGCTAATGCGCTCGCTGAAGGCGCCACCGGAGTGGCAACCGGCGCAGCTGCTGCTTGTGCCGCGCGCGAAGCTTGTGCCCGAGCCGTGCTGGGACGTGCTCCAAGCCGCCTCTTTGCCGCTGATCAACGTCGTCGCGTTGTGGCATTCTCCACAGGAGAGGTCGGCGGTAGTTATCGACTCTCCCGCCGGGCCGGACGGACCTTGAGGGCCCTCCGGACCCGCCGGGCCTTCGGGCCCGACTTGGCCGGCGCAGGCGGCCAGGAGCAGGGCTGCTCCCAGCACTACCGCCGGTGCAAGCGACCGATGAACGCTCATAGTGCCTTCTCCTGTGTGATGTGTGGCCGTGGCGGCACAGTACGCCACCACATGCAGCGAGGCTCGTCGACCGCCGCAAGGGGAGCAGACGGTTCGTATTCATCCTACACCGACCGAAGTCCATATGCAACTAGCTGTATTTGTCCACGTCATGATGACCCTTCGCCCCCTTTGGCAGGGGCCGAGCATCGTCTCAGGTCTGAAGGAGGCAGATCTGGGCCGGCCCAGCTGTGGCCCATCAACGGGCAAGGGAAGTTAGGAGTCTTGGAGGATTCCCGGCCGCAGGAAGAGGACTACAATACTTGCTGGTCCACAACAACCTAACTTGTGGCAACCACACGGGAGGCCCTTCAATGAACCCCCACCGAATTTCCGTAACCGCCGCCAAGCCCCGAAAGACGGCAGTATTGACGGCATTGGCCAGCCTGGCGCTGGCGGGGCTGGCTTGCAGCGTCTTGTTTGGCCCCGATGAGACGACGCCAGAGTCGCCAAGCCTGCCGGTCGACCCGACCCAAACCGCGACGCTCGCGGGGGATGTGCCGCCTGGGCTGGCGACCGAGGCAGTCAGCGGCGTAGAGATTGAATGCGGCGGGGTCAGCCTCATACTCCCCCCGTCGCTGGCGGCGGGCGCGATTTGTGAAAGCATCACCGCCGTGCCCGAGTCTGACAGCGTCGCTCCCTGGGATGTTGGCCCCGAGCACGTCCGCCTCACGCTGGAAGGCTACCTGCTCCCGGAAACCTTCCACCTGCCACGGATTTACGTTTACCCCGCGGCCGAGTTCACCGCCATGAACGAAACCGCCGGTGGCGTCATCGACCGGCTGCGGTCATTCCTGGTGTCCCCGCCGGCAACCTTCGAGCGGGGGATTCCCTTTCTGCCACCCTTCAATGCCGCCCAAATGCTCCGTGCCCAGGTCAGGTTCGTCGATTTCCAGGAGGGCAGCGGCGTTCGGTTTCTGACGCTCTATGGTCAGGCGTACCGCATTGTCAACAATCACGAACTCTTCTACACGTTCCAAGGGTTGACCCACGATGACGCCTACTACGTCGCCGCGATCTTGCCCGTGTCGCATCCCAACCTGCCAGCCCAGGGGGATATCCCGCCGGATGAGTTCGAGGCCTTCGCCGAGGATTTCGATGGACACATCGCGGCGAGCGAGGCGGCGCTCAATGGCTATCCGGATGAATCGTTCATGCCTGACCTCTCGCTGCTCGACGCACTGCTCGGGGGTTTGCAGATCGAGTAAGCGCGCCGGGCGGAGCCGACCTCTTTGCTTCACATCAGCTTGCCTGCGCGGTCACGATCATCCCGCGCCCAGTCCACGCCCCCAGGCATGGGATAAATTCCTGATAGCCTCGGGGAGGCGGTTGATCCTCAGGCATGTGGTCGGTGGACAGCCAACCTCGGCTTTGGCTGTCTGGTATGTTCGCTCACCTGGAATCGTCGAGCGCCCGCAGCAGTAGACAGGTCAGATCATCGAACTGCGGCAGGCCTTCACAGAAATGGTCGACCGAGGCTTTGAGGCGCTCGAGTGCCTCCGTACTGGGTAGGCGCCGGGTGGCGATTAGCTCGGCGTGGAGACGGTCGATCCCGAACTGCTCACTCGACTGGTTGATGGCCTCGGTGATGCCGTCGGTATACAGAAGGAGCAGGTCGCCTGGTTGGAAGTCCAAGCTAGTAGACTCATACTCCGCATCGGCCACGACGCCGAGCGCCATCCCCGGCAGATGGAGCGTTGTGACGTGGTCTGCGTCAGTGCGCAGCAGCAATGGTCGGTTGTGACCGGCGTTCGCCAGGCGCAGCCGGCGGTTCGCCGGCTGATACTCGGCGTATACCGCCGTAACAAACATTCCCGAGTGTGACACGCGCACAATCTCGCGATTTACGGCGGCAAGCACCTCGGCTGGGTCGGCTGCCATACTTGCCTGCGCCCGGAACAGCGTACGGGCCATTGCCATGAATAAGGCGGCCGGTATGCCCTTGTCCGAGACATCAGCGATTACCAAACCCCAGCGGCCGGCATCGAGGGATATAACGTCGTAGAAGTCCCCACTAACCTGCTGCGCCGGACTCCAGAAGCCGGCCAGTTCGAAAGCCTCTTCCTGTGGCAGCCGGCTGGGTAGGAACCCGGTCTGCACCGCGCTCGCCATCCGGATCTGAAGTTCGAGCCGCTCTTGCTCCAGTTCTTGGGCATGGAGCCGGCTCAACTCCTCAACCTGCCGCGCGTTGGCAATGGCCACAGCGGCATGATTGGCGAATAAGCTGAGTCGTCGAACATCCGCCTCGTCAAACGGTGGCTTGCCGGCTCCTCGAAATAAGCTGAGCGAACCGAGTACTTGGCCGTGGTGCAGCAGTGGGATCCCAACCATCGGACCGGCCACCCCGCGTGGGATCGCAGGCAACCGGTCAGGGTAGGAATCGTAGTCGTCGATCCGAATCGGCTGTTGTTTGGCGATCACGACGCCGTCGAGGCCGCTTGGCGGCTCGCCCACAGAGTGGACGGCATGCGGGGAGACAATCGCTTCCAGGCCGAAGTTCAGGAATCCGCTGATCAGGCCAGTGTCCGAGTCGAGGACGATGACCTCGCCTTCCGAGGCTTCAACCAGGTCGGTTGTGCGTTTGATCACCGCTTCCAAGACCGTGGTCAGGTCGAGATTGCCGGTGATATCGATCGAGCTATCGAACACGTGCTGAAGCTCGCGCTCCCTTTGCTGCGATTGCTCGAACAACTGGGCGTTGGTGATGGCGACGGCAGCCTGGTTGGCAAACAGCGTGAGCAAGCGCAAATCGTGCTCGTCGAACGGGGGCTGATCGGCCAGCCGGTCGAGCGCGATCACGCCCTTCACTACCTCGCCTGACCGCAGGGGCGCCGCCATCGTCCGTGCAATGCTGCCCGCCGGATACTGGTTGGAACGTCCCGCCCAATTATCGTAGTCGTTGACCAGGACGGGTTCTCCTGTAACAAAGGCCTGCCCGGAAACCCCCTCACCCGGCGCCAACTCAATGTCCGAGATTTCCGCCGATTGGCGGAAAGGGATCAGAGGGACGAGCTTATCTTTGGCCCCCTCATACATGCGCACATTGGCAGAACGTGCGCCGAGCAGGGTAGTAACCTGTTCGAGAATTGCTTCCAGTGTCTGTGAGAGCTCCAGGTCGCGTGTCACGCTTAGGGACACTTCGTACAAACGTGAGAGCTCTTCCAACGAACGGCGGGCCTGCTCGTAACTATGGGCATTGGTGATGGCGACCGCAGCCTGGCCGGCAAAGAGCTCCAGTAGATCCGCTGACGCAGATGAGAATGCAGGTCCTGACGGATTCCGGTTGACGCTGACTACGCCGAGTAAGTTCTGGCCTGCCCGGATTTCAGCGGCCACCACCGAGCCGGTCACCCCGAAGGGCCATTTCTTCGAACGGCCCTCCCAACTGTCATAGTCGTCAACGAACAGAGTTCGACCGGTCTCCAGGACGGTGCCGACTGCACCTTCACCGCGATCGTGGTTTGAGAGGTCCGCCGAAATGGGGAGGCGATGGGGTATCCAAGGGATGAGCTGATCGAGTTCCGGGTCATAACGATAGAGGTGGGCGTGGTCGGCCTCGAGCAGTTCGACCGCACCAAGCAAGATCGACTCAAGCAGAGGCTCGAGCTCCAATCTGCCAAGGATGCTGATAGTAATGACCTGTAGCCGCCGAAGAGCGGCATAGCTGAGGCTGGGCGTTGGCTGGGGATTCTTATTGTCGACCATTGCGATCACTCGGGTGTCGCTGCTTGCGCGACACATCCTAGCACATGCCCCGGCTCGTCCAGTCAGCCTGAGCAGAGCCCTTCCTCTTCGTGGACCGAGTACTGTTGCCTACTCTATGGGCTCCGCTGAAGCTAATCTGCGGTCAGGAGCTCACTGCCACACACGATGATGACTTCATCTTGTGCCTGCGGCGCGCTGGCTTAGATCCCCCAACCCCCTTCGGCTGGGTTGCGGAGGGTCTCCAGCATGGTATTGAGACGGGACCGAACGAGGCTGAACCCTTGGTCTGGGATCCACTGGCCTGCCTCCCGGAGATCAAGCGGCGGCTGGTTGGACTCAATTCCTCGCCCTGGTTGATCTCCATGTCGCAATCCCAGCCCGCGTGAGACAAATGTTCAGTTGACGCCTCGCTCTGCCTGGTTTGTCTCAATGCATCCCACGGAGTAGGCCTGCGGCCCCAACCTATCGATTTGCGCCGATGGTGCTTCAATACGAGTAGCTGTCAACAAAGCATTGGGCAAGGCCAAGGACGGAAATTGGCAGACTTGACTTGGGGTGGAGCCATTGCCCAAGGCCTCGGTGCCAAGAAAATGTACGCATGTCTTGGTAGTGCGTCAGGAGCCGGTGCGCCTGTGCGGGAATGCTAACCGCCTGAAGAATCGACCTATCGAGGTTCGTTTGGTCGACTATAGTCTATAACCGTTAAAAGTGAGTATACTGGTTAGGTGTGGAATAAGATGGTAGCGTACCAAAATGTGAGGGTCATGATGCCGAATGCTGTGCTCTACCTGATCCCCGTCGTTATCTGGGGTACCACCTGGTTGGCAATCAAGTTCCAACTGGGCGTCGTTTCTCCCGAGTTTTCGATTGCTTATCGCTTTGGCATGGCGGCCGTCTTGTTGCTGGTTTATGCTTCATTGCGGGGCCTCAACTTACGGTACCGCGCGGCGCAGCACGCGGCGATGGCTGTCCAGGGTCTGTTCCTGTTCTGCTTGAATTACCTGTTGGTGTATCTGGCCGAGGGGCATCTGAGCAGCGGCCTGGTCGCCATCCTTTTTTCGACGGTCATCATTATGAACGTGTTGTTTGGGGCCTTGTTGCTGAAGGCTCCCATCCGTTCCCAGGTGCTCGTCGGCGCGGTCATCGGACTTGCGGGCCTGGGGTTGATCTTCCATGTTGAAATCTCGTCCTTCGACCTGGCCAGCGGTCGCGCCGTCGGGCTCCTGCTGGCATTTGCGGGGGCAACCTCCGCTTCCCTCGGCAACATCCTTTCCTCTCGTAACCAAAGCCGTGGGCTTCCGGTCGTTCAGACCAATGCCTTTGGCATGGCTTATGGGGCGCTCATTATGCTGACCTTTGGCCTCGTGCGCGGCGCCCAACTGACCTTTGATCCTTCCTTCAGCTACATTGCCTCGCTGCTGTACCTGGCCGTGTTTGGATCGATCGTCGCCTTCACCAGCTACTTGGTCTTGCTGGGGCGGATCGGCGCCGACCGTGCCGCCTACGTCGCGGTCCTGTTCCCGATCATCGCGCTCTTGTTGTCGACGCTGTTTGAAGGACTGCGATGGGGGTTACCGCAGCTGGCCGGGGCGGCGCTCGTGCTGTTCGGCAATGCCGTCGTTCTCACAAAAGCGGAAAGCCTGGCTGCGTTTTCTCGCCGAATTGGTGTTGCCCCCCGGCGCGAGTGAAGTGGCGGACTGGGCAGCTCCTACCTGGTCAATGCGAGAGCTGCTGTCCATTGGGTGGAAATGCCTGATCTTGCCTGATTAAATCGCGGATATCGAGACCTGAACCGTTTCATAGATTCAGAAGCCGGGCACGGAATTGAGATCCTTGGTCAGGAGGCGACGACGGGATTCGAACCCGTGAATGAGGGTTTTGCAGACCCTTGCCTTACCACTTGGCTACGTCGCCGTGTAATGCAGTCAGCCGTCAGCCCTCAGCAGTCAGCGAATTGCGGCCCGAGACAGGGTTCCTGCTGATGGCTGATAGCTGCCGGCTGTTGGCTCGCAAAACAGAGCGGGCGATGGGATTCGAACCCACGACCTCTTCCTTGGCAAGGAAGCGTTCTACCACTGAACTACACCCGCAGGCTTGCGCCGACAAGGATACCCCGCCCCCCAGGGGAAGTCAAGAATGGCGCCTTGTAGGGGCGTCGCAGGCCGTGTACAGTTAGCCCCAATGATGGAAGAAGCGGCTCCCCAACGCCCATGACCAGCCCTCGACACAGCTTCCTGACCCATTTGGACTGCCCCGTTTGCAGGCAGTCCTACCCGGCAGACCAGCTTCAAACGTATTGCCACGAGTGCGATTCTCCCTTGGCAGCGGCCTACGATTTGGAGGCGCTCAGGGCTGAGTGCAAGCCATCCGACATCTCCCGGCGGACCGGCGGCATGTGGCGCTGGTGGGAGCTGTTGCCACTGCGCGACCCGGCCTACCGCGTCAGCCTGGGGGAGGGCGGCACGCCCCTTATCAGGCTGGCCAGACTGGGCGAGTCATTGGGTGTTGAGCGGCTGTGGATCAAAGAGGAGGGCCTCAACCCGACCGGCACATTCAAGGCGCGGGGGCTGTCTGCCGCCGTCTCCAAAGCCCGTGAGTTGGGGGCCAGCGGTTTTGTCATTCCAACGGCTGGCAATGCCGGTGGGGCGCTGGCGGCCTACGCCGCCCGGGCCGGCCTGCCGGCCCATGTTTACATGCCCGCCGACGCGCCCCTTGTCCATCGCTGGGAAGTCGAGCAGAGTGGGGCTCACCTGGTGCTGGTCGACGGTCTGATCGACGAAGCGGGTCGGCTCGCTAGCAAGGCGGCCGGTGAACACGGCTGGTTCAACCTGGCCACATTTCGCGAACCCTACCGGTTGGAGGGCAAGAAGACGCTGGGATTGGAACTGGCCGAAGCGTTCGGTTGGGAACTACCACAGGTCATCGCATACCCAACAGGCGGCGGCACCGGCCTGGTCGGGATGTGGAAAGCGTTTGAGGAGCTTAAGCAGTTGGGTTGGATTTCGGGCGACCTGCCTCGCATGGTGAGTGTGCAGGCCGCAGGCTGTGCGCCCATAGTCCGTGCTATCGAGCGCGGCGCCGAACGGGCCGAACCGTGGGACAATGCCGCCACCTACGCCGGAGGGCTGCGCGTGCCTAAGGTGTTCGCCGACCGGCTGATCCTCGAGGCTATCCGCAGCAGCGGCGGCACGGCGGTGGCTGTCACTGAAGCTGAGATTGAGTTGGCTCGGCGCCAATTGGTCCAAATCGAGGGCGTGCTGGCTTGCCCCGAGGGAGCGGCTACTCTGGCGGGTCTGGTCCGCCTGCTGCAGATTGGCTCCATCGACCGGGAAGAGTCGATTGTCATCTACAACACCGGGACCGGGATGAAACATCTGCTTGACGAGCGACCTGACGTGAGTGAAACGCGATGATGCAAGGGGGCCTTTCCGCGCCGGACGACCGCCTGCCATTCTCACCGGCAGTTGGCTGCCTGGCCAGCATTGTGATTGGACTGCTGGCGGCTGGCTTGCTGTTCAATGCTCTGCGGTTGGCCCGGGACGGCGAACTGCGGTTCGGTGACAGTCCGACGGCGCCGCGCCTGTGGCTCGTCAATGAGGCCGGCGATCAAGGTGTGGGCATTTCAACGGCCGAGGTGCTCAGCCGGGATTTCCAGGGGGCAGGCATCTGCCTGACTACCCGTGTCCGCTTCTTGCTCTGGCGCCAGGCCGGTGCCGACACCTCCATTGACTATTGTGACTGCTACCAGCCGGCGGGCAATGGCTGGCAGTTCGCTGGGCGTTGTCCGGCCGAACTGCAGCCATGACCGGCCGGCTGCCGATCGATCAGGTTATCGAGGGGGACTGCCGCCAGGTCTTGGCCGACCTACCGCCAGACAGCGTCGACCTGATCTTCGCCGACCCGCCCTACAATCTGCAGCTGACTTCCGACCTCTGGCGCCCGAACCGGACACTGGTTAACGGTGTCGACGACGAATGGGATGACTTCGACAGCCTGAGCGCCTATGATGAGTTCACCCGTTCTTGGTTGCAGGGCTGCCGGCGGGTGTTGAGGGACGACGGCGCGCTGTGGGTCATCGGTACCTATCACAACATCTACCGCGTCGGAGCCCTGCTGCAGGACCTCGGTTTCTGGATCCTGAACGACATTCTGTGGATCAAAACCAACCCAATGCCCAATTTCCGCGGGGTGCGACTGACAAACGCCCACGAAACGCTGTTGTGGGTGACGAAGGAGAAGGCCGCGTCGTATACCTTCAATTACCACGCGCTCAAGCGGCTCAATGGCGGCAAACAGATGCGTTCCGATTGGCGGTTGCCAATCTGCAGCGGCGCCGAACGGCTCAAGCATGAGGGGGAGAAAGCCCACTCGACGCAAAAACCCGAAGCCTTGCTCTACCGGGTGTTGTTGGCCTCAACGGATGCGGGCGATGTCGTGCTGGACCCATTCTTCGGCACCGGCACCACCGGCGCCGTAGCCAAGCGGCTGCACCGTCACTGGATCGGCATTGAGCGCGACCCCGGCTACGTCGCGCTGGCGCGCAAGCGGCTGGCGGCGACTGAGCCGGAACCCCTCGACGATCGCGTGTTCGACGTGCGCGATGCCCGTCGCCGCCAGCGCCGGGTGCCGTTCGCCCAGCTGGTGGAACTGGGACTGGTCCAACCCGGCGAGTCCCTCTACTTCGAATCGGAGGCTGGGACGCAGGCGCGGGTTAAACCCGACGGTCGATTGGTGATCAATGGGTTCGAAGGCTCAATCCACCAGACGGGGCGTCACCTGGCGGGCGGGAGTCCCTGCAATGGTTGGACCAGCTGGCATTACCGGACAAACGACGGAGCCTTGCGGCCGATTGACGAACTGCGGCAGGTTGCCCGCCGGCGGCTGGGCGACGGCGGGGAATGACAAAAGAGCACCCGCCAGGGTGCCCTCCATACTACGTCGGCTGTGGTGACCAGGTGCCGAGACTCGGACTTGAACCGAGGACCCCGCGATTTTCAGTCGCGTGCTCTACCAACTGAGCTATCTCGGCGAGCGCAGGCGATTCTAACCAGCCTGTAGAGGGGTGTCAAGCTGCACCGGCTTTGGGGCCTGGTGACCGACGTGACAAGCCTGCCTACAACTGGCGTATCGACAATCCTTCGAGCTCCAGGGACTGGGGAGCGCCTGTCTCCATGACCCCGAAGCGGATCGGGCCGCGGCCGGTAACCACCGCGTACTGGTTGTCGATCCAGGCGACGAATCCGAGGGGTCCGGCCGGCGGCGTCGGGGCCGTCAAGACGTGGGTCTGATCGACCCAGAAGTCGGCTCGATCGGTGCACCACTGCAACCGGTAGCTGTGCCAGCTGTCCAGCCCGCTGGTCAGCGGGGCCTCGGCGGCGGCCAATCCTCGGGCGCCAAGCGCCAGCAGCGGCTGCCGCACCACGGGCATCCAGGAGACGAGCCAGGCAGCCGCTGCGGCCGGCAGAAAGACGAACGATGGCCATGCAGGGCTGCGCAGACTGGCGGCCCGCCAACCGGGGCCGGCCATCCCCGCCAGGCTCAAATCGTTGGGGGCCGAACCGTAGAAGAACCAAAGGGCTTGGGGTGGGGCCGGCAGACGGCGAGAACCACCCTCGGCGCCAAGCCCGAGTGCAAACGGGTCATTCCAGAATCCAAACCCGAGCGTCCCCGTCGGGGTCGCCGGTGAGACCCGCGCTTGCAGCTCCAGGATGAGAGGAGGCCGCCAGCGAAGCTGGCTCCGGTCGCGCCCGGCCGTGTCGTCCACCTGGGCGTCGGCGTAGGACTGGCGTCCGGCCGGCAGTTCCAGGCGAACCCGATCGCCGGCCACTACGTGGCCCCCACCCAGTTCGAGCGGGCGCAATCCCATCGGTAGTCTGGTCATAGGTGCCCCCGTTTTGCCTCCCCTGCTGAGCCTATTGTATAATCGCGCCGATTGCCTGAAGGAGGCTGCATGGAAATCACCTGGTATGGCCTTTCCTGCTTCCGCATTGCGGAACGTGGGATGGCGACGATCGTGGCCGACCCCTACGGGGACGGTTTGGGGTTGCCCAAGCGCAAGCTGCGAGCCGATGTCGTCACCATCAGTCACGAAGCCAAGGGCCACAGCCAGGCGTCGGCGGTCAAGGGCGTTAGCCACGTACTGACGAGTCCCGGGGAGTACGAAATTGGCGGCGTGTTCATCACTGCCGTGGCCATGGGGGATCCATCCGAGAACGGCGGGGCCAATCTGTTCTTCCTGTACGACTATGACGGGGTCAACATCGCCCATTTGGGGGACCTCAACAAAGTGCCGTCGCAGTCCCAGGTGGAGGACTTGGCAGCGGTGGATGTGGCCCTGGTGCCGGTTGGAGGCGGGGCGGCGCTGACCCCGGCGCAGGCCGCCGAGGT
>Ga0302046_10003055_pt1 | contig 15309 bp, 15 predicted proteins | sample RVTome_11_FD_200261 | JGI IMG/M metagenome (GOLD analysis project Ga0302046, IMG submission 200261) | Soil microbial communities from uranium-contaminated site in the Upper Colorado River Basin, Wyoming, United States - RVT147D111 (version 2) ...
CGAGCAGCAGGAAGGCGAATGCCAGCGCCGTGGCCGACGGCACCCCCAGGGGACTCAACATGGCCACCAATGAGGCATCACGGACCCCGAGTCCAGCGATCGAGATCGGAAGCGTCAGCACCAGATCCAGCGCGGCGCGGACCCAGCCAAGATCCACCATGGGCACAACGATATGCAGCGCGCGAGCAAAGCAGACGAAGGCCGCTACGGCGATGGCATTGCGCGCGATGCACAGCAGCAGGAAGCCGAGCTGATGCCGGCGGCCGTGGCGTCCAAAATCGACGAGGCAAGCCGAAACCTTGAGGATGGGCTCCCGAATGCGTTGCGCAAGTGGCAGGCGCGTGAGCGCGGCACGGAGCACCGCGTGAGGCGCCGCGCTTACGGAGAGCAGCACGATCGACACCGCTGCCGCGAGTGCGACCACCATCGTCGCGATCACCGAGCCCGACGAGACTTGCGAATTCGCCAGGTACCAGAACACGATACCGTAGCCAAGCATCGTGACGAGCTCGACTTCGCGGCTGAAGATCATCGCGGCGAGCGCCTGTGCGCGCTTGCCTTCAGGCTTGGAGAAGTGGTGCCAGCGGATCACGCCTCCTGCCAGATAGCTGGGCAGGAACAGTCCATAGAACTTCGTGATCAAATTGATGCCGGCGACTTGCCGCACCGAGAATGCCATCCCTTGCGAAGCCAGTATCGCACGCATTTGCAGCGCGGCCAGCAGGTTCGTCGCGCCTACGATTGCGAATCCGCCGACGAGCCAGGCCGGCCTGGCGCTCTGCAGAGCCGCCAACACGTCGCGCATCGGAATGGTAGCCACCAAGTAGCTGAGCAGGCCGAGGCTCACCGCCACCTGGCCACCGCGAAGCGCGAGTCGTCGGGCAGTCAGCGGTGCGCTCAGTTTCGCGCCCGCCAGGACACACTCGCTGCCACCGCGCCGAACAACGACGCGGCCAGTCCGCTGATGGCCAGTGGCAATGCCAGCGGCAGGTAGGGCCACAAGCGCGGGTACGAGCGCACATGGTCGCGACCGGCCTCGCCGAGCCACAACCAGCGCTCGTCCTGCAGCACTCCCGCGCCGGAATATTTCTCGGCTGTAGGCATGTTGAAAGCTATACTCGCAGCCGCACATCGGAAAAGGCATCGGCGACGAGTTTCATGTCTTCCCCGGACAACTGCGGCGCTTCGAGGGCCCTGACGTTTTCCCGCAGATGGTGCTCCGATGTGGTGCCCGCGATGACGGTTGCGACCTGCGAGTACCCGAGCACGAATCTCAATGCAGCTTCAGGCAGATACGGCCGGCCGCCCAGCGCCTCCATGACGTCCCGGACGCGCGCTCTCGCCTTTTGGAGATCCTCCGTGCTGACCGTGTGAGAGCCTGTCCTGACCTGTCTGTAACTCGTCAGAACGCCCCTTGCAAACGGTATGCGGGCAATCAGGCCAATGCCCTGCAGATTCGTTGCGCAAAACAGCTTCGTCGCTGCCTCCCTTTGCAGCAGATTGAACTCGACCTGCAAAGCGCTCACTCCTCTGCGCTTCAGGCACCTGATTGCTTCAACGGTCGTTCCTGCCGAAATCCCAAAATGGCGGATTTTGCCCTGCTGCTGGAGAGTCTCCAGCGTCTCGAATACCTCGTCTCGCTCGAGAACCGCCTCAGGTGGGTTGTGAAGCTGAAAAAGATCGACGTAATCCGAGCGCAGCCGTCGCAGACTCTGCTCCAGAGACGTCTTCAGGTGTTGTGAAGAGAAATCCTGACGTTTCTTCGACAGTCCCTTGAGCGTCCGCTTATACGGCGAGATCAGCTTTCTTGCCTTACCAAGAACAGGCACCATGAATCGGCCGAAGCGCGCCAGCGATGAGGGCAGGAACCCCGCCTTGGTCGCAATGATGACCTTGTCCCTTCGTTGGCCGAAAACCTGACCGAGTAAAACTTCCGAGCGACCGTAGGCATAACCGCCAGCCGTATCGAAGAAATTGACACCGTTGTCGAACGCAGCTTCCAGCACGCGTATGGATTCAGCTTCATCGGCATGAAAAACAGATGCCCCGAGGGACGAGCAACCGAGGCCCAACTCGGAAACGCTGATGCCGGTTGCGCCAAGCGAGCGAAATCTCATAGAAACGGCAGATCTTGAGCTACGAGGCGAGAGCGGTTCCAATCCGCCCCGCGATCATGTCCGCGAGCACGCGGCCGTCCATGTGTCCAGGAGCCGCCAGGCCCTGCAGATGCAGCACAGTGGGCGCGATGTCGACGATGTCCGCTGCCGCAAGCTCGCTTGTCTTCCGTATCTTGTCGCCGCAGGCGATGAGAAAGCCGTAGGTCTGGTGAGCGCCCGAACGCTTGTCGGGCGGAATCCCGGCAACCGTTCCGATGCGTGTCGAGCTCAGCGAGTCGATCGGCCGCGTGCGATCCCATTGCACGATGAGATCAGGCAGTTCATCGATGCAAGGCCCCTGGTAGCGATCCCTGAGCTTGATAACTTCGCTGACGGCCCTCTGCCCGGAAGCCGGGTTGACGAGCGCCAGGAGTTCACGCGTCAGCTCCGCGCAAAGCCGATCGTATTCTTCTCCGGGCGCGACGACACCGTTCGGTTCCCTGCCTTTCAGATTGATGCGGACGGCTCCGGTAAAGTCGTTAGGCAGCGCAAATGCCTTGCTGTTTCGCCACCCATTTCCCAGATTGAGAATTATCCGCGTGTACTTGTCCCAAAGCCTTTCCGGGACGAGACTGCGCGCCCGCTCGATATTTTTCGCGGAAACGATCGATTCCACGGTCTTGATCGCATAGGCTCCCCAGCGTTTGTTCGCAGCCGAGTAGCTCTCCGAACCACGGTTGCCGCGACCGCCTGCCATGCCCAGCCTTTGCAATATTTCTGGGATAAGATGTTGACCCGAGTAATTCACGCCCATGCCCGAATTTGAGAACACCAGGACCGTCGAGTCAGGGCGCGTGCGTGTCAGCTCGCCGATCGCCGCGTCGATCTCGCGGTAGACACCCAGCATTGCCACACCGCATGCGCGAGCGACTGCCGGGTCAAAGCGCGCATGGGATTCGTCGAGCAGATGGAATAAATAGTGCCCCGCCCAGTGGGCTTCCGGATAACCGGCCATGAAGAGATCCCAGGGCTCCTGGTGGAGTAGCCAACTTCCAATGCGCGTCCTGGTGCGGACGCCGACGCGTAACTTGTCGAGCAAGGCCTTCGATTCATCGATGTCCTCGATTTCCCTCGGGTACCAGCCCTCGAGCGGGTAATGGCCAAACAGGCGGTGAATCTCGGGTAACAAATGCCGGGGCGCCGAGCACTGCGTCCAGTTCAATCCTTCCGCGCCCCAGCCAATGATCTGCACGCCGTTGAACTCCCGCAGCGGGTACACGACCGGAATATCGAACACAGCAACCCGCCTGCCGGCAGCGCTCGAGTGCTTCCAGAAGAAGTCGGAACGGACTTCGTCGGCGTACTTCTTGACGATCCGGTAGGTCCCGGTCCTGAGCTGGCGATGGTAGAACCCCATGCCGTGCTTCGCGGGAGACACGCCCGTGGTGATCGACGGCCAGGTTGCGCCGCTCGACACTGCGGTGCACGAAAGCAGCTTCCGGTACGAGCCCGCGTCGATCAGTCGGCTGAAATTGGGCAACTGGCCTTCGGCGCACCATTTCTCCAGCAGGGCTGGATCAGCCGCTTCGAGCCCGATGGCCAGGATGCCAGGAGTCCCATTCATCGTCTGCAAGCATATCGCAACGCCGACGCGCCGGGCCGTAGGCATCGAGTAAACTGCGTTTACGCACCCACCGGCACTTCCATGTCAGACAACCGGAAAAATGCCGTCATCGGTGTCGTCGTGCTCAGCTACAACAAGCGCGACGACCTGTTGCTGGCGCTCGAATCGATCCGCCGGTCGGATTATCCGGAGCTGGTCGTCGTCGTAGTCGACAATGCTTCAGCGGATGGCTCGGCGGACGCCGTCGAGGCGCGCTTTCCGCGCGCCAAATTGATCAGGAACGCGGAAAATCTCGGCGCCGCCAGCGGCCGGAATATTGGGTGGAGACATTTGCGGAGCAGCGCCGCCTGCGACTACGTCGTCTTCCTCGACGACGATTCGGAAGTGACTCCTTCGTATTTTACGATGATTGCCGACTGTTTCGAGGCGCATCCGGAAGCCGGCGTCGTGGCCGGCAAAGCGCTGACCGGCGTTAACAGCGGCGTCATCATGTCGGTTGGCATCGCCGTCAATCTCTACACCGGAAACGTCGGCGACATCGGCGTGGGCGAGAAGGATACCGGCCAGTACGAAAAGCCCCGGGACCTGCAAGCCTGCGGCGGCTTCGCGCTCGCCGTCAGGGCGGCTGTCTTCGAAGAACTGAATGGCATCGACGAGCAGTTCAACCCGTACGGCTGGGAGGAAGTGGATTTCTGCCTGAGAGCACGGAACGCCGGCTACCGCGTGCGCTACGAGCCGCGCGCCGTGCTCTGCCACAAGGGCACGAAGGCGGGCCGGCCGCCGAAGGCAGAATACGAGCGGCACAAAGTCAGAAACTATTTCAGGCTGCTCCGGCGTCACGCGAATCTTGTCCAGAAGATCACCTGCGTGTTCTTCGTACCTGTCAAATGCGCGCGCGTAGCCTGGCAAATGATCCGGACGGGAAATGCGCGAATCATCGTCGCGCAGGCGCGGGGATTTCTCGATGGCCTGCTTAAACCTACTGGGTAGAGCGGTCCGCCCCTGGCCACCATTTCAGCTGACGTGTGACAGCGCCTCATCGAGTGCGGAAATTTCCTGAGGTCCGATACGGCAGCACCCTCCTATCATTCGCGCGCCAGCGCTGACCCACTTCGGGGCGAGTTCGGCCAGGCTGCCGTGATCGCGTGAACCGCGCCAGTGGTGCGTCTGCCCGTCCCACTGCTCCCCCGAATTCGGGTACACCACGATGGCCTTGTTCGAGCCGGCCCTGATTGCGCGAATGGCTGTGCTTACGATTTCGGGTTTGACGCAGTTCACTCCGATCGCGATGACGTTGGGAACGCGATCCAGCAACCGCGCGCACTCGGTCAGTGGCTCGCCACGGGACGTATGGATACCGTCGGAGGAGGTGAAACTCATCCAGGCGCGTGCATCGGGATATTGCTCAAGCAGCGTGGCCAGCGCGCGTGCTTCGTCGAGTACAGGTATGGTCTCGCACGCCAGAAATTCCGCACCCGAGCTGGCGAGCACTCCAAACCGACGGGCGTGAAACGCGATGAGCTCATCGACGGAGAGGCCGTAGTTGCCGCGGTACTCGGCGCCATCGTGCGAGATGGCGCCATAAGGCCCGACTGAGGCGGCGACATACAACTGCCGGCTGTCTGATGGATGATCTCGGCGAAAGCGGGCGCGGGCGGATTGGGCCAACTCGACGGAGCGGCGCAACAGCGCGGTGGTTTCGTCGGCGCCCAGTCCGAGCGCCGCGAAACCTTCGTAACTCGCCTGATAGCTGGCCGAGATCGCGCAGCGCGCCCCGGCGGCGAAATAGTCGTAGTGCAGTTGTTCGATGGCTTCGGGAGCGGTCTGCAACACATGTGCGGACCAGAGCATGCCGGAGATATCGTGACCCCGCCGTTCCAGTTCGGTTGCCAGCCCGCCATCCAGAATCATCGGTACGTCGTCGAATCCAGTGATCAAGGCGGGCTGCGGCTTGCCAGGAAAAGCTGATAGTTACCTCGTCGACTCACGAATCGAAACTGGCTCGATAATGCGTCGGGCACTTGATGCAAGCGATCGGCGGTGATGGCGACGAAGACCGGTTCACGCATGAGACGCAACTGGAGAGTGACTTCGCAGCATAACTCCTCCGCTTGACCCTCGCTGTAGAAGGCGCCCGAGTACGGCCGCCGACCGAGGAACACAAGGGCCTCGCCATCGGTCCGATGCAACTCGTAATCTGAAATCAATGCCTTTGTGGATTTCCGGTCGCCCCAACCGGCCATATTCATGCTTACCACCGCGCTGAAGAACACGAGCGCGGTGCAGGCAACTCCACTCGCGAGCAACCGGTCCGGCAGCGCACGACGTGGCACGCGATTCAGCCAAAGTGCCGTCAACATTGCGAGCGCGGGCAACCCGGGCAACACGTAAGTCCAAAGTAAGTTTCCGGCGGCGCTAAAGAACAGGCAGGGCGTCAGCGCCCAGATCAACAAATAGGCGCCCAGCGAACGGTCTTCCGGCGCGGCCGGTCCCACTGCGTGCCTCCACCTTGTAGCAGCAACGATTACCAGCAACGTCCACGGAAGAAAGGTCACGACGGTGAACAACCAAATCGAACCGCGGGGAAACGGATGGGAGTGGCCATAGAGATCGCCGCTCCATCCCGGGGTCATGAACCGGTGCCAATGCTCGCCCACGAGAAAGTATTCGAGAAAGCCCGGCGTTCGCCACTCTGCCCATGCATACCATGGGGCAACGAGCGCAAGGACCAGGATGATTCCGCGCCCCCAGTTGATCTGTCGCAGAACGCGCCGAATTTGACCGGCGGCCAGAGCCCAGATTGCGATGGGCATGCAAACCAGCACGACCGCAATCGGGCCCTTGGACAGCATTCCGATTACGATGCCGAGAAACATCACGTATTGCTCGCGGAGACGCTCCGCGGGCGTGCCATGAAGCGCCAACCAGAACCCGCGCATCGCCAATGTCGTGCCGAGTGCGAGGGCCATGTCGGTCATGACCGCACCGGCAGCAACGTAGAATAGGACAGAACCGGTGATGACCGCGAGCGCGTAGATCGCTTCGCGCTCGGAGCGTCGCGCCAGCCAGGTCCAGATCAGCCAGGCCGTCATGCAGCCGCAAAGCCAGTGAGGCAGACGTGCGGTGAAAGCGCTCATGCCAAATATCTTGAAGCTCGCCGCGGTCATCCAGAAGGAAAGCGGCGGCTTTCCCCAGAAGGGCTCGCCGTGACCGATCCACGGCGTCACCCAATCCCCAAGCTCGACCATCCTGCGGGCGATCTCGGCATAACGCGCTTCAGTCGTATCCATGAGGGGATACAAGCCGAGCGTTGCGAGGCGCGCGGCCGCGGCCACGGCGATCACGATCCACAACAAGCGGTTATCGGGCGATCGAAGCTTCGTTGGCGATTGGCTCGACAACTCCACGGCTCCAGGTCATGCGTGGGGTCAGGACAGGGGCGCGAAACTCCTCGACCAGGTACAAAGGACGCTGCTTGGACTCGACAAACAGTCGGCCAACGTACTCACCGAGCACTCCAATCGCCATCAATTGCAATCCGCCCAGGAAGGAAATCACGACGATCAGGGTCGGGAAACCCCGGACCGGATCCCCCAGCGCCAGTGTCTTGAAGAATACGAATGACGCGTAAAGAAACGCCGACAGGGCTGTCGCAAAGCCGACGTATGTCGCGACCTTGAGAGGTGCGATCGAGAATCCGGTGATACCCTCGAGAGCGAAGTTCCACAATTGCCAATAGCACCACTTGCTCTTGCCGGCAGCACGCGACTCACGGTCGTAGTCGATCGTGCTCTGGTTGAATCCGATCCAGGCAAACAGCCCTTTCATGAACCGATTGCGTTCGGGTATCTGGTTCAGCCCGTCTACAGCGCGGCGACTCAGGAGGCGAAAATCCCCGGTATCGACCGGAATCTGCACGTCACTCAGTCGATTGATCACGCGGTAAAAGCCATGGGCGGTGGCGCGCTTTAGCCAATGCTCTCCTGCACGGCGGCGGCGACGCATGTTTACCACGTCGGCACCGTTGCGCCATTTCGATAACATGGACGGAATCAGCTCCGGCGGATCCTGCAGATCGCCGTCGATCACCACCATGGCCGCGCCGCTCGCGTGATGCAGCCCGGCGCACATCGCCGGTTCCTTGCCAAAGTTCCGGCTCAGGCGAATGATGCCGATACGCGAGTCGAGCGCTTGCAGTTGCTTGAGGATGGTTGTCGTACCATCTGTGCTTCCGTCGTCCACATAGATCACTTCGAAGCCGCCCGCCGTGCCGTCGATGGAGGTCCGTAGTCGCCGATGAAACTCGGGCAATACGGCCTCTTCGTTGCACAGTGGAATGACGACGCTCAAGGTGCACGTCGTCATGCGAATGTCCAGCGACGGTTGAGCGAAAATCCGAGCCCAAGGATCAGTGCGGTCGCGACCAGCTGCGCACCCAGGTAGTGCATGCGCAGCAATTCCGTGCCGCTCCAGACGATGGACCCGTTTGTGATCGCCCCAAGCGAGGCGATCAGGACAAAGCGAGGCAACGCCCGGCGGTGTGGTGCGTCGCTGAGAAAAGTGAAGCCGCGATTTCCTGCGTATCCCGCCAGGGCACCGCAAATCGCGCCGACAGCGGCCGACAGTCCTGCGTTCGCGCCGGCGAGCTCAATGAGCGTGACCAGGACGACGTAGTGGACAAAAGTGGCAATGACGCCGATCAGCGAGTACCTGACGAATGTCCTGGAATCCATACCTTTTGGACGTTGGCCTTCGCAAAATCATTCGCTGGTGAAGCGCGGAAAACGTGCAATGGGACGATGTGACTATGTCGTCCAGCAGCGCGTAGGATGTTACTGGCAAACATTGTTGACGCCCGCCGCTTCCAGCGACGGCGCCGCCGCCATTAGCTAGGCGCGGCGCGCGACCTGGAATAAGCAAAGGGATATCGCTCGTCGATGCCGCGGCACCCGAAGAAGACACCGACGCCCCGGCTCGGCCAGGGCGATGTCGGATTGTCGCGCCAGGAATTCGGCCGTCGGCTGCGTGAACGTTTCTTCGACCCCGCTTTCCGCCACGTCGAGACCGAGGTCGATCGCGTTGTCGGAGTGGCCTGGGAGGCGTAGAACGAATATCGCAAGAGCCCGGTCAGACGACGGGCCGGCCGCGGATTCAAGGACCGGGACTAACCGCTCCCTGCCGAATGGCTGCACACGCGCCGCGCCATCCTGCAGGCGACGCGGCGGCACCGCAGCCGCAAAGGAACGAGCCAGATCCTGCTGATTTGCGGCGCGGCATGCCATGACCAGACCTGTCCGGGCGAGATGTCGAAGACCTTCCGCCTCGCCGAAATGCCCGCCGCGCGATCGAGCGGGTGCGCGGATTCGAATGGGATCTGCTCGACTTGAGCCTGCTGACGGCGCAATACGGCCGTCAGGTTCTGCCGTGCAAGGCTTGCATCTCGACGGCGATGCCGCTCTGTCACTGACCCTGTTCCTGCTACCCGAATCACGCGATGGGCCAGGTCAATGACTGGATGAATTAAATCTATCCGCGCGGGGTCGCGGCCCATGGCGTGATGATCGTGACGCCGGTCTACTGGTACCAGGCGCCGAGTGTGCTGAAGCTCATCATGGACCGTCTCGTCTGCGCCGATGGCGGGAATCCGGATCCGACGACCACCGCGCTCAAGGATGCGAGCAAGGCCAAGGCGCTGGAACTTGCCGGCTGGCACGATCCGCATCATCTCGCCGGACGGCGTTCTGCGATCGTCGTCCACGGCAACACCGTCGGCGCGGAGACGCTGCGCCGATCGTTGACTGACTGGCTGCACGACAGGCATCTCGTGCAGGCCGGTTACGGCGCGACGATCGACCGCTACATCGGCTATTACGAGCCGTACGCGACGAGTCACCTGGCGCTCGATGAAGACAAGGCCCTGCAGCAAGAGGTGCGGAACGCCGCCAGGCTCCTGATTGCCGCCGTCGACGAATGCCGGTCCGGTCGAACGACCGCGATTGCCGCCACAAACGGCGATCCACGCCCAAAATAACGCATCAGACCAGAAGTGCCAGCAACCCCTTGAGGATCTCGACTGGCCGCGGCGGGCAGCCAGGAATGTGCAGATCCACCGGCACGACGTTTGCGACCCCGCCGGTCACGGCGTAGCTGCCTGCGAAGCAGCCGCCGTCCCGCGCGCAACCGCCGACCGCAACGACCCACTTCGGCGCAGGTGTGGCCGCATACGTGCGTTCGAGCGCTTCCCGCATGTTGTGCGTGACCGGGCCGGTTACCAGCAGCACGTCCGCATGGCGCGGCGAAGCGACGAAGCGGATTCCGAAGCGCTCCAGGTCGTAGTACGCGTTGTTGAGCGCGTGGATCTCGAGCTCACAGCCGTTGCAGGAACCGGCATCCACCTGACGGATCGCGAGGCTGCGGCCGAGGCGCTTTCGCGCCTCCCGGTCGACGGCGTGCGCAAGCTCCGCGATCGCGGCATCGTCCGCGGCTGGCGCGCTCTCCGTGAGCGGCGGCTTGACGAGGATTTCAAAGAGGAGCTTCCGCATCGCTTGAAGGCCTCAGAGATCGTGACCGGAGTACGAGCAGTTGAAAGACTTGTTGCAGAGCGGGAAATCCGCAACGATGTTGCCGTCGATCGCGACCTCGAGCAGCGGCCACTGGAACCAGGACGGGTCTCGCAAGTGGCAACGCTCGATGCGCCCGCCGGCGGCCAGTCGCAGCCACACCAGAACGTCGCCGCGGAAGCCCTCGACGAGGGCTATGCCCTCGCATGTCGAATGCGCCGGCGCGATGCTTTCGCGCACCGGCCCGGTCGGCAGCCGCGCGAGGATCTGCTCCACGAGCGCGAGGCTTTGTTCGACCTCGTGGATGCGGATCCACACCCGCGCGTCCACATCGCCGGCATCGAGGCCCGGCACCTTGAACTCGAGTTCGTCGTAAGGCGGATAGCTCGGTGCCCGGCGTGCGTCGAATGCGCGCCCGGACGCGCGGCCGACGAAGCCGCCGGCGCCGAATCGCCGCGCGAGCTGCGGCTTCAGGATGCCGGTGCCGACGGTGCGGTCCTGCAGCGATGCCGTGTTGTCGTACAGATCGACCAGGTGCGGGAAGCGGCGTCTCGCCTCGGCGACCGCCGCGGCGATCGCGGCGGCGCCGCCCGGGTCGAGGTCACGCGTGACCCCGCCCGGGACGATGACATCGCGCATCAGGCGATGTCCAAAGCAGCCATCGGCCGTGCGCAGCACCTGCTCGCGCAGCACGCCGCAATGCGCATGCAGCAGCGAGAAGGCGGCATCGTTGCAGATCGCGCCGATGTCGCCGAAATGGTTGGCCAGGCGCTCGAGCTCCGCCATCAGCGCGCGCAGCCACCGAGCGCGGTGCGGTGCTTCTGTCTGCAGCGCCGATTCGACGGCGCGGGCGTACGCGAACGCATAAGCGACCGTACTGTCGCCCGAGACCCGCCCCGCGAGCTCGGCGCCGCGGGCGAGATCGGCGCCGGCCATCAGGCCCTCGACGCCCTTATGCGCATAGCCGAGCCGCGCTTCGAGCCGGACGATGGTCTCGCCGCTGGCGGTGAAGCGGAAATGCCCGGGCTCGATGATGCCGGCATGCACCGGGCCGACGGGGATCCGGTGCAGGTGCTCGCCCTCGACGGGCAGGAACGGGTAGGGCGGCCTGCCGGCGGGACTGCGTTCTGCATTGCCGAGCGGATGGTGGAACCCCCAACGCCCGTGATCGAGCCAGGGCCGTGAATCAGGCAGCCCGATTGGCTCGAGCCCATACAAATCGCGGATCGCGCGCTCGAGGCGGATCGCGGGCGCATGCAATTCGCCGACGGAAGGGTACTGTCCGCCCGGGCAGGGCAGGGTCAATACGCCGATCGTGGCGGTCGGCTCGTCGAGCAGCGCAAGATGCACGGCGTCAGCCTCGCCCCAGAGGCCGAGCAGCGTGACGCCGCCTTGTGTGAGGCACTCCGCTGCGAGAACCCAGGTATCGGCATCCACCACCGCGCGTGGCCACGGCCGATGCCCGGCTACGCCGCGCCCGGCATGCAGCAGTTCGCCGAGTGATGGCGCATCAAACACGGGCGTCGGTGTGCGTGTCTCGCTCATCCGAGTATCGCCGCGACGTGACGGAACCAGGCGACCAGCGGCGGCGGCAGGTAGATGCCGGCCGTGAGCACGAGCCCGAGGTGCAGGTACATCGGCACGTAGGAGGCCTGCGCCGGCGCGACATTGCCGCGCACCGGGCCGAAGGCCAGGCTGTTGAGCCGCAGGAACAAGGCGCCGAGCGCGACCAGGAGCCCGAGCACCAGCGGAATCGCGAGCAACGGCTGCCGCGCGAAGGTCGAAGTCACGATCAGGAACTCGCTCATGAAGATGCCGAGCGGCGGCAGACCGGCGATGGCGACCACGCCGATCACGAGCCCCCAGCCGAGCCAGGGATGCGACACGGTCAGACCGCCGATGTCAGCAATCTTTTGCGTGCCCTTGACCTGAGCCACGTGGCCGACGGCGAAGAAGATCGCGGACTTCGTCAGGCTGTGCAAAACCATGTGCAGCAGACCTGCGAAGTTCGCAAGCGGCCCGCCCATGCCGAAGGCGAAGGCGATGATGCCCATGTGCTCGATCGAGGAGTAGGCGAACAGGCGCTTGATGTCGCGGCGCCGGTACAGCATGAAGGCCGCAAACACGAGCGAGACCAGGCCCATCGATATCATCAGCGGCCCCGGCGCGAGCGCCGCCGGATTCGCGGCGAGCAGCAGCTTGAAGCGCAACACCGCATAGAGCGCGACGTTCAGCAGCAGTCCCGAGAGCACTGCCGAGATCGGCGTCGGGCCCTCGGCGTGTGCATCGGGCAACCAGGCGTGCAGCGGCGCGAGGCCGACCTTGGTGCCGTAGCCGAGCAGCAGGAAAATGAAGGCGAGGTTCAAGAGCGACGGGTCGAAGGCCGCCGCATGCCGGATCAGGATGGACCACACCATCGCGTCGTGACCCTGGCCGATCACCGGATGCGCGGCCATGTAGACCAGGATGGTGCCGAAGAGCGCGAGCGCTATGCCGACGCTTCCGAGGATGAAGTACTTCCAAGCGGCCTCCAGCGCCTCATGCGTGCGGTAGATGCCGACCATCAGCACGGTGGTGAGCGTCGCCAGCTCGATCGCGACCCACATCAGCCCGATGTTGTTGGCGACGAGCGCGAGATTCATCCCGAACATCAACGCCTGGTACATGGCGTGGTAGAAGCGCAGGTACCCGGGTGTCAATCGCCCGGTGTCGAGCTCGTGCTGGATATAGCTCGCGCTGAACACGCTGGTCGTGAACCCGACCAGCGTGCCGAGCACGATGAATACGATGTTGAGATCGTCCACCAGCAGGTATGACCCCGGCGCCGGCCGCCCGCCGATGAGGAGCACGAGTGCCGCGGCGAAGGTCGAGAACGCGGCCAGCACGTTCAGCCGCGCGGTCAGCCGGTAGCCGGGCAGTAGTGCGAGCAGCAGGGCGAAGCCGAGCGGAATCAGCAGGATCGCGCGAATGGCGTGGTCGGCGAGGCCGGTCATTGCCGTTCACCGCGATGCCGCTCGAGCGCATGCACGTCCACGGTGTCGAATCGCTCGCGGATGCGGAACAGGAAGATGCCAATCACGATGAATGCGATCAGGATTGAGAACGCGACGCTGATCTCGACCACGAGCGGCATGCCCTTGGCGCCGGTCGCGGCAAGAACGAGGCCGTTCTCGAGCGACATGAACCCGACCACCTGGCTGACGGCATTGCGCCGCGTCACCATCATCAGCAGGCCGAGCAACACCACCGCGAGCGCAAAGGCGAGGTCCTCACGGGCAAGCGGGTCGGCGCCTTCGGTGACCTGGAGCATCACCGCGATCGAGAGCGCAACGAGGCCCATGCCGGCGAGCATGGTCGGTCCCACGCCGATCACGGTCTCGACCTCGCGATGGATGCCGAGCCGCTGGATCATGCGGTGCAGCGCCCCCGGTATCACGAGCCCCTTGAACACGAAGGCGATGCCCGCGGTCACGTAGAGGTGCGGTGCGTCCTGCATCTGGGCCTGCCAGCCGACCGACGCGGCGAGCACGAGCGCATGCAGCGCGAAGATGTTGAGCAGCGCGTACAGGCGGTCCTGGTACAGCATCATGAAGCTGACCAGGACGAGTCCGCCGGCGAGCAGGTGGGCGATGTCGAAGGCGAGCCGGTCCATCACAGGCTCCGCGACACGAACATCAGGAGCGTCGCCAGCAATCCGAGCATCAGCGCGGCGCCCAGGAACTCCGGCACGCGGAACACCCGCATCTTCGCGATCGCGGTCTCGAACAGCGCGAGCAGGATGCCGCCGATGGCGAGCTTTCCGAGCCAGGCCGCGGCGCCGAACGCGAACGCGACCGGCCCGGCGTCGGGCCGGGCGAGGCCCCAGGGCGCGAACAGGCAGGCGATCAGCGAGACGTACAGCAGGAGCTTGAGCGAGGAAGCGAACTCGATCATCGCGAGGTGGCGTCCTGAATACTCGAGCACCATCGCCTCGTGCACCATCGTGAGTTCCAGGTGCGTCGCCGGGTTGTCCACCGGGATGCGCGCGTTCTCCGCGATCGCGACCATCACCAGCGCGATCATCGCCATGCCGAGCGAGACGCGCAGGCCGACCTCGGGGGAGTTCATGAAACTCGCAACCGTCGAGAGCTGCGTAGAGCCTGCGACGAGCGCGAGCGTGAATGCGATCAGGAGCATTGCAGGTTCGGCGAGCGAGGCGATCATCACCTCGCGGCTCGAACCGATGCCGCCGAAACTGGTGCCGACGTCCATGCCGGCGAGTGCGAGCAGAAAGCGCGCGCTGCCGAGCAGCGCAATGATCGCGATCAGATCCGCGCTCCAGCTATAGAGGAGTCCGGTCGCGAACGTGGGCACGAGTGCGGCAGCCACCCAGGTGGTCGCGAAGATCAGGTAGGGCGCCGCGCGGAAGAGCCATGAGGCGTTCTCGGCGAGCACTACTTCCTTGCGCAGCAGGCGCAGCAGATCGCGGTACGGCTGGAAGACCGGAGGCCCGCGCCGGCGCAGCAGGCGTGCCTTGAGCTTGCGCACTCCGCCCGTCAGGAGCGGCGCCAGCAGCAACACGAGCGCCATTTGCGCGAATTGCGCCAGTAGCTCCGGCATCAGGGCCATATCGCGAGCACCAGGAGAAGCGTGACGAGCGCGAGGAACACCAGGCTCAGATAGCGGCGGATGGTCAGGAATTGCAGCACGTTCAGCCGCTCGGCGGCGAAGCCGACAGCCTCGGCGACCGGCGCGTAGAGCCAATCCCACAGCAGGTCGCGTACGACCGCGACATATCGCGCGGGCGCGGTGCTGCCGGGCGGCGGCATCTCGACTTGCTCGCGGGCGGCGAATATCCAGGTGCCGAACACGCGGCGGATCGGCTGCGCGAAGCTGCCGGCCGTGTACTGCGTCGACGGATCCGATTCCGGTGTGCCGCAATCCCACGCCGGCGCGCGGCGGCGCGCGTGCGAGGCGAAACGATGGATGATCAGCACGGCGAGCGAGGCGGAGAGCGCGATGAATGCGAATACGAGCCAGCCGTTGTAGG
>Ga0302046_10003056_pt1 | contig 15307 bp, 11 predicted proteins | sample RVTome_11_FD_200261 | JGI IMG/M metagenome (GOLD analysis project Ga0302046, IMG submission 200261) | Soil microbial communities from uranium-contaminated site in the Upper Colorado River Basin, Wyoming, United States - RVT147D111 (version 2) ...
TCAGACCCGTGCGCGGCACCCGGTCGAACTGGTACTCGTCCTCACCCATCACATCGCCAACCCGGTGCAACGTGTCCGCCCGCCACCCCAGAACCAACCCGCCCTCCGCCGGATACGTGTAGCGCGGCACACCGCCCGCCGTATCCACCATTGCCGTCAGACCAGCCGAGGCACCCGCCTCGCCGCACCCCGCCGTCCATACCGCAGCGCCGATCAATCCGATCGAAGCGAAACCGAACAGCCCGCTCTTGCTCATGCTCAGCCACCCCCCCGCGTTGTTCTTCGCTGGTCGTTGGAGGAATCCGCTTTGTGATGCCGTCCGATACAACCCGGGTTGCCCACCCCCGCTTTTTTGCGGCAAGGATTTTACTGCGGGCTGAGCAACGGCGGGGGCCGGGCGCGGGCTGGCGTGAGCGCGGAGAACCGCGGGAGCAGTACGGGCGAGCATCGGGGGGAACTGATTGTGAGGCGGGCCCGGTCCTGCGCCCCGGGGTGTTGGTGGCCGGGACCGATGCTGCCGGATCGGACTCCGGCGACATCCGGCCTGGGCCTTCCGGCGCGGCTCCGCCCCGCTCGGAGTACGGCCCGATCGGATTCGATCAGATCCCTGGTCGGGCGGGCGACGTGCGTGTAAGCCTCGAACCCGCCTCCGGTCAAAGTGAATCACGCGACCGTGTTCCACCTCCCACCCCGGCCCGGGGCCCGGGCCCGCAGTATGATCAGTTCCCCCCGATGCCCGCCCGCACCGCTCCCGCCGTTCTCCGCGCTCACGCCAGCCCGCGCCCGCCCCCGCGTTTGCCCGGCCCGCCCTGAAATCCAACGGCGGGTGTGCAGGTGCGTATCCCACCCCGGGAGAGCGGTCCCGTGATGCCGGAGATTGCGAAATGCGGCCTGTCTGCACGATTGCCTTGTGTCTCGCGGTGTTGCCGACGGGTGCTGTCGCGCAGAACGGCCGGTTCGACACGTCGTCGCTCGAGACGTTCTGGACGATCCACGATGTCCTGCGCTCGGACAGCGAGCCGCACGACTCGCTCTGGGAGCGGTTGTGGGCGTCGCCGGGCTACGCGCTGCTGCAGGCGAAGGAACAGCGTCGCGCGGATCTGACGCGGGCCATGCGGCTGGCGTGGAAGCCATCGCTCGCGGGTGAGCGGGACGCGGCGCGGACGGCGGGCGGCTGGGTTGGTTTCGTGCTGCCGCACGTCGCGGAGATCCCACTGCATCGGGCTGCACTCGCGGCGTTCGTCGACAGTCTGTCGCGTGCGGATTTCATGACGGCGGCGACCGAGCAGGCGCAGACGCTCCTGCCGGCGGGCACGACGGCGCGCGTGCCTTTCCCTGACGTCACGCTGCTCTACTTCAAGGATGCGCGCGGCTTTCCGGAGCGCATCCTGCTCGATCCGCTGTACTTCATGCGCATCACGTACCGTCGCGATCTGCTCGCGCACGAGCTGCATCACTACTACCGCAATCTCTCGCGACGGCCGCACCGCCCGTACGGCAGTGACCTTCTCGCCTGGACGCTCGAAAACGTGCCGCACGAGGGCATTGCCGGATTGCTGGACAAGGGTGGCGTGCCGGGCATGACGCAGGCGCAGCTGGTCGCGCGCTATCCCGACGCGGAGCACCGCTCGTATTTCGAGGACTATCAGGTGCAGTACGCCCGCTCGAACGAGTGGCTGGCGCTCACGGAGAACACGTTCGAGCGCATTGTCGCGCACCCCGATTCAGCGGGCCCGCTCGGTTCCTGGCTGCATGCTGAGCTGCCGGACCTGGGCCGCATCATGGGCGCGTTCATGGCGCAGACGATCATCGATGTACTCGGCCGCGACCGCGTCATTGCGGCAGGGCCCGACGCATGGTCGTTCTGGCGCACCTGCAATGAAGCCGCCCGCCGCTCCAACGGCCGCGCACGACCGCTCTCCGAACGGGCCATGCGCATCGTCGACCGCATCGAAGCGGAATACGGCACGCGCTGAAGCGGCGGCTTTATGCCGCAACCGTCGCCGGCTGCGCCGGATTGGCTGGCGGCGCGGCGGGCTCCGGCTCCGATGGCGTCGCTGACGTCGACGATGTCAGTGCCGGCAGCACGGCCGGATGCACGCCCGCAACGAGCAGCGGGAACAGCAGTGCGAACACCCACTTCGCGGCAATACTGCTCGCCGGTCCGCTGATGAATGCGCCCCAGTACCCGAGCAGTGCGTCCCATGATGCGCCGGAGGCGAGAAAGAGCGCTGCCGTGATCGCGGGCGGAACCATCACGCCGAACGCCGCCGTGGCGAGGAACCGGGTGGTGCGACGGACGCGACGCGCAGCGACGTCGCCTTCGATAGCCTGTCGTGGCGCGTAGCGCCGCAGAAACATCAATGTCGCAACGCACACGAGCGGCCAGCTCAGCGCGTGCATCCCGGCCAGTCCGTAGCTCGACAGCTCCCATTCGCCGGTCAGCACCATCCACGACGAGAGCACCCACGCGGCCAGCACGAGCCCGGCGAGCCGGACCGAAACGCGACGAACCGCGCGGCTGCGCAGTCGACCAATGTCCGATGTCTTCGCAGCCCGCCGCACACCGCGCTGGTACCACACCGCGTACGTCACGAACAGCACTGTCGTGATGACGAACGCGAGCCATTGCTCTGCATAAACGGCCAGGACGCGGTCGGCGAAGTCGCGCGGTGCGGCGCCATACGCATCGATGGGGACGAACACCGCGTGGAAGATCGCCTGCGCTCCGTTGAACGCCATGGCCGCGACCACGATCGTGTCATACAGCGCGATCGCCGCCACACCGCCCACCACACCACCACCGATCAAGGCGATCATGCCGTAGTCGGAGCCCACCCATGCATTCGCCGCGAGCATCGCCAGCAGTCCGCCCGCCGCCGCCGAGGCGAGGAACACGATCAGCTTCTGCAGCGGCCACGCCAGCAGCGCGCCCGCCACTCCGCCGATCATCATGCCAGCCGTCATCGCTTCCGTCGAGCCCGACGTCATCGCCGTCACGCCCGCACCCACTGCCGCACCGACCACCAACCCGAGAAGAGCGACGTAGAGCTTGAAGATCCGCAGCCCCCAGAGCACGAGCGCGAAGCCGGCAGCGAGTTCCAGTGAGCGGAGTACCAGTTGCAGCTCGGCAGGCACAGGCACCTCCGGGGAGTGTGGTGCGATGCTCCACCCGTTATGACACGCCACCCGTCCGCCAGGCAACATCCGGCGGCAGCGCGGCCTCACGGGCAGGTCGTCCGTTCTCTACGGACCGATCGTCCGTCCGGTTGCACCCCGCCCGCTCCCTTCGTCCGCCCGGCAGCCTGCGCCGGACCCGCCAGCGCCGCTCGACCGGAGGTGAACGTGCCAGGAAGAGAGCGTCCATCAAACGCGGCCCGAAATGCTCGCTATGGCTACGGCCAGGGCCAGGGCCAGGGCTACGGCTACAGTGGGGGAGAGGAAAACGGAACGACAGATTCGTCGCTGTTCAGTGCGGCGCAGCGGAGGGCATGGGGACCTGGCCGTAGCCGTAGCCCAGCCGTAACCGTAGCCGTAGCCCCACAGAACGCCATACCCACCAGGCCGGCCAGACCCACCCAATTGCATACCACAACGTCGCCACAATCGTCGCCCTTCATTTCACCCTTGCACGAAGCACCACGATGATGTCAACTAGAGAAAACCGGCCGCGTGATGAGACGGAACGATGCGTGCGCGGACCCGGTAAGCAATGTGATCAACGAGCACGTTGCGGTCCGACCGTACAGCGGGAGCCATGGATGCGTCGTGCATTGCGGTTTGCTCCGATCGTGGTCGTGTGGTTGGCTGCGTGCGGCGACAATCCGGTAGACGTACCAGATCCGGAAGATCTGACGTATGCGCCCGGGCTGGGCGTTGATTTCACGATGATGACGCGCACTGCCAGCGGTCTCTGGATGCAGGACGTGGAGGTGGGCACGGGAGCGACGGCTGCGGTTGGTCAGACGGTGCGCGTGTTGTACGAGGGGTGGCTGCCCAGCGGACTCCGCTTCGATGCCGCGACGGATCCGTCCGATCCGGCAGAAATGCGGATCGGCGTGGGCGATCTGATCGAGGGTTGGGATGAAGGGATACCGGGCATACGCGTCGGAGGTCTGCGGCGACTCGTGATTCCGCCGCATCTCGGGTATGGCAGTCGCGCGTTCGGCCCGATACCGGGCCATTCGACGCTGGTCTTCAACGTCCGGCTGCAATCGATCCAGTGACATGACTCAGGGTGTGCAGGTGGAGGCAGAAATGTTGGAGCAGCAACCCCGCCAGGAGGCAGCATGACGCTTCCCGCAATGATCCCGCTGGTGCTGGCGAGTGCCGGTGCCGTCCAGTACTCCGATGCAGCGCAGCCGGAGCCGCGCGTACAGGTCTGGCTGGATGCGGACGCGCGCTACGAGCGAGGCGATCACGCGCGCACGTTCGTGCGGGCGGCGTACGACGGCTATCTGGTCGTACTGCACGCCGATGCTGACAACCGTGTTCGCGTGCTGTTCCCGCTCGATCCGGTGCACGACAATTTCGTGCGTGGCGCGGAGAACCTCGAGCTGCGCGGTCGTGGCGATCGTGATGCGTTCCTGATCGAGGAGCGAGCGGGCAACGGCATCGTGCTGGCGGCCTGGTCGCCGGACCCGTTCCGTTTCCAGCCGTTCATGCGCGGCGACCACTGGGATTACCGCGTGCTCACGCCCGAACAGCGTGACGATCCCGAGGCTGCGCTGCTCGACGTCGTGCACGCAATGGCGGACGGCCGTCCGTTCGACTACGACGCCGTTCCCTACATTGTCGGCCGCGCGTCGGACGGCGGCGGTTCGCGCCTGTTCGTCTCGGTCGGCGCGCGCCACGGCGGCTGCTACAACTGTGTCGGCGTGCGCTATCGCGACCCGGGCTTCAATGTCAGCTTCGGGTTCGGCTACGATCCGTGGTTCCGCTTCTCGGTGTCCAGTGGGCGAGGCTGGTACGACCCGTACTCCTGGCATCCGTGGTATGACCCGTACTGGTACGATCCGTTCTACCATCCCGTGTGGTACCGTCGCGTCCTGTACCGTCCGATCGTCGTGGTCGCACCGTGGTACCGACCGATCATCAGGCACCGCTGGGCGTACGATCCGTACCACTGGGTGCGCGGACCCCGCTTCGTGCACGGTGGCGTGGGCATCCGGGCGCGCTACGGCCACGGCTGTCGTGGCTGGTGCGACGATCGGCCGCGCACGCGCTTCGCGTTCGGCGAGCCCGGCTGGGCGACGGGCGAAGTCTACGAGCGTTATGCGGTCGGCCGTATCAACCGGCAGGTGAGTCCGGACGGCTACGGCTGGGGTCGCGGCCAGGCAGGCGCGGGTGTCGGCGCCGGTGTCGGCGGTCAACCGGATCGCCGCGCACAGCCTCGCCAGGCGCAGCAGATCGTGACGACCGTCAACAACCGCAGGCCGGACGGTCTGAACGATGCCGTGCAGCGCGGCAGCAATGGACGGGTCACGGTGATCGAGCCCGGCAATCCTCGGCAGACGGATCGCGCCGCGCGCGTGATTCAGGCGCCAGACAATGATCCGCGCCAGGGTCGCATCGGCACATCGTCGTCGGCACAGGCGCGCGTACGCGAGGACGCGCAGCGTACGGAGCCGTTGCGTCCGAACACGGCGCGCTCGCGCGCGCTCTCCGACATCCAGCGCGAACAGCAGCCGCCGCAACAGCGGCGGGCGGTCTCGCGTGGATCGGGTGAGGCCACCTCGACGACGAATCCGCGCGTGCGCGTGCTGCCCGACATCAATCGCCAGTCACCACCCGGACGCGCAACGAATCAGGCGCAGCGGCGCAGTGAGACCGCGACGGCGCCTCAGACCCGTTCACCGACTGAACGGTCGTCGATCAGCTCGCGGATCCGTGATCGGCAGGAACCGCCCGGACCACCCGCATCGCGCCGCGCGACGACGCGTCAGCAGACGACGACGCGACCCGCACCGACCACGCGTTCCACACAGGATACTCGCCGTGACGCGACGACCATCACGCGCCAGCCGTCGCAGCGGTCATCGGCAGGCCGCACGAGTGGTACGGTCGGACGTTCGAGCGGGAGTGTGAACCGATCGAGCGGCACGGCGGTTCCACGCACATCGTCCGGTCGTGCATCGACGGAACGTTCGTCGGTCAGCCGCTCGAGTCCGCCTCGGACGTCGCGGTCGTCGGACATCCGCTCATCGGCCGGCCGTGCTGCAACGACCCGTTCGACGCCGCCGAGCGCGTCCCGTTCTAGCACCGGTCGTTCGATTTCGACCAGCCGGTCGGTTCCGAGTCGTTCGAGTCCGCCATCCGCTTCCCGATCGACGTCGCGCTCGGCGCCGCCGGCAGCAAGGTCTGCACCGTCGCGTACGTCCAGCCGTGCCTCCGCAAGCAGTCGTTCGTCAGGCACGAGCCGGGCATCATCGTCGACGCGCAGCGGCTCGTCGCGCGGCACGGCCAGGGCGCGCGCCGGTGGAGGTGTCGGCCGCGGCAACTGAGACCGCTTCGATCATTCATGACAGCGAACGGCCCCGGCCAATCTGATCGCCGGGGCCGTTTTCGTGCCTGGCGGACGGACGACGCCCCCGCAGACGAGTCAACCCGCGGGACCGAATTCGCCGTCGACGGCCCTGCGCAGACGGTGGAGTGTGGCGGCCCATGCAGTGTCGCCGGCGAGGTTGTGTTGTTCCCACGGGTCGTGATCGATATCGAAGAGGAACTCGCGGCCGAGGGCGTCGCGGATGTAGTGGATGGCGCCGTCGAAAACCGCGTGGACGTCGCCGGCGGAAGCGGGCCATTGCTCCCAGAGGTCGGCCTGGAGGTGGCGTTGAACGGTGGCGAAAACGGGCTCGGCCGGGAGTGAGTCATCCGCAGCACGGGTGCGCACGAGTGAGCGGCCGGGGAAGACGTGGCCGACCGGCGGGTCGAGGATGTCCATGATCGTGGCCGGGATGTCGCGCAGCGTCACGGTCTCGCTGCGGATCAGGCCGCGGCCGAGGGGCGGATAGCGCATGACGAGCGGAACGTGCAGGGCCGGCAGGTAGAGGCTGCGCCCGTGTCGTGTCAGGTCACCGCCATGCTCACCGAACTCCTCGCCGTGGTCGGATGTGACGATGACGAGCGTTCGATCGAGCGTACCGTCGGCGCGCAGCCGGGCGAGCAGCCTGCCGAGTTCGGCATCGAGATAACGGAGGCAGGCATCGTAGGATGTCTGCAGTTCCGCCAGTTCTTCGGGCGAGTAGACGATGCGGTCATCCTCGAATGTGGTGCGCAGGCGACGCGTGGAGAAGACGCGATTCCAGGGCGGCGGCGCGAGGTACGGATCGTGAGCGTCGTACAGATTCAGGAAGGCGAACCACGGGCGTCCGCTGTGACGCCGCGTCCAGCCCAGGAAGTCGTTCTGAATGGCGCTCGCGTAACGCCGTGTGACACTGCGCTGCTCACCGAAGAAGTCGAGAAAGGGCAGTACGGTGACGCGCGTCAGCCACCACGTGTAGAGCGCGGTGCCGAAGCCGATCTGTACGCGGTCGTCGTAGTGGACGAAGCCACGATCGAGGCCGAAGATGCTGCCCGCGTAGTGCCGGTTGCCGGCGAAGCCGGCAGTCGTATAACCGTTGCGTGCAAGGACCTCGGCCAGTGTCGGATGTGAATCGTCGAGCGGATCCCGCCAACCCACGGACGTATGGTGCGGGTAATGGCCGGTGAAGAGACTGGCATGCGTGGGCAGCGTCCACGGCGCCGGTGCAATGGCACGCGTGAAACGCACACCCTCGCCGGCCATGCGATCGAGCGCCGGCGAGGTCTCGCGCTCGTAGCCCCACGCGGAAAGGCTCGCCGCGCGCGCCGCATCCCACACAATGAGCAGGACATTGGGAGCGCCCGCCATGGCAGGGGGCAGTCGGCTCACGGCCCGCGCCTCCCGTGCGCCTACGACCAGCGGAACCGCGACGGCCCATGACAGGATGAAGACAACCATGACGCTGGCACTGCGTCGAACAGCGCGGCCAGCCGGCTTCGCCTGATGGAGCAGTACGTGTGCGGCCTGTACCGTGATCCCCGCCGCGAGCAGCAGAACGGCGAGGCTGTGGAGACCGATGGAAATGCGACGCAGCAGGCTGAACGTGCTGATGGCCACGAACACGATCGGCACGAGCCCGGTGATGGCACCGTGTGCGCGTGTGAGCCGGTCGGATCCCGCCAGCACCAGGCCGACGACCAGCAGAAGGGTGACCGCGGCCAGCGGCGTCAGCCATACCACCTCGATTGTGGTCACGCCTCCGGTGGGCAGGTGGAAAACACTGCTGCGGATGAGTGCGACGACGCTTTCCGCCAGCCCCGCGGCACAGCCGGTCCACACCGCGAGCCACGCAATGCCGGCCACACCCGGCGCAGGCAGCGAGCGCGTCAGTTCGCGCAGTCGTTCCGCCAGCCGCGCCCGCAACGGGAGGAGGAGGAATCCGGCCAGGCCGAGTGCCACCAGCACGATCGTGACGTAACTCGCGACGCGCGACCAGAGTGACAGATAGCGCGAAACAGGAATGCCGGACTGCCCGCGGATAATGCCGTTGAACAACGCGATCGATTCACCGGCATACGCACTGCGGACGAGCGCCGGTGCCACGACCCACGCGACAACCAGCCAGAGCAGCAGCGCGGCAGGAGCGCCGATCGCGTAGCGTCGGGCCGCCGTCATCGTCAGCGACAGGTGGTTCGGCTGCTGCTCATGCCGAAGTGGTCGCGTCCGGCCAGGAGCCGGGGCCGGGCCGCCTGCATGCCGTTCAGCGCTGCGGGCCCGTACGCCGGGATATGGCTCGACACCGGATCATCGGGGCGGTCATCCATTCCGGCAATCGCTGTCCAGGTCATAGATGTGGTGAGCCACCACGACGCGGAGAAGGCGGTGGCGAAATACGCGCACGCACGCATCGTACCACGCGCACGCGACGCGCCGGCCGACAGGGAGTCGGCGCGCTCAGCCCGAGGATGGCGGGACCAACCCGAGCATCCGCAGGTACGTGATGACGTTGCCGTAGTGGAGGCTGGTGTGGTTGAGGTTGACGAAGAGCGGGCCGATCGAGCTGGCGTTGTCATGCGCTGACGTGCACGTGGCGAGCGATTGCTGCAGCACGCGCATGACCGTTGCCTTGTCGGTCGGGCCGTTCGCATTGGCATCGGACCAGGCGACGTCCTGCCCGCTCGCGCGAGCGCAGTAATAGTTGGACGCATCGGCGATGTGCGCGATGAGCTGTCCGAACGTGCGTACGGAGTCGATCGGGCGGAACGTGTAGCGGCCGGCCGGCACCAGCTCGGCCGAACGGGTCACCCAGCCGCTCAATTCGGCGAAAGCTGCACGCAGGCCCGCGGCGAGATCGACATCGGGCTGCGTCGCGGCTGGCCTGGACTCGCCTGCGCGCGTGAGCCGGAAGGTGCCGCTCTGACCGTTCCCGTTCACGCGGCCGGTGGCCATTCCACCGACCGCGATACCTTCGAAGCTGAAGCGCGACAAGGCGCCGCCATCGCCGACGTCCACTTCCAGCTTCAGTGTGCCGGTCGCACGATCGAACGTGCCGCTGCGGAACGTTGCCGGCCCCGGTCCGGTGACACTGCCGCTGACGCTCGTGCTCCCATCGAAGGTCAGATCGAACGTGACCGGAGTGCGGCCGGCTTCGGACAGGCCGATGTCGCCGGTCCAGCGGCCGGAGACCGGATCGGCCGTGGCGTCCGCAGACTGAGCGGTGCCGGCGCCGGCGAAGTGCAGCAGCCACAGGACGAGGACCAGACCGCTCGCTCTCATTTCAGCTCCTTCTCTGGCTTGCAGGGTCGAACGTGGTGGTTGTCACGCGATCATGTGCGCGGATCGGTCAGTTTCGCGGTCACCGGCGGCGCCTGCCTGATCGGGTACATCGCGAAGCTCTGACTGTCGAAGTAGGCCAACCGGTTCGCAATCGTTCGCAGTATGGTGTCGGCAAGGGCCGGCGAGATCCGGTCCGCCCCGGTAACGCACCGCCAGATCCCGCAGGAAGCTCTCGGCAATGTCCTCGCGGCCCGGATGATCCCGTGCATACGTCGAGATGAATGTGCCATCGGCGCTCTGCGCCGCCAGCCAGCCCGGGGCAGCTGCGTGGACCGCGTCGAGCGATGTGTGGGCGGCCTCGTGCACGAGCGTTCCCTCGAGAATACCGTCGTCCACGTAGAGGGCGGCCTGGCCGACATGGATCAGCAGGTTGTTGTTGCCACCGCCGAACGGCTGCGTGCCCCTGTGGATCCAGACCGTCTCCACGTCACGGCGCAGCGTAGTCGGCAGGCGACCGATGACTTCAGCATACTGCCCGGCTCCCAGCAATGGCGCAGCCGACCCGAACTCAGGGTTCACCTGGATTTCCGCCGTCAGCCCGTCATCGAAGCTCGCATCGAACAGCCAGGCGTCGACAGTGATCCAGTCGTTGACACGCCGATCGAACATGGTTCGGGATGCCTGGCCTGCATGCGACAAGCTCTGGAACGTGGTCGGATCCGCAACCGTGATGATGTCCGGATCAATGAAGATCGTGCCTGCGAATGGCGGTGGGCCCGGCATGTCGGCTCGAGCGGCACTTCGTCGGCAGTGCAGGCATTGACCGACAGCGCGAGGACGAGCAGACGGATCAGTCCGGTCCGATGTGAATCGGGAGTTATTGCTCCTGTGAGGGAGAACCGCCAGGGCGACGCACGTACCTTGGATTCCGGTTTCACCTGTCACGCATGTCCTGGTTCAGCGGATGCGACCAATGATGCCGACCGAAAGCGCGAGCACGGACACGACCGGATCTGCTGCTACGACATGCCACGCGGCACCGATGCGAACACCGATCGGCGGACTGGTCATCACTTCGATGCCGCCATCGAGTTCGACCGTCGGATCGACCGCGCCCTTCGACCATCGAAGTGCACCTGCGCCGGCAGTCGCTCTGGCCGTCACGCGTCGCGCCCATGCACTGACGACACTCAGGCCGATGATCGCACCAACCGCCAGATCACCCGGGTACGTGCAGCGCACAGGCACCATGACGCCACAGACCTGCGGAAACGACGTCGCACCCAGGCGACCGGTCAGTCCGAGGATGTCACGCCAGGCATTCAGCTCGACGGCGAGAAACTGACTGCCGCGACCGGTCGACGACGCCGGCTCGACCATGCCGATACCGAGCTGTAGCGCCGCCTGCAGTGCGATCGGCCGGCGCGTGCCCTCCTGAGCGGATGCGCTGCCAGCCATGGCCAGAGCGACAACCGTGCAGAGCGCCGGTCGGATCACCTTCCGTGACCCGTCCGACGTGCGAATACCGAAATGGTGTCGTTCATCGTGGGCACTCTGCCCGGCTCCGTCGATCATCCCGGCTCAGCGGCGGCCGGACCCAGGTACAACTGGACGAGCAACAGAGTGTCGATGCACGCGTGCGCCAGAACCAGAACCCAGAGATTCCGCTTCACGACGAGGTACGAAATCGAGAGGGCGACACCCATGAGCGTGGTCTGGACGATACCGACGATACCCCAGTCGATGTGAGCGAAGCCGAAGACGATCGCACTGACCACGACGGCCGTGATCCACGCTGCATTGCTGCCCGTTGTCATCTCGGCGGCGCGATTCATGAGGAATCCGCGGTACACCACTTCCTCACCGAACGACGATACGACATAGACGCCGGCCAGCGCCAGAAGCAGCATCGGCAGGTTGCCCTGCAGGTAGCTGTAGCCACTCATGTCGGCCGCTTCCGACCCGGCCGCCCAGCCAGCCATCAGGACGGAGCCGGCAATGAAAGCCGCCAGGGCAAGGACCAGCACCACAATGGCCTGGAGCACGGTCCGCAGAAGTGTGCGTGCACCGCCGAAACGGAAGCTCAGGCCGAAATGCTGCCAGGTCTGCCTGCGCAGATGAAGGCCGAGCCAGATCATGGACAACATCACGACATTCGCGATCCATACAACGGCCTGCCGGGCGAGGGGCCGGTCGCCGACGAGCCCCCAGCCTCCGGCAACTGTCGCGCCGGCGACCACGCCGACCAGAAGGATTTCCGCCACTTTCGCCGCGCGACTCTCGTCCAGGAGCCGGCCGAGCGTCCCTGTCGGTCCGTTCAATGTCAACCTCCAGTGCTGACGGCAGCGACGGCTCGCTCGTGGATCCGCAATGATGGCGGCCAGCGAACAGAGCACAAACGGCCAGAGCGCGCAAGCACCAGACTGTCGCTCGCAGAACTGGAAAGCGGGCCCCACGACGCCGCGCATTTCGCTCTTGTCAGAACGGCCGGAGTACGCTCCCCGGACACCGAAGTGCACAGTCGCCTGTCCCGGCGATCCGAAACGGAACGTGTGAATCGTCCGTAGTAGTGGACGAGACATTCGCTACCTGAGCTGATGGAACCATGCACACGGACCTTGTCCCGGTACGGCCGGCCGCGGATCGGCCGCGCGCAGGCAGAATCGCGGTCGCGGCTGCACTGGCCGCGTGTTACGGCTGCAGCGTGGGATTGGAGTCCTATCCCGACGTTCAGCCGGCCGTGAACGCACCGATCATGTCGTACACCGAGTACAATGACCTGCAACACCCAGAGCCATTCATTCTGAGAATTGACAACCACGCGGGTGGCCTCCTGTACTTCGGCTCGCGCCACACGACGAACCCCGATGACGCCCAGATCGATTCGATACGGCGCCTCTGGATGGAGTTCCAGCCAACCGTGGCGCTGGCAGAAGCGCGCAGGAGCGGCCGCGGATCCATGGCTGGGGCGATCCGGAGTTTCGGTGAATCAGCGGCCCCGGTCTTTCTCGCCAGATCCGCCGACGTACCGGTGTATACGTTCGAGCCACCGCTGGACCTCGAGATCAGCACGATGCTGCGAACATGGTCGCGCGAGCGGTTGCTCACGTTTTACGTGCTGCGATCGTACACCGCGCGCGCCGCCACACGACGAGCCGACGGCCAGGCCGCCGAACTCATCCGTGAACGCGGGCGTTGGCCGGGTCTGGTAGGTACCATGGAATCCGTGAAAGACATGGACTCGATCTGGCATCGTGAGTTCCCGGCCGGACCCGACTGGCGAACACTGCCATGGCAATCGACTTGGCCGAATCGTGACGACAGCTGGTTGAATGCACTTTCAGCTGATCTCAATCGGTTCCGCGATCAGTACATGCTCGCATTGATCACCACACTCGTTCAGAAGGGCGAGCGCGTGTTTGCTGTCGTTGGATCGAGTCACGTCGTCATGCAGGAAGCCGCACTTCGCGATATGCTGGCAGCAAATCGATGAACGGCGAGGAATGAGAGTCCCCGATCACCCGGGGCGTGCAGGCCATCAGGCAGCGGCATCCTCCACCGCCCGAGTGGACGTGTGATCGATCAGCGTTCAGTAACCGTTCGCAACCAGCCACGCCGATCGATCGAACGCGACGGAGGCGGCCTGTTCGAACGTGATGTGCTCGGGCTCGAGCACAAGCCAGTCCTGTCGCACGGACACGTACTCGGCAAAAGGCGCCGCCGTTGGTCCATTGATGGGTCGCGATGGTCTCGCCGGATACCGCGTCACCCGGGCGGAATCGTGTCACGTTCCTGCCGACCGCCTCGACGATTCCAGCCATGTCCGTGCCGGGAATCGGATTCCCGGGTCCGCAAAGCCCGCCGCCCATCCGTTGGACCTCATGCGCTGATACGGTGTCGCTGTGAACCTGCGACGCGCGGCGTGAGGAAACCTCATCCATTCCGTCGCATGCGAGTGTACGGACGTGCACGGGAACGTTGGAGCAGCCCCATGAAAACGCGCAATCTCAGGACGCCACTTCTCTCGCTGGTGGCCACACTGGTGGCGTGCGCAAGCAGCGCCGATGAATGGTTGATCGGGCCGCCGCCCGGCGAGCGCCTGTCCGCGGACGTACTGCCGGTCACGACCGGCAACTGGTACCGACCGGGCGCCGCTGTCGCGTGGCAATGGCAGCTGGACGGCGCCATCAACACCTCGTACAGCGTAGACCTGTACGACGTGGACCTGTTCGACGCACCCGACGCCGTCCTCGCCGTGCTGCGCAGTCGCGGTCACCGGATCGTCTGCTACTTCTCCGCGGGTACGTACGAACCGGACCGGCCGGATTCCGATCGCATTCCCGCTTCGGCTCGTGGCAAGGCATTGCCCGACTGGCCGAACGAACGCTGGCTCGATGTGCGCGACATGCGGATCTTCGACATCATGGTCGCCCGTCTCGATGTGGCCGTCGGGCGCGGCTGTGACGCCGTCGAGCCGGACAACGTCGATGGCCATACGAATGACACCGGCTTCAGCCTCCGCGCCACCGACCTCCTCGCATTCAATCGCAATCTGGCCAATGCGGCGCACCGTCGTGGTCTGGGCATTGCCCTGAAGAACGCCGGCCAGCAGGCCGCCGAGCTGGTCGACTACTACGACTTCGAGCTGAACGAGGAGTGTCACGCGTACGAGGAGTGCGACGACCTGCGGCCCTTCCTCGATCACGGCAAGCCCGTGCTCAACGCAGAGTATGCGGGCACCGTGGCGGCTGCGCAGCAACTGGCCACGACACTCTGTCCGCGTGCCCGTGCCGCGGGCATGCGAACGCTGATCCTGCCCTCGGACCTGGACGACCGCTTCCGCATCAGCTGTTTCTGACGACCCGCGGTGGACACCCTTCAGGCGTCGTGAACCGTCTACATCGATGATCGGCTGATTCAGTGTGGACTGGAAGTGCTGAGAGCGTACCCCAGCGCGTCGATTCATCGGATCGAAGTGTTGGGTGGTGGATCCACGATGCGGGCGTACACCAGCTGGTTCATCGAGCGCATGAATGCTGGCCACGTTCTCGAAGTCATCGGGCCAGCCCCGCAGCGCTTTCGATGCTGACGACCGGTTCCTGCACGGATCGGTTGGCCAGCAAGCGGTTCGCCATCGCAACCGGGGAAACCACGGCACCTGACAGGATCATTTCACGCATTTGAGAGCACGCCCCTTGGTGCTACCATGGAGTTGTCGAAGAACCATGGACCACACCAAGGAGCGGCTCTCATGAGGCGGACGACGAAATATGTGTTCCTGGACGTGCACGCGGCTACTACGACGGTGTCGGTGCGAGTGGAGAGCGGGGCGGTGATCGCCCGCAGCGTGCTGCCGACGGAGGAGTCGGCGCTGGTCGAGTACTTCAGGGGCATGCGCGGCGCGATTCACGTGGGCTTGGAGGAAGGTACGCAAGCGCAGTGGCTGCACGATCTGCTGGCACCGCAGGTGCACCGGGTGATCGTGTGTGACCGACGGGGGAAGGGACA
>Ga0302046_10003058_pt1 | contig 15301 bp, 16 predicted proteins | sample RVTome_11_FD_200261 | JGI IMG/M metagenome (GOLD analysis project Ga0302046, IMG submission 200261) | Soil microbial communities from uranium-contaminated site in the Upper Colorado River Basin, Wyoming, United States - RVT147D111 (version 2) ...
AGACGCGATCACAAAGATGAAATACCGTCTCCAGACCCGGGCAGGGAAAAAGCTTTACGCCAAGCGCAAGAGTACAGTGGAACCGGTCTTTGGCATTATAAAGGCAGTCATGGGCTTCCGACAATTCTTGTTGCGAGGCATCGAGTTGGTACAAGGCGAATGGGACTTGGTCTGCATCGCCTGGAACTTAAAAAGGCTACACGCCTTAAGTTGAAATCAATAAGAAAGAACAGATCACCGCTATTTTGATCGATAAGGACCGACCAAAACGCGGCGACCACAAAAATTTATACAAACGGTTGTCGGATCAGATCGTTAAGTCCGAAAGACTCCTAGGTTGAAAAAAACCGATTTTTTATCAATGACTTATTTCGTTTATTCTCCAAATAAATTCATTTTTTTCTTTTTTTAGCCTTTTATTCGTATGGATATGATGAAAAAGGCAATTGAATTTGCAATTTATTGTAAAATAAAAACTTTTCCTCCTTGACAATATTGTTTTTTTTGTTAAAGTTAATTTTAAGAATTTAACCAAAAAGTCAACCATCCGATAAGAGCAAACCCATCGTAAGGTGGGGGCGCAAAGCTTCCGGTCCTTAAATTAAAGTCTAAGGACAGCGGAGCTGCCGAAGTGGTTATTTTTTTTAACCCATCTTTTCTTATCGGAGAAGATGGGTTTTTTTTTGGTCAAAAGGAGGGCAGAAAATGGAATTCCTAAAGGTAAAAAAAGTTTTTCAGGTAGTCGGGTTCCTTTTTATCGTCAGTATTTTTTTTCCTGGGATTTCAATTTCGGAAAGCCAGGAAGTTTCCAAAGAGCGTTTAAGTTTTTGGGCCAAGGAAGGTAAGCGGATAAAAAAATTAAGGATTGTCTCTATTTTAAAAAAATTCAAAACAGGCCTTTCTGAGACGGCTCAAACCGAAATGGCTGAACTCATATATTCAGAAAGTTATCAATACGGTTTTGACCCGGAATTAATCCTGGCCCTGGTGGTAAAAGAAAGCTCTATATATAATTGGTCTAAATCTAGGGTGGGGGCTTTAGGTCTAATGCAGATTCGGCCAACAACCGGCCGCGCCTTGGCCAAAGCCATCAATATCCCCTGGAATGGAAAAAAAACGCTTTTTAAGCCCCATCTGAATATTAAATTGGGAACCCATTACCTTGCCAAGTTGGTTGATCGCTTTGGGAAAATCGAGGTGGCGTTAACTGCATACAATTATGGGCCAACCCGAGTAGCCAGGATGCTTAAGAAAGACCAAACTCTTCCAAAGGCCTATGCCCATCGAATTTTAGGGACTTATCAGCGTTTTAAGGAATTAAACCAGATTCAGTTGGTCGAATCGTGGGACCCCAACGATCCGGTCCAAACATGGGATGAAAATGGTTTGGGGTATTTGAAAGTTTAACGAAAAATTTTTTTTGGGGGGGTGAAAATTTTAATTTTCAGTCTAACAACTCTTCTATGATACACACCTGGTAATCCACAATTGCCCAAAGGACTTTTTGGATTTTTTGGATGTCCTCTCCTGTTTTCTCGGAGATTTCCCTGACCTTCTTTTTTAGAATTTCATTGTCTTGAAATATGCATTCCGCCATTTCTCTGGCTAGATGTTTTAACGGTTGTCCCTTTTCATTTTCCCCAAATGTAAACCATGGTTTTCCTGCAAGGAAGATCCGTTTAGCCGTTTCTAGATCCAATTGTGTCTTTTTTTTAATAAATATGATGGCCATATGATCTAGAAGATCAGTCTCTTTGTTGCTCATCTTTTAATCCAGTTTTTTAAAAAAAAAGGGGAGTTCATTTAATTGAGTCTTAACAAAGTTGTAGGAGAACCTACAATTTTGTTTTTTTTTGTGAAAACCGATAAATAAGTTCCGGGGAGTCTAAAAAAAATTTTTATTTAAATCAATGGCTTGAAACTAGTCCCATATGGATTGAACAGATGGCATTTACTTTGCTTAATTTCAAACGCAGATTATACCTACTTAAACGTTAAAATCCAAATGATGAAAGGAGGGAAGATGAATTCCGCAAAAACAAACCAATTGTCTTTTAACATTCGACTAAACCTGGGTTTAACCACAAAAGCGGTGGACCTTTCCTGTGAGGAGTTGTTAAGGATTTCAGAAGTGGCGGAGGAGGCGAAGGCTGCTGTTCACATTAGCCACCAATCTTGGCAGGTGTTTTTGGGAGTTCCGATACAATCTTTCCCTGTTCTTAGAATGACCCTTGGGAATATGGGGTTTCCTTGTTTTCAAATTGAAGAAGGATTTAAAGAGCATCCCACTATTCGTTTAAAATTAGAGCAAAGTTAAAATTTTTGGTCCATTAATCCGCTTGCAAAACTGTATCAGTTTTAAAAAAAACCTTTCAAGGTTTATTGCCTATTCTTTTTATTAGAAAAGAAGTTTAGGGTTTTCCTTTTTTACATACTGGATTCGAACTGGGTGGTATTTAGGCCCCCAATTTCCCGGGGGGCCTTCAAAGATCCCAGCGCAGGGTTCTCCACAGGAAAGACACTTCCCAACATCGGTTAGGTTCCAATTGGTAAGGAGATACCCTTCCCGACCGATAACCCTTTTCCCGCAGTGGTGGCAGTAGGTGCTTCCCCCCTCGGGGTCTTTCACATTTCCTGTATAGGCGTAAAAAATGCCATTTTGAATTGCGATTTCACGGGCCCGGGTGAGTGTCTCCGGGGGAGTGTATGGTGTGTCCAGCATCTTATAGTCAGGATGAAAAGCGGTAAAGTGAATCGGAACGTTTGGGCCCAGATGCTCCACCACCCATTGAGTCAATTCATTTAATTCCTTATCCGAGTCATTTTCTCCCGGAATTAAAAGGGTAGTGATTTCAAACCAAACCTTTGTCTCATGTTTAAGATAGATCAAGGTATCTAAAACCGGTTGAAGATGTCCGGCTGTGATTTTTTGGTAAAAATGCTCGGTAAACGCTTTGAGATCTACATTGGCCGCATCCATGAATTGGTAAAATTCCCGCCGTGGTTCATCGCATACATAACCGGCAGTTACCGCAACGGTTTTAATCCCAATGTCATGACAGGCCTTTGCCACATCGATGGCGTATTCATGAAAGATCACCGGGTCATTATAGGTAAAGGCAACGCTTCGGCAATGTAACTCTCTTGCTTTTTGCGCAATGGCTTCCGGAGAAGCCTCTTCGGCAAGTGTGTTAACTTCCCGGGATTTGCTGATATCCCAGTTTTGGCAAAAGCGACATGAAAGATTGCACCCCGCGGTTCCGAAAGAGAGAACGGGGGTTCCGGGAAGAAAGTGATTCAAGGGTTTTTTCTCAATGGGGTCCACGCAGAACCCGCTGGAACGACCGTATGTGGTTAAAATAACCTGTTCATTTTGCCTTTCTCTCACAAAGCAAAGCCCCTGTTGGCCTTCGTTTAACTTGCAAAAACGCGGACATAAATCACACTGAATACGGCCATCCTCCAGGCGGTGCCAAAATTTGGTGGGAAAAAATCCTGTTTTAGTTTTTGTGGTTCCCATGGTTTTATTCCTTTTCCATTCCTTGTTCTCAACAAAAAAACATTTGTTCCCCAACTTCCATTTTATTATAATCCCCGAACAAAGGAAAGTTTGATGCAAAAAATTCATTATCCATCGGTTTCAGGTCTATTCTACCCCTCCGATCCTCATGATTTAAAGCGTGCGATTGAGGGTTACCTTCTCCCTTGTAGGATCTCCAGGTCTTTACCCAAAGCAATAATTGTTCCCCATGCGGGTTATATTTATTCTGGTCCCATTGCGGGCAGTGCCTATGGTTTGATCCAGCAAGGGAAGGGTATCATTCACCGTGTGGTCCTAATGGGAACCGCACACCGATTGGGGTTTTCCGGGTTGGCCGCTCCAACCTGTCAAACTTTTATGACCCCCTTGGGGCCTGTTCCCATTGATCTTCCCTCCATTCAACAAATTTCACAATTTTCACAGTTTCAATTTTTGGATGAAGCCCATGAACAGGAGCATAGCCTGGAGGTCCACCTTCCTTTTTTACAAACCGTGTTGGATCAATTTAAAATCATTCCCTTGGTGGTGGGTAATTGTTTTCCAGACGAGGTGGCCGATGTTTTGGATGCCCTGTGGGGAAAGGAGGAAACCCTGATTGTAGTGAGCTCTGACTTGAGTCATTATTTGGATGGAGAAAGCGCTAAAAGAATGGATGCGGAAACGTCCCAGGCCATTGAGGTGTTGCAATTGGAAAAAATTGAAACTGAACAGGCCTGTGGAGCGTATCCGGTGAGAGGTTTATTGGTTGCCGCAAAAAGGCATGGGATGATAGCGAAAGCCCTGGATGTGAGGAATTCCGGTGAGACCGCTGGTCCTCAGGACAGAGTTGTAGGATATGGGGCCTTTGGGTTTTGGGAAGTTTAAACCGTGGGTTTAAATGGACAAATTGACACCTTACCCAAAGGCACCATAATCTTCATTTTCCAAGAGGAAAAAAATTCAGAAATAGAAAGTCCTGAAACTTTGTTTAGGAAGGGATGCTGTCGGCCTCGGGTTCTGGCCTGGGCCAGGCATGAATAATGGCTTGAACAAGGGTGGCCAAAGGGATTGCGAAAAAAACTCCCCAAAAACCCCAAATTCCGCCGAAAAACAAAATGGCCACAATAATGGCAATGGGATGAAGGTTTACCGCCTCGGAGAAGAGAAGTGGAACCAGGACACTGGCGTCCAGGGCTTGAATGATGGCATAGGCAATCACCAGGTAGGCAAAAGGGACACTCCATCCCCATTGGAAAAACCCGATTAAAACCACAGGAATGGTGACAACGGTTGCACCGATATAGGGGACAATAACCGAAATCCCCACCAGGGCACCGAGTAGGATCGAATAACCCAATCCCAAAATGGCAAATACCACTCCACTGACCAATCCCACCAATAACATTTCCCAGAATTTTCCTTGAACATAGTTTCCGATTTGAGGGTCAACCGCTTTCCAGACCTGGGCTATGAGGTTATGTTCTTTGGGGATAAAGCCTTTTGCCCATTGAATGATCAAATGTTTATCTTTTAGAAAGAAAAACACCAATAATGGAAAGAGAACCAAGTAGACCACCAATGTAATTAGGCTGACCAGAGAAGAAAGGGATGCGGAAACAACTTTATGCCCCACGGAGCTTAACTCCGATAAAATGGTCTCAATCAGGTTTGTGACTTGTTGGTCAGAAATAAAGGGATAGTGTTCGGGAAGTTTTAATAAGGCTTCCCGGCCTTTATTCATCATTTTCGGTAGTTGTTGCATTAATTCGGTGACCTGGGAGGACAGCATGGGAATTAAGGCAAATAAAACAAATACCATTAGGGCAATAAAAACCAGGAAGACTAAGATAACCCCACGCAGACGGGGGACTCCTTTTTTTTCCAAAAACCCCACCACATCATCTAATAAATACGCGATCACCAGGCTGGCCAGGACCGGAAGAAGCATTCCCCCCATGTAAATGACAATGGCAAAGCCCAAAACCAGGGCAAGAAATAGAACAACGGCCTGAGGATCGGAGAAATATTTGTCAAACCATTTTTTTAGGATTTGAACCAAGTTTTTTCCTCAGCATACTAAGTGTTTCATTCATTTGAACGGTGTTTCTTATTGGGTATTGACGGAGGCCCAAAAATACCGTGCTTTAGAAACTCTGTCAATGTTAAAGACCATTCATTGATGGGTGCCGTTTTTCTGCTAATGAAAAGTTCTCTGTATACAATTGGGAGAGGTTATAACAGGCAAGGAAATTTTTCAATGGATTGGGCTGATTATCTTAACGGGATATTTTTTGATCGGGTGAAATTATTTAAAAGTACTTTGAGCGTTGTTTCCTCGCCCAATCAAGGAAGGGAAATTTTGTTTAAGGTTTTCTTTCCTTCCCTCCCCTTTTATTCATCAATAAATCTTCTCCCTAACAGTTGAAAGGAGAATTAAATGATTAGAGTTTCTCCGTTGGCTTGTTCTTTTTTTGCTTGGATCGTTCAAAATGGTGCATCTGAGAACCGCTGGATCAAAAAAAGGTGAGGTCAGAACCACCAGTTTTTCAATGTCTTAAAGAATAAAGGTCTTTCTATGAGGTTTGGCATGGGTGTTGCGTGAAAGTCCAGTCATGTTTTATAAAGCCGCTCTAAAATGGGGTTTTACCCATGGATTTTTCTCCTGTTTTAGAAGCGACCGCTGGCCCCCAATCAGAAGAAGGAGGTTTTATGTTTGACCGGATCATGGAATTGGTTCCAGAATCTTGGGCGGGATTTATAGAGTTTCTCATCACCCCCATTGCCTGGATTCCACAAATGCAGGAAACCCTTTTGAATTTCTTTCTTTATTCCTCTTCGGGATGGAGTGCCACGGGAAAGTTTGTTTTCTTTGTTTTCCCGGTCTTTCTCTTCGTGGTTGGAATTTGGACAACCCATCTTTCCCTCTATACACTTCCATTCCGTTCTCAAAGGGTGAAGTTTCTTTCCTCCCTTTTGGTGGGGTGGTGGGATTCAGCAAGGATGGTTTGGCTTTATTGGGTAGGTCTTTTTCGTTTGTTTGGTGTGGCCATTGGCTGGGTTTTGATGTTAACACGACTGAGCCTGATGTTGATTGCAGAAGCCATTAAACAGATGTTGGTGGCTCCCTTCCGAATGACCGGAAAGATGACTCGTGACTATTTTCAGCCGGGTGTTCCCTGGATAGCGTTTTCTTTGTTAATTTTCTGGTGTTTTTTGGAGGCAGTTATTTTTACGTATATCCTTTTTCCAACCATCGGGGAGATTCTCGCAGATTTAACCGGGATGGAACCTTCCCGGTTTATGGGAACCATTCTTTTCATTTTCCTCTTTATGCTGGTTATGGGAAGTTTTGCCTGTCTGAATGTTTTCCTTGAAGCTGTGAAGAAAAAGGAGGTGAAACTCATCATTCAGATGGTTGTGGTGGAATTATTTGTAATGTTTTTTGAGGTGATGTTTCTTTACCGGGAATTGGTGGATGCCATTGTTCCTTGGATTGCCCAGCAAACAGGGGAGAGATTTCAAGTCGGAATTGTCTTTATCCTGTCCGTGGCAACCTTCGGGTGGGTGGGTATTCGCGGAATGACCTGGTTTCTTTTTGGCCAATATGGGACCCCTCCGTTATTAGCCTTTATCTCAAGGAGACCCATGGCTCATTCGGAGGTTCCTGAAATGGTGCAAAAGCCAGTGGAGCAACCTGTGTGGTGGAAAGCCCCTTTAGGGGATTTTAAGCGCGAAATTGGCTGGCTACATGAGAAGAGTGAAGAATTCCTGGAATTCGTGGCTCTTCCGGCCCTCCATGTGATCGCTGCTGGGTTCAATTTTATTATGATCCTTCTTGTAGCTAGGCCTGTTTTTAGCCTGCCATTTAAGGGCCTTAAAGAAATTATGGAAACCCGGGAGGTTTTGACAACCATTCATTTGCAGCCCAAAAAGGTGAGCTCATGAAAAAGGAAACGATTTTCGACAAAGTGTTTTTGGTTGTGACGTTATTTTTTTTAGTTTCCCTTACCGCATGTACGTTCCAACCTAAGGAATCTAAACCGCGGTTAAGCCTGTTTATTGGCGTGGATGCCAGCGGCTCTTTCCAGAGTTCCGACTCTTATGAGAATGCCCTGGCGTTTCTTGCCTATTATATTTACGGGCATCTCAATGAATTGGAGGGTTTGAGCAAACCCAGAGCGCTGTATGTGGGGTCCATTGGTGGCCGTTCCATGGGAGAACCTAAGGCCTTTCATCCCATCCATGATTTTGATGGAAAAAGCATTGAGGAGATTGAAGAAGATCTTCGGACTTGGTTTTCCCCCAGGGATACCCTGACGGATTTCAATGCTTTCTTTGAAGAGGTGGCCCGAATTTCTAAAGACCGAAACCTGATCCTCGGTCCCATCAATGTGATGGTGGTCAGTGACGGAATCCCTGATGTGGCGTCTAATGGGACCCGTGCAGGCTCCAAGACCCTTTATGAAAACATCGACCTCAGTCCCATGGAATACCTTTCCCGGAGTCTGACGGTTCGTTTGGCCTATGCCAGCCCCAAAGTAGGGGATCAGTGGAGAAAATATGTTCCCCGGAAGCGGGTACGGTTTATGGTAGTGAATGCGGAGGTTATGAAAGGGTGGCAGCAACAAATCCAGCCTGAATTGGGTATTTCAGAGCAGAACCGGTTGTGGAAATGGGTAAAAGATAACGTGGATTATCGGGTTCGATCCAGAAGAGCCGCCTAACTTCATTTTTTAGTTTTTTTTTGGAACACTCGCGGCGGGAAAAAATTATTATAAAAAAAGCAGGGAAGTTCATTTATTTCCCTGCTTTTTTCTTGTGTCTAAACCAAACTTGGCATTGACCGGGCAATATCCAATGACACTGGTGACAATAGCAAATAACGCAACAATTCCAAAAATCAATATCAGTGCAAAATCCCCACCGACAAAAACAATTGACAACGAAAGAATGCCTATTCCAATCCGAAAAAACCGATCCAATAAGCCCACATTCTTTTTCATGAGTTGTTCCCTTTCTTCCACAAAGACCGCTTCAGTTTAAGTTCTGATCATAGGAAATATTGAAAATAGAAGTCAATACAAGGAGAGAAAAAAATTGTATTGATTGACAGAGGGCGGACGCATCGTTATTCTTATTTCTTTTATTTAATGTGATCATCAATCAAAATGACACCCAAAGACATTTTCGTCCCCGCATCCATAACACAACTCAAAACCATTGATCCTGAAGAAATCCGTGTGGTGGAGCTGAGCCTTCCAGAGGATTGCCAAATCGATGGGAAACCATATCCGATAAAGGACAAAATGTGGCCAGGCACCGCTTTTTTATCCAAGCCTTTTGGTTCGCGCACTCAAAAATTCCGTAGAAGAATGTATACCCGGTCCAATTTTCCTTCAAACCACCCTGGGGTTCTGGAAACGGTGGTTAACCATACCCACGCAGAAAAAGCCGATACCTCTATTTGGTGGCAAACTCCAGAAGCCCAGGCGTATCAATCCTCCGGAAATAAAATTGATGTGTTGGTCAGGTTTAATCCTGAGACCTTCGAATGTGAAATCTTTGAGAATGCTTTGCATTGTGATCCTCATAACCTCCGGTTAGAGGCGGATGGAGAATGGCAGACCATGAAATACCTAGCCATCGCCCTTTCAACCGGAATTACCCCATTTCTTTCCTATCTTCGTTACATGAAAGAAATGAATTTTGGAAAAAGTAATTCAAAAACAGGGGCCCACCTTACACTGATTGCCAGCGCTAAGCGGTTTGAGCAGTTAATCGCTCATGAAGAACTCCTTTGTTTGGAGAAAGATTATAAACAGAATTTTCGATACCATCCGGTCCTAACAAGAAAATGGCCCGAGGATTGGAAATTTACAAAGGGAAGAGTGGTTAAAGCCCAACAGGGAATAGATGGCCATGAGCAATATGATATTGAGCCGATGAAGCGAATAATCCCTGATTTAAAAAACTATCATCTTCGATTTTGTGGAGGGAAGATAGCTCGAGACCATATAGAGCAGGGATTAAAACAGGCAGGGGAAAGCCCTTTAAGCTTTAGAGCAGAGGTTTGGTGAGCCCGATCTTTGTTTGCTTTAATGCAGTGTTTCAAAATTAACTTAACTACGATTTCATTCCGGACGTTTCTGCTCCCGCGGAAAAGGGCCGGAATTCAGTATTCTAAAGTTTCTGGATCCCCGCTTTCGCGGGAATGACGTTCTTGAATTATTCAAGGCTTTTGGGGCCCTAAGGACTAGGTTGTTTAATTTCAGAGTATGGGGGTAAAGTGGTGAGCCGGGGATCATTTACATTTCCTCCCAATGTAAAGTGATATATGCTTTGATATTTTAAATCGCTTAACCCCAGTAGTTCATGCATTGGATCGTCAAAAAAACAACCAATTCCTGTTCCCCTTAAACAAAACGCTTCGGCCTCTAAATAAAGCATCTGTCCAACCAGACCCGCTTCCCAAAAAAGGCGGGGATAGAACCAAGCCCCGTATGTGTTTAACGGTACATCAAACTCCGCAATCATTCCCAGGCTAAAGCAACCATCCGCAGCTATTCCCTGGTGACAGGAGATCTGCTCGGAGACGCGTTTTGCATCTCCCACCAAAAGCCTGAAAAAATCCAAATCCCCTGGGCAAGAGGCGGGTTTTTCCCATAAGAATTCTTTATTCATTGCGTTTTTAATTTCTTCCAGTTGGGATGGGTTCCGAACCAGGAAGTAGAGCCCTGGATTCAAATTCTCTACTCTGTGAATAAAAATTGCCAGGTGGATTTTGGGGTCCCAGGGAAGGGTGTTAAAGGGAAATTGGGCAGGGCCCACCAATGTTTTCCTGAAAATTTGATATAATCCCTCATCCACCATACCGGTCTGTCCATTTAAAGACAGACAACTTCGACGTTGATGGAGGATTTTCCGGAAAGAAATCGGGGTTGTTCCGGCCTCTAATATTTTTCTTTCGGGGATTGGAGGAGACACCTGTGGGGTTTGCGGTTTTATACTTGCGTCGGCTGTTTGATCAATAATGGGCCAATCCACATGACTAGGGCTAAGGCAATTGGGTTTTCCAGCCCAGGTGAGGGTTTTAAATTTAACCAAAGTCTCCTCAGAAATAGTAAAAGTTGGGTTTTTTTTACCTTGAGGGTAGATGACAAGAAGGCATTCTGTGTGTTCAGGTTCTGTTCCTTTTGGAGCGGAAATGCCCAATAAAGTTTCCAATTCAATGGTTGAAAGGTGGTCTAATAGAATGGCTTTCCAACCTAATCCTGCGGCGGCTAAACTCACGGTGGCAATGGCATGGCCGAGGTCATGCTGACAGTATCGAAAGGCTCTTTCCCCATATTTCCACGCCTCCCGCCAAAAAATAGAGGTTAAACCGATCAAAACGGAACCATTGGGAAAAGATCCAGAAAGTTCTTCCCATAGGTCATTAGAAAATTCTGTGCGCTTTTCCAGTGCATGTTCTTTCGGTGCATAGTGACAGACCATGGGTTGGTCACAAACCTCGGGAATCGACCCGCAGATGAGATACCCTTCGGTCGGGTGGAGATTTCCACTGGAAGGGTTTACCCGGAGAGCCCATTTTACCCCTCCTGCTTGTTTCCAAGCCGATAAAGCCAAGCTGTCATAGAAAAGTTGTGAAATTGTTTTTCGCTTTAAAGGTTCAGGGGGAATGTTTCCTTCAACAAAGACAGGTTCATATAAAGGTTTTACCCCTGGTGGAAGGTGGTCTAATGGGATCAGTTCCGCCCCTTCATAACGCCGAAAAGGGTCCGGTTGATTGGCCCAATCCAACCCTCCCGGGCTACGGGCGTACCGGTCAAAGTAATGTTTTGTGGATTGGTGGTAGTTAATAACAAGGGAAATATTATCTTTAGAATCTTGATCCATTAATTTTCCAAAAATTACACACCGTAGAATTGAGGGGTAAATTTGGTCATTCCCACAGAGGCGGGAATCCAGAAACAAAACCTGGACTATCCCCTCCCCCCCACGGAGGTGACCAATTGAATACTTCTAAGCTTGCTACCAGGTAATCTATTTTATAGTTAAATAAAAAAACCGCTTTTATTTTCCTTCATAATTTTATGGGGAGATTGTGTTTGAAGTCTATTTTAAAATGCGGATTAAACCTAAATGACCCATTCAGGGAAAAAGGTTTGGATGGTGTTAACTGCTTCCTGTAATGTTGATTTTTGATATGCTCCCCTCCATACAAGATTTCAAATGTAAATCGATAGTCCATCTCCGATTGGATAAATCTCTTCTATACAAATTCGAAAAAAAACAATAAACTTAAAAAAAATGGCTATATCAAGAAAATCCAAGAAAAAACATCCTTCAAATCCATGTTCATTTCGTTTGGGGTAAAAATCTTTTAATTTCGAAAAGAACATTTTAAATGGTTGCGTTTTGGTCCATAAGAAATGCTTAAGAATCCCTATTTAATAAATGGAACTATTTTCTTAATTGCATTAGTTGGGTTTATAAGTGTGTTATTCGCTACGCATATAGGAGTTGGAATATCTCCCGATTCTACAGGATATATTGAAGAGGCACGGAATTTACTTGATGGATTTGGAATTAGTCAAATTTCTAATACGGGAAAAGTAATACCAATAAGTGTGCATCCGCCGCTATTTCAGACCTTAATAGCAATTATCGGCTTTTTTGATATTGATCTAGCGGTAGGAGCAAGGTGGATTAATGCTTTCTTTTTTGGTGCCAATATAGTTTTGGCTGGCCTTATAATTCAACAACATGTCCGCAGTTCTTGGTATCCATCAATTCTCGCCACATTTATTATACTGATATCTGTTGACCTGCTACATATTCATTCGATGGCTTGGACCGAACCCAGCTTTATATTTTGGGGTATCCTTGGAATCTACTTATTAGCTAAGCATATTGAAAATCAATCAAGAGTACTCTTAATGGCATCCGCTTCAGCAATCGCACTAGCATGTCTTTCTAGATATCCAGGGGTAACATTGATAGCAACAGGAGTTGCAGGGATTATCTTTCTGTCTAGAAAACCATTAAAGGAAAGAATGTTTGATTCCTTGATATTTGGGTTTATCAGTTCAGTTCCATTAATCCTTTGGCTTTCTAGAAATATGTTTATTGAGGGAACACCAACTTCACACCCATTTGGGTTTCATCCTATTACTCTTCAACATATTAAGACGGCTCTTCATACATTCTCGTTTTGGATATTTCCATCAACCAACCCTAATAGTCTAATCGGCGCTAGTCTTCTCGTTATGCTTGTGGTTCTGCCTACCTTGAATATTCTTCAAATAAAAAGAAAAAATATGGGCAAAGGATATTCTTTCCAAGATGCAATCGGAGTTGTTCCTTTCCTAGGTATAATCTTTGTCGTCATATATTTTATTTTTTTGATTAGTATAATTTCGCTATTTAATTTATGGGTACAACCTGAAAAGCGAATTCTGTCGATAGTACATGTGTTCTCCGTAATTACAATTGCATGCATTGCGTATAATTTAGCTAAAAATTGCACTATGTCAGGACCTGCTATCATATTTATTATTGTTGCTAGCATGCCATTGGCAGCACACCACTTAAGAAAATCTGTAAATTGGGTTATTCATACCCATAACAATGGTCTTGGTTATACAAGTAAATTCTGGGCCAATTCCCAATTCATCCAGCATGTTAAGCTTCTTCCTGCCAATAGCGAGATTTTTACTAATGCACCAGACCTTGTAAACTTTCTGACAACCAAGCGAACTTGGATAATACCCTTTAGAATTGATCCGCAAAGCGGGTTAAAGGGGGAAAATTATGAAGTTAACCTGGCAAGGTTCAGGGAGAAATTAAGAAATAATAACAATACATTTTTAGTTTATTTTAATCCTTTGAGTGTTAGCGGTGTGAGCCTTAGCCGTCCGTTTATGGCTTCTGAAAAGGACATTATTGGAGGATTACCATTTGAGGCGATTTATTCTGGAAGCGAGGGAACAATTTATAAGAGGAAAGAATAATTACAATTCTACAACAATGCTTGCCTTCGTAAAGTTCACATATGAATTCCATAAATCAAAGAGAGAATAACATAAAAACCAGCCCCAGCCCATAATTGTACCTCTTACAGTTAATTTGCGACATCATTATCTCTTTCTCTCCGTAATCCTTAGTAGAAAGGTTTTTGTTCCTAAAGCATTAGTAGTCAACTACTATTGATTTAATTTGTTTGGGTAGAGAAATAAGATCTATTCTTCAACATTGCAAAGATAACCCGGATCAGTTTATGAGCAGTAGCTAGTATTGCTTCTTTGAAAGACAAGCCCTCCTTTTTTCTCTTTTCATAATACGTTTTAAATAAGGTATCCTCCCGGCTAACATGTTTGGCCATTAGGAAGATAACCCTTCTGAGATGGCGGTTTCCCCTTTTAGATATCTTGCTCTTTCCTTCAAACTTTCCTGATTGATGAACGGTGGGGTCTATTCCCGCATAGGCGATCACACCTTTAGCAGTAGGGAAATTTGTGATATTGCCTATTTCTGCAAGAAAGGTAGCCCCTGTTTGATCACTAATCCCCTTGATCGATGTGATGATCTGAAGATCATTAACTACCGTTTCCTCACAAAATTTAACGAGTATCTCGGTGATTTTATTCTGTCTTTCAATCACATACAAAAGTGTTGAGATCTTCTCCGGTAATATAAGCTCTTTTGCTGCATTGACAGATGCCACCCCCTCTGTGCCAATAATGATGAGACACCTCCCCCATGTTAAATTAGAGTAGAGGGCGGGGAGGAAAAAAGATTATGATCGTTAATAAGAATAAAACAATCCAGGAGAACAGAGGATCTTTGATCTCCCAGAATGGAACCTCAAAAGAATCTCATTCAGATGGAGGTGTCGTGGTTTCCTCAGACCCTGAAGTTTCTGCAAAGGCTTCCAGGCGACGTTTCACGGCAGAATACAAGCTTGGTATCCTAAAACAGGCTGATTGCTGCACTGAGCCGGGGAGTCTTGGTGCCCTCCTACGCCGGGAAGGGCTGTATTCATCGAACCTCAACACGTGGAAACGCCAGCGAGATCGAGGCGTCCTTTCCGGTCTGACCCCCAAGAAGCGAGGCCGCAAGGAATCAGGCCGTGATCCGCTCCTGGCAGAGAATAATAAGCTCCGCAAGGAGAATGATCATCTTGCCCGTCGCCTCAGACAGGCCGAGATCATCATTGATGTTCAAAAAAAAGTATCTCAGATCCTGGGGATTCCGCTCTCGACCGCCGAGGAAGGAGAGACCGACTAATGCAAGCCGTAGCCACTCTTTCAAGCGATATCGGGATCAAACCTGCCTGCGAATCGCTGGATATTCCCCGCTCCGGGTTCTACCGCATGAAGGCACGGACCATGGCACCCCCCTTGGAACCCATGAAGCGACCGAGCCCTCCACGCGCATTATCCCCCAATGAACGACAGGAGGTTCTCGACATTCTACACGCCGACCGGTTTGTGGATAAGGCCCCTCAGCAGGTCTATGCGACCCTCCTGGACGAAGGGGACTACCACTGTTCCATCCGCACCATGTACCGCATCCTTGAGGCGAGTATGGAGATCAGAGAGCGCAGGAACCAACTCACTCACCCCATGTATCAGAAACCGGAACTTCTGGCCACGGCCCCGAATCAGGTCTGGTCATGGGACATTACCAAATTGTTGGGTCCTGCAAAATGGAGCTATTTCTACCTCTACGTCATCCTGGATATTTTTAGCCGCTATGTCGTCGGCTGGATGATCGCTC
>Ga0302046_10003059_pt1 | contig 15292 bp, 12 predicted proteins | sample RVTome_11_FD_200261 | JGI IMG/M metagenome (GOLD analysis project Ga0302046, IMG submission 200261) | Soil microbial communities from uranium-contaminated site in the Upper Colorado River Basin, Wyoming, United States - RVT147D111 (version 2) ...
CTGTTATTGGACCAGATTTTGGACGAATTGACCCATTTTGGCCTTGAAAATGGGCATAAATCAGGCTACTGTTTTTCTCTCCGACAGGCTGCTAGGATATTGTTAAATCCCAATTAGAAGTGCTGACATTTTGGTTGGATGTCACTCTGGGACCTTCGTCAGGCTCAGCCAGCCAAATGATATGCTCAGCGCCGGGTCCATTGGCGATTGTAAACAAAGCTCATTTATGCTACACTGGACATAATAGACCAAAAATGAGCTCCAGACCAGGTGAGACGCCCAAACCGGGAGTTACGGCATAGCGTAGTATGGGTGTGTTACCTTGTCAAGGCGGTGCATTTTTGTTGACCGGCGCTTCTTCGCCCTCCCAACCACGACAACTGCGCTAAAACTCAAACCGGTCGTGACGTATGAACTTCCGTGAAACCCTGGCTCGTCTACAGCAGAATCTCAATATTCTACAAGAATGACGATTGATTATCTCTTTAGGCTTCCAAAATTCCCCATCATCTGTGTGATCGATGACTGGTTGGTGACCGCTTCGTCAGAGGTCATTTTCGAACGCCGGATTGCCAACGTCGCGCTAACCCCGAATACCAGCTACCACCTGATCGACTCCACTGGTGAAGATTGGCAATTTAATTCAGGCGAGATGTACATTATGCCCACGAAGAGACGAAAGTGGTCGAAAAAGAGGATCGCTCAGACCTACAACCAGAGCCGCAACTGCACCCAAACCGGGATCAGCTATGTGGCGAAGGATGGGGGGACGAGTCGGCAGTTGGGATTGCCGAGGGGTGTAGGGATAAATTATGGCTCTGTAAATCGCTGTAAGGGGCTCGTAGAGGGTGGATGGGGTTTCTTAGTTAACGTTCGAGGGGATAACTATTGTGCAATTAAAACATAAACCATCTAATTTTGAAGGATTGCCCGCTTCAGGGGATGCTACACCTCAGCGCATTAAACGCTTTTTTAAGTCTGCGCTTTGGTTTGCTCTTTCTATCGGTATTGGTCTCGTTACAGTCCGTTTAATCCTATCTTTTCCAGGTCCGGAAACCTCATCAAGCTCATTTACTGCTCTCTTGTTGAGTATTCCGGTTGCGTTTCTCCTGGCTTACTACATCACCATTCTTATTCACGAGCTAGGTCACGTCATTGCCGCTTGGCTGGTCGATTTTCAGTTCGTCGGGCTTATTGTCGGGCCGATCAAGGTATGGAAAAATACAGATGGATTAACCGTCAGCTATAGCGGATTTAAGGCCGGTCAACTTCAGGGCCGGGCCTTATCAGTGCCGAGTGATGCCCACAACTTAAAACGGCGTTTACTCTGGATGTTTGTCGGCGGACCACTCGCTACCCTGCTTCAACTCTTGGTGATAAGCTTAATCGGCGTTCTGATGAATGGGTTGACCGTCCCTTACTTTGTCGGGCACTTAATAACAGCCCTCAACTTTAGTTCAACACTCATCCTACTCTTTACTATTCTGCCCTACAACCGTCAAGGGATATACTCGGACGGCCTTCGCATTTGGATATTATTATTTGACGAAAGTCGGGCCGAATTCATGGTGGGGTTTCACCGTATTGTTGTCGCATCAATGTCGGGCACGCGTCTTGGCGACCTTAACCTCGAACCGCTGCTGAATATCATCGATGAAATTAAAGTTCCCCAGGACAAGCTTTCGATTCGGCTGCTGCACTATCGCCACATCCTTGATCAAGATGATGAGGAGCAGGCTGCGATGACTCTGAATGAATGTCTGGATTTGTTGGGCCATCTTCCTAATACTCTTATAGCTGTGTTTGTCTATGCCGAAGCAGCTTACTATGAAGCCCGATACAACCAGGATGCGCTTACCGGTGATATGTGGTTAGAATTGGCCGAGACCATTTATGAAAAAAACCAATGGCTCGGAAATGAACACATTCTAAAACGGGCCGAAAGCGCTGTCCTGCTGGCCGAGGGCGACCGGGAGGGAGCCTATCTCTCGGCACAAGAGGCCCTGAGCCTTTTAGAGCTATGCCCTGATCCGGGCTATGTCCAATCTGAACGAACCTGGCTAACCCAACTTGCCGAAGAGGGAGAGCCACCACCTGAAGATTCGATCGTAGCAACCCGCAACGAATACCGACCAGCATCTTCCTCCTGGCTCATTACCAAGTCGTTTACAGGCACCCTATTACGTTTTGGTGTATTTTGCTTGGTTGGCCTGTTGATAGGATTTGGCTCAATTTTAACCAAAAGCACACGGTATCAATTGATTGCTGACTACTATGCCTGGACTGATAATTATTCAACGGCGATTTATTACTACAATCAAGGGCTTGAAGTCGCGGACACAGATCAAGACCTGGCCAGACTTTACTCTCACCGTGGTATGGCTTACCATCATCAGGACCAGGCCATACTGGCGGTTAATGACCTGACTCAAGCCATTGAGTTATCGCCCAGAGGTCGCTACTATCTGTATCGAGGCATAGTCTATTATCAGCATGAAGATTATGATGTCGCCACCATTGATCTTAGCGAGAGTCTCACCCTTGAATTGGATGAAGATGAACGGATTAGGGCGTTGTTCTTTCGCGCATCTGCCTATGTTGAGCTTAAAGCCTATGATTTGGCCATTGAGGATTATGAGACTCTCTTAACGTTAAGGCTTAGCACTAGAGAACGAACCCGGGCTCAAACGAGCCTAAATTATATACAGCAACTTGGATTTGAATAATGCAGGTTGCTACCATCAGCAGAAATCCGGTTTTATAATATGAATGACCAATGATGAGACTAACCAAGCCAATTTTGGGTTTAATTTACACCTTCTCGGAAAAGCCGGGGTTCTTTACTTAGCTTGAGAAGCAATCCGAATGTCCCAATCTTCCACCATCGTCCAACGCCTGTGGAACAACTGACCTTTTTGAAGATGAGTTAAAGAGATTATGACCACAAACTACAATGACATTGCGGATGACTACCAAAAGACCAAGGAGCATTAAGTATAGCGCCAATTGGCATGGCGCGCTAGCGATTTTCGACCATCATGTGAACAGCCTCCGGCTAAATTCAACCGGGGGCTGTTTGATTTTTAAACCTTCGCTACCAAAGCGTCATGGTACGCTTTTTGGAACGCTTGCCGGCAACGTTTCTGGTACGCCTGACCCTTATAGTAGACATATCAACTTTTTCGGAGGAATGACAGTGAAAAACTCAATCACCCATTACGATGTGATCATTGTCGGGGCCAGTGTTGGCGGCTCCACTGCGGCCATCCTTTTTGCCCGCCAGGGCTTACGCGTGGCTTTGGTTGAACGCCATAAGGATATCAACGCCTACAAACAGGTCTGCACCCACTACATCCAGGCGAGCGCAACGCCCATCCTTCAACGGCTCGGTCTGGCCGAAGATATCGAGGCCGCCGGTGGTATTCGCAACGGCGGTCGGGCCTGGACGCGCTGGGGCTGGCTGGGAGCCGGGGGGCGCGTCAACGACAGCTCCTACGGCTACAGCATCCGCCGTCAAGTGTTAGACCCCCTGCTGCACCGCCGGGTGGCGGCCACAGCGGGCATTGATTTTATGCCCGGCACGATACTCCGGGAACTTATCACCAAGGGGAAACGGGTCGTTGGCATCCGGGCCGAGGGACCTGACCACCAAAAGCTAGAACTCCGGGCCCAATTGGTCGTTGGCGCCGATGGCCGTAACTCGCGCACGGCAAAACTGGCCAATGTGCCCACTCAGGTAAAACCGAACAACCGCTTTATCTACTTTGCCTACTTTAGAAATCTCAGCCTGGCGACCGGCCTACGTAACCAGGTCTGGTATCTGGACCCGGAAGTGGCCTACGCCCTGCCCAATGACAATGGCTTGACCCTGCTGGCCTGTGCCCTACCCAAGTCAAAACTGGCCGAATTCAAGCAAGACGTGCAGAGCAACTACACCAAATTCTTTGATCGCTTACCCAACGGCCCCAATCTGCGGGCCGCCGAGCAAGTTTCGGACGTGATAGGAATGCTAGACATGCCGGTCATCGCTCGCAGGCAGACTGCGCCCGGTCTGGCACTGGTGGGTGATGCTGCCGTTGCGCCTGATCCAGTCTGGGGTAACGGCATCGGCTGGGCCGTTCAGGCAGCGGAGTGGCTGGTGGACAACACGGCTGAGGCACTAGGTCAAGGAGAGGCGAGGGCGGTCGACCGCGCCCTGGAGCAATACCGGCGTCAGCACACTGCGGCCTTTGCCGGTCGTTTAGCCCGCGACGCCGATTTTGCCAGGGTGCGTCCGTTTAACATCTTTGAGCGGCTGATGTTTTCCGCTGCCGCCCGCGAGCCGCAGATGGCCAAATACACCGGCCCTCAGACCATGCGTCTGGCGCATATCCGCTATTTCCCGCCACTGAAAGCCATTATCCGCGCTCTGTGGATCAATCTAACCCATCGAGAGCAGAGTTCCGGCTCGATACCCAAACAGCGACGGCGATTACTGGCCAGATAAACGAACGCACAAAAATTTCGGTGTGGTTCACGTTAGATTAACAACTTGAAAAAATGGATCAGTTGAAAATAGACTTGCCTGATCAAGGTTCATTCGTTGAGACGACATCACCGACCAGGACAAAGTTCAGCAGTTGGCCCGCGCCGTTCAAGTCACCTTTACGAAAGAGAACCTCGAAATCGACATCCTCGGTGGGAGAGTTGGAGACCTGGACCACTTTGAACAGGGCAACCAACGTGGCCGATTGCCAGCCGTCGCTGCCTTGAAAGATGCCTTCGGCCGGGGTCAACGCTTCGATCTCATTAGCATTGACCGCACTAATATTATAGTAGAATCCGTTTCCCCGTCCGGGCTGATTGGTTCGGGCGAAGAAGTTGAGTTTAATTTCAACCAGGTTGCCCGGAATCAGGTTCTGCATTTCAAGGATGGGTGTCCCGGCCCGGCTGGGCGAATCCCCCGCGGAGAGATCAATTGTTCCGCTTTTTGATACAAAGTCAGTCATGGTTTTTTCCCCTTCAATTGTAGTAGTTACGGCAAGTGCCGTTGATCAATATAGATTTGAACCTCTGGTTATCTTACTATACCACAAAATCAGGTCCTCGAACCCTACGATTTCACTCCTTTTTACCTAGAACCTGTTGACATTTCGGGTCATGTCATCCCTTCGACAAGCCCCCTTCGACAGGCTCAGGACGCAGCTTCGACTTCGCTCAGGATGCACTCAGGACAGGTCTGAGCGACCAAAGGCAGTTTTCTCAGACTTCGGAAGTTTTTTAGAGTGATTTCATAAGTAATTATCTGTTCATCAAAAATGCTTCTACGTCTTGTCGCGTTGGCAAGGCTGGAATAACCCCCTGTTTGGTGGCGGTCAACGCGCCGACGGCGTTGGCGTAGCGCAAAATCGGGCGCAGTACAACAGGGGTCAATGCGTCTGGCCGGTGGTTGCCGGCGACGAGTTGGGTCAGCAAACCGGCCGTGAAGGCATCGCCACAGCCAACGGCATCGACGGTTTGAACGCGAAAGCCGGGAATATGGTCGCCGCCATCAGCCAGGCGAAAGGTGCTGCCGTCTGGCCCCAGCGTGACTATACACAAATCCGGTCCGTGCTGTAACAGGGCCTGACTGCCGGCCTCGAGGTCGGCGCTGCCGGAAAGTAAAGCCAGCTCGTCCTGGTTGACTTTGACCAGATTGACCTGGGGCAGCATGGTCATCATCAGCCTGTAAGCCTCGTCGGAATTGGGCCACAGGCTGGGCCGGTAGTTGACGTCGAAAGAAACGAGCGCCCCGGATTGGCGGGCCAGGCGGACGGCTGCTATGGTGGCACTACGGCTGGGCTCCTCGATGAGGCTGATGGAGCCAAAGTGGAAAATTTTGGCCTCTTGGAGCAAGCTGCGATCCAACTCATCGGCTCGCAGCATCATATCCGCGCCGGGGTTACGATAGAAGACGAACTCCGGGGTATGCTCGTCAATCAGGGCGATGAAGACCAGGGTAGTGCGGGCGCTCTCGTCCAGACGCATGCCCCGGGTTTCCACCTGCTCCCGGGCCAGGGTGTCAACCAGAAAATGACCAAAGGCATCATCGCCCACCTTGCCGATAAAGGCGCTCCGTGCGCCCAGGCGGGCCGCCGCCACCGCTACGTTGGCCGGGGCGCCGCCCGGTTTGGGGTGAAAGGCGGATATCTCGACCAGCCGCCGGCCAATTTCAGCCGGGAACATATCAATCAAGAGTTCACCCAAGCAGACAATGTCCATTGTTCGTTCCTCGCGGTTGATTTGCCCTACTTTCCGCCCAACATTTGCCGCATCAGTTGCGAAATCTTAATGGAAAGCTTATTCGCCAGCTTGCGGGTGGCCGACAGGGCCGAATGACCTGTCTGGCTCGTACCAGACGAATACTATAATTTAAAGCTGATGATGCCGGTCAAGCCATGTTCCGAGGCAAAAATGGATCGAGGCGTTTTGAAAGGGGACAGTTTATTGCCAGGTTGGGTCCCGTTTGTCCAGGTAAGCGCGCTTACCTTCTTCTGCGTCCAGGCTGTATTGGGTCTGCTCTTGTAAATCCATATAGTATGGATAGAACGCTTCGAAATCCATATCAAAGGCCTGGTTGAGAACCAGTTTGCTCATCCGGGCGCCGGTTGAACATGCCTTGAGGTAGTCAGCAGCCACCTGATCGAGCTGGGCAAAAAAGTCCTCAGCCTGAACCAGATGATCGACCAGGCCGATGCGAAGCGCCTCCTCACCATCGATGTTTTGCCCACCCAGGATCAGGCGCTTGGCCCGGCCCCAACCGACGTAACGGGGCAAGCGCCAGGTGCTCAAACCCGGAATCAGCGACTCTTTAATGGCCGGCAGCCCGATCTGACAGTCGGGCGTACTGACTCGAATGTCGGCAGCCAGGGCCAATTGCAGCGCGCCGCCCAGGCAGTAGCCATGCAGGCCAACCACCACAATCTTTTCCATCATCTCAAAAAGCCGCAGCGCCGTCTCCCAGCGCTCGTGATAGCTCATATCAATATCGCCGGCGGCTAACTCTTTCAGGTCGATGCCGGTTGAAAAGGCCCGGCCTTGCCCCCGAATGATCACCACCCGTACGTCCGGGTCCTGGCGCAGGGCCATGGCCAGGCGCTTGAGTTGAAAGGTGGCCTGATTATTCATGGCATTCAGATAGCGCTCACGGCTGAAGGTGATCCAGGCCAGTTTGCCTTCCTTTTCCAGGCGCATATATTCAAATTCAAGTAACGTCTCCATGCTGGTTTCCTTTCGTCGCCGTCACCCTGCTCAAAGCATATCAAAACAGATCGAGCACCCCCGCGCCGAGGTATGGCTCAGGTTTTTATTTAAATGGAGTAAGATAGGGCAATGCCGTTTACGGCAGTCTCTTTTGACAAGCTTTGGGGTGATCATATTATGCCGCCGGAGAAATGGCAAATAAGGCCCGGTGATTTAATATGAACCCTGTGCATTTTTCGATGTCGGCCCGTTGTATTTGGGCGATTTGCCCTCTTCATGCTAAAATTGGTGATTAAGTATGAGAGTGTTCGGTAATTAATCCGACAAGGCCCGACGAGGCCCTCACCCCCCGGCCCCCTCTCCCAAATTTTGGGAGAGGGGGTGCCCGGAGCGAAGCGGAGGGCGGGGGTGAGGGCCTTCATGGAATTGCCGAATGCTCTCAGTATAGATTATGGGAAAGACACGTTTCTATGTCCAAACGTAGTAGTCGCCGCAAGCGAAAAGAACAAGCCAGGAAACAGGCGGCGCGCCAGACCGGGCCAGTCTTAACCCAACAGGGTAAGACGGCCTTTAGTCAAGCCAACTATAGCGGCGCGATTGAGGCCTGGGAGCAGGCTCGTAACAAGCCGGACGCTGCGCCCGGTTTGGCTGCGGCTCTGGCCGAGGCTTACTTTCGCCGGGCCGTGACCAACCCCAGTCCGAGCCTGGCTGATTTGCAACAGGCCGTCGAGCTGGCCGCGACCGACTCGCACTATCGCTATCATCTGGCTGTGACGTACCACGGTCATAACCAGGCCGAGCAAGCAGAGCCGCTCTATCGCCAGCTCCTGGCCGAGTCGCCCCCTTTCCGACGAGCGGCTTTGCCCCTGGCCCAGGTCGTGGTGGAAAAAGGCAAGGACGTTACCGCAGACCCGGTCTGGTCTCATTTGAGTGAGGAAGAACAAGAAGCGCTATCGGCCATCCTGGCTCTCAGCCAGAACCAGCCGGCCGCGGCCTTACTTCACCTGCCCTCCGGCCAGGCTAACTGCTTGTGGCGTGGTCTGGCTGCCTTTGCCCTGGCTGAAACCGCCACGGCTTCCCAGGAATTTGAAAAGGTGCTCGATCTGCCGGACCTTCATCCGCTGCCACGCAGTGTGGCTCGTTATTACCTGGGTGTGTTGGCAGCCCAGGCCGACCAGACCGAGCCGGCCCTGGCTCATTGGCAGGCTGCTCGGAATGATGGCCTGGACACCCCTCAACTTCGTCGAAATCTGGCGATCTTGTTCTATCAACAGGCCCTGGCCGAACAGCAGACTGGACATCCGTCCCAGGCCCTTGAACTGTTAGATCGAACTCCCGGACTCAACGGCCACAATGACAGCCCTAACCTCGACCTGGATGGTTTCCGCCAGCAACTCAATCTGGAAGCAGGGTATGCCGATGCTCAGCAAGGGGACTGGCCTAACGCGCTGCGTCACTGGCAGGCTGCTCAGGAAGCGGGGGATAATAGCCGGCGGCTCATCATCAACCTGGCGCTGGCCAACGAGCAACTGGGCCAGTTTGGCCAGGCGGCCGAACTCTGGCGAGAAGCGCTGCGCCGCCGCCCCCGGAGCGCCGATCATCCTGATGCCCTCAACGATGACCAGGTCGCCCGCCTCTGGCAGCACGTGGCCGAGAGTTACAGCAAGGCCGATAATTACGAGCAAGCCATCACCACCTATCGTAACGCCGTTAAATGGTCGCCTGATAATATCGACTTGCGTTTGCATCTGGTCGATATACTCCAGGCCGAAGGCCGCTGGCAGGCGGCGGACAATGAACTGGAACGCATCCTGGAAAAGAAGCCGGACCACATCCCGGCCCTCACCCGCCAGGCGGAAAGTTACGAATCGGAGGGCTACCTGGAAGGGGCCCGCCGTATCTGGCAGCGCGTCTTAGAGACAGAACCCCAGCATCCCGTCGCTCGCCAGCAGTTGGCCCATCTTTTTGCCCGAGAAGGGGTCAACTACATCATGTGGGGCTGGCCAGATAAAGCCCTCGCCATTTTCCAGGAAGGCATCCGTCAAGTCCCTGACGATCCTATCTTACACGCTTACCTGGGGTCCGTTTACAGTGACCTGGACGATTTTGACCAGACTCGCCACTATTTCGAACAGGCGCTGGCGCTCGACCCTGATAACCTGGCGACGATCCATCACATCTTCTTGAGCTGGATAAATCATGACCAGTTAGATGAGGCACAGCAAATCCTGGAAAGGATCAAAGCCTTTGAGTCCCCGGCCCCGGCCGGCTTCTTACTGGAACTGGTCGACGGCTATGATCGGGCCGATCTGGACGATCGTGCCTGGAAGCTGTTGGAATTCATCGAGCACCTCTACCCCGATGAGCCCGAGGTCCTGCTGGCTATAGCAGACAGGTTAGTTATCGATGAGCAGGAGGCCCGGGCGGCCGGATACCTGCGGCGTATTCTACGTCACAACGCCAACCACGCTGAAGCAAATCTGCGCCTGGGGACCATTTATTATTCGATGGGGCAGACTCGCCTGGCCAAGAACCATTGGAAAACAGCCGAGCAACAAGCCCGTAAAGAGAATGATATGGCCCTTTTAGCTGAATTGGAAATAACCAAAAACGCGTTGATGCACGGCATCGTGCCCCCGGCCGGGAGATTAGCCGGTTTGCTGGGCAATATGCCGCCGGAATTATCCGGTTTCCTTGACGAGTTAAAGAATTATAAAAAGTGAGTGATGACTGACCAAAGAAAAGGGTCTACCCGCCTGGGCGAGCGCGAACCCAACCTGCAAGCCAGCAATCCTTACGCCGTCCTGGGTCTTGACAAGACAGCGGACCAGGCCGAGATCAAACGGGCCTATTTTGCCCTGATCCGCCAGCATCCACCGGAAAGCGAGCCGGAGAATTTCAAGCTGATTCGGGCCGCTTACGAAAAGTTAAGAACTGAGGGCCGCCGCGCTGAAACCGATCTCTTCTTATTACAGCCGCCACCGGCCTGGCATGCTGCTGACAGGCTGCCGGCCATCGATCCGGCCTTCTACCCGTCTGACGTCCTGCTGGCCCTGCGTCGTTGGGGGAGCGACCTGGGCCGGACTGATTTTCAAGATGAATTCCGCGAGATCGAGTTGTGAGTGACAACATCTTCCTCGATAAACTCAAGGATTTCATTTTTGGCCCCCCTGTCCCGGTCCTCAGCCCGAGCGATTTGCAAGCCCTGGCCGAACTGCGCCAGCACCTGGAGGCCCTATCCCAGTTCGATGGCCGCCTGCCGGCGCCGGACGGTGCGCCTCAAGTGGGGGGGGACCTGGAGAATCTGGCCACGGAACTACGCAAGTTGGGCAAGACTCAGTTCAAAGCCAATACCTTACAAGAGTCTCAACTAAAGCAGCAACAGACTGCCCTGGATAACTTGCAGAAAATGGCTGCGCAGCAAGAAGACATGATCGCCGGCCTGATGAAACAGCAGGAGCAGGCCGTCCAGGCGGCTCAATTCGAATTGCTGAAAAGCCTGTTACCCATCCTGGATAGCCTGGATGCCGCCTTTGAAAATGGACGCCGTCAGGTCTTACGCTGGCCGATGGGCCCCGAAGCCCGTCAGGCGCTCATCGCCTGGCTGGACGGCCTGCGGTTGGCCCGCTTACGCCTGTTGGATTTATTAGCTGCCTATGAAGTCACGCCGACTCCCACGATTGGGCAGCCCTTCGATCCTCACCGGCACGTGGCCGTGGCAACCGATACCGGCGGACGGGCTCCTGACGGTATCATCGTGGGCGAGGATCGGCGCGGTTATATTTCCCCCAATCAGGTTCTGCGCTTTGCGGAGGTCATCGTCGCCCGGTCACCCGGCAACTCATCGCCTCCGGCGGCTTAATATATCTAATCCATTCAATAACTGAGGGAAGAAAAAGACTAAATATGAGCGACATTATCGTTGGTATCGACCTGGGGACCACCAATTCTGCGGTAGCTATCGTCCAGGATAGCCGCCCGCGCATTTTAGCCAAAGGGGATGAGAAAATCATCCCGTCTGTGGTCGGCTATTCCCGGCAGGCCGGCTGGTTGGTAGGGCGGCCTGCCCTAAACCAGTATGCTCTCGATCCGGACAATACAGTGCGATCGATCAAGCGCAAGATGGGCAGCCAGGAGCGAGTGCGTCTCGGCGGGCGAGAGTTCACGCCCCAGGAAATCTCGGCTTTTATCCTGCGTGAACTAAAAACGATTGCCGAAGAGAATCTGGGACAACCCGTCCAGAAAGCGGTCATCACCGTACCTGCCTATTTCACCGATGCCCAGCGCCAGGCGACCAAAGAAGCCGGTGAGATTGCCGGTCTGGAGGTGGTCCGCATCATCAATGAGCCAACCGCCGCTGCGCTGGCCTACGGCTTAAACCTGGAAGAGGATCACCTGGCCCTGGTCTACGACCTGGGCGGTGGCACCTTCGATGTTTCGCTGGTTGAGTTGTCGGGCGGCGTGGTGGAAGTCCGGGCCAGCCACGGCGATACCCAGTTGGGTGGGGACGATTTTGACGAACTCCTGGCCGAACACGCGGCCAACCTCTTTACAGAAACGCATCAGATCACGTTAGAAGACAATCGCCGCGCCCTGGCGCGCCTGAATCGGGCCGCCGAAGCCGCCAAAGTACACCTGTCCGACTTTCCCGAGGCGACCTTGCGCGAGGAATATCTGGCCGAGAAGAATGGCGCGCCCGTGCATCTGGAGGCCGGGGTGGATCGCCCTGAGTTTGAGGAGATGATCGAGGACCTGCTCGAACGAACGACGAAGTCGATGGATCAGGTCATGAAAGATGCCGAGTTGGATGTGGCCGGCCTGAGCCGGGTCTTGCTGGTGGGTGGCTCCACCCGCATCCCTGCCGTGTGGGAGTTAGTGGCCGGTTATACCGGCCTGGAACCGGACGCGGAGATCAACCCCGATGAAGCCGTGGCCCTGGGCGCGGCGGTACAGGCGGCGATCATTGCCGGGCAGCCGGTCGACTCTATTTTGGTCGATGTCACCCCTTACTCGTTGGGCATCGAAACCGTGGTCTTCGTTGGCGGGCACATTATTCCCGACCAATACAGTGTCCTCATCCGGCGCAACACCACCGTGCCCGTCACCAAAGAAGAGATCTACCATGCGGTCCACCCGGAGCAAGAGGCGATTGAAATAAAGGTCTACCAGGGCGAGCATCCCGTGGCCTCGGCCAATACGCTGCTAGGCAAATTTCGGATTAGCGGGCTCAAAGCGGCTACCCCCGGCGAACTGCCCTCCGTCACGGTCCGTTTCGACTTTGACGTCAACGGCATCCTGCAGGTGCGGGCCACCGACCGCCACACCGGCCAGCAGGCAAGCACCAGTGTTCAAGCCACTCAGGCTCGCCTCAGCCCCGGCGAAATCGGCAAGGCCCGTGAGCAGCTTCCGGCGCCTATCTCGCCCGGCCTCCTGCCATCCGGCGCCGAATTGGATGAAGAAAACCAGGCTCTCCTCGACCGGGCTCAGGTTCTGCTCGATGGTGAGTCTCTGAGTGATGAGGACGCCACCGGCTTGCGAGACCTGATCGAAGGCATTCAACTGGCCCAACAATCCGGCGACCCGGATCAACTGGATGAGCTGTCGGAGGAGTTATTGGACCGGCTATTTGACCTGGAATGAGCCTATTGGGCACTCAATTGAGTGCCCATTTATTTTTCGGATGCAAAGCCTCGCTCAATACCCTATATCCGGATGGCGGCGGCGCAGGTCCCACATGGCCAGGGGAAAGGACAGGCGTCGCCACCAACTGTCCTTGAAGACCCATTGGTTCAGGAACTGGCGGGGTTCGGTGCTGCGGCGGCTCGCCGTCAGAAACAGTTTGTAGCCACGATTGCCCAGGTGCTCCCAAATCGCCCGGTTGACGACCCCGGTCCGCAGGTCTGGTTGAAACATGCGCCGGGCTGCGACCGCATAATCCCGACCCTCGATCAGACAGCGAGCCGCCAGGTGTCCCGATTGGACGGCGAAACGAATACCAAAGCCCCACAGCAAATCCTGCAAGCCCGCCGCCTCGCCCACGTAAAAACGCCCGTCCTTGATCAGAGGGCCCTCGGTCGAAAAATTGCCATACCCACCGACAGACGACGGATTTTTAATATTGATGCCCGTCATTGCTTCAAACGCCTGGCGAACCAGGGCGAACTGCTGGTGGACCTCGGAAAACTTATCGAATAAGACCGTACACATGCAGCCGTACCCTTTGGTAACCAACAGATACGAATAGCCAAGGTAGGCGCTCGTGTCATCCAGCATGCCGTAAGCGGCATCGGGAAAATCGGTTTCGAATATAATGCCGGTGTCGATAGCGTACAGCTTTCTGGAACTTGGCCCGGAAGCGACAATATCGACCGCCTCTTCGCTGACCGGGGTATTGAATCGGATGTCGACCCCCAGCCGGAGCGCCTGGTCGGCCAACCCTTGATCGAGCGTACCCGGCCGAGGGCCACGCTTCACCAGGTAAAACAGCGGCTCCTGGCTTTGAATGAACGACGTTTGCTGATCGGCATCGAAACCGGTCAGCCTGCAAAACGGATCGCAGTCGAAGTTGATATCAAGGCCGGCTGCCTGTAGCTCGTCGACGACGTTGGTTTGTGAGGTCCAGTTCTCCAGCCCCTGCAAATCGCCCTTGAAGCGGGTACCACAACCTTTGCCCTTCTCATACACGGTAACCTCATAGTCTGCTTGAGCCAGAGTGATCGCGGCGGCCAAGCCCGCCGGACCTGCTCCTCTGATCTTGATCTGTTTTTTCATTTAGCCTCCTCTCAAATATAATCAAAGGAGTATTATACAACGAAGGGTTGCGCATGGATAATTTTTTACTGATAGGCATCGACATCGGCGGCGCCTTTACCGATGCGGTCACCGTTCTCCGCATCGCCAAGGGGCCGTCCCATCCCACCGATCCCGGCCAGGCCGTGAAGCGACAAAGAATCTCCATGAAGCCATTGCTAGCAGTCTGTCGGAGAGAAGCCTGTTAGAGGGTGACACAGGCCGACAGACCGACAATTTTAACAAAAATGTAGCTCTAACGGGTGCATCAGAACCGAATTACAGGCCGAAAAAAGGTCCTTTTATGAGATGACACCTCCTCGTTTGGGCGAAAGGCGCACTGAGAGTCGGTCAGATAAGCTTAACTGGCCAACAAGGTATGCAAGCGTTTCAAGTTGAAGCCAATGCAGACCAAGTTCCATTCACCAGCGGCCTTGAGTAAACCACGCAAGGAAAACTGGCGAAAGCCCAGGATCTCTTTGATGATGCCAATGACCGGTTCGACGGTGCATTTGCGTAAGCCATAGATGGTTTTACCGATCTGAGTTTGCAATTTGTAGGCCATCTTCTCTTTGGGGGTGGCCTCAGTTGGGGGTGGGGCCGCTTGTTCCTTAAAATAATCTTGCCAACAGGGGTGATGGGGTTCGCGACCCGTGGCGATGTAGGGTTCCACCCCGCGGCGCTCGAACGCCTCAATATTGGCCTGACTAAAGTAGCCATTATCCAGCGCAGCGGCGTCAGGCCAACCGAGGTGCTGGGTCGGGATCGCCTCCAAGGTCGGCACGGCTTCCTGTTTATCGTTGGGGTGAGCCGACAGGGTGTTGGCCACAATCAGCAGGCTGTTGTGCGCCACCGCCGCCTGGACATTGTAATGTTGGTCAAAGCCAGCATTGGTGCTGTTTTTCATGATGGGCGAGTCCGGATCGGTGAAATTGTATTGCTCCTTGTCGCTGACGCCAGGGGTTGGGGGCTGGGGCGGGCGGCCCCTGGGTTTACGGCCAGTGCGTTGGGCTTTCTCGGCCCGTTCCTGCTGCTTGGCTTCATAGTCGGCCAGTTCGGCTTGATAGCGGGCTTCGGCCCGGGCTTCCAGCACCGCTTTGGCCTGGCTCAGGTTGGCCCGGCGGTTCTGGCGAAAGGCAATCTCGGCGGCCAGGTCCAACCCATCCGGCCAGTGGGGTGGGTCAGGCTGTTGGCTCAAGGCAAACAAGGCTTCCACTTCGGCTTGCAGTTGCTGGTCCAGTTCCAGCAAACGTTTATAGCTGACCGCTTTGCTCTTGGAGGC
>Ga0302046_10003060_pt1 | contig 15290 bp, 11 predicted proteins | sample RVTome_11_FD_200261 | JGI IMG/M metagenome (GOLD analysis project Ga0302046, IMG submission 200261) | Soil microbial communities from uranium-contaminated site in the Upper Colorado River Basin, Wyoming, United States - RVT147D111 (version 2) ...
GCGCTTGAGCTTTTCCTTGTGCCTGACGCCGAAGCGGTGCTCCTCGTCGATGATGACGAGGCCCAGATTCTTGAATTGAACGTCCCGGCTCAAGAGCCTGTGCGTGCCGATGACGATATCCACGCTGCCGGCCGCGAGTCGGCTCAAGATCTCGCGGCTGTGCTTGCCGCTTCGAAAACGCGATAGCAACTCGACGTGCACGGGCCACTCGACGAACCGGTCCTCGAAGCTTCGATGATGCTGCTGGGCGAGCAGCGTCGTGGGCACCAGCACGGCGACCTGAAAGCCCGCGGTCACCGCGATGAAGGCGGCGCGCAATGCCACTTCGGTCTTGCCGAAGCCGACGTCTCCGCAGATGACGCGATCCATGGGGCGTGGGCTCGCCATGTCGATGATCACATCGCCAACCGCAGTGAGCTGATCGTCGGTTTCCTGAAACGGAAACTCGTCCGCGAAGCGCTCATAGGCGTCCTCCGGCCAGACGTAAGACGTCCCTTGACGGGACGCGCGCTGCGCATAGATGTTGAGCAGCTCGGCCGCGACGTCGCGCGCGCGCTCCGCAGCCTTGCGCTTGGCCTTCTGCCACTGGTCGGATCCGAGGCGATGCAGTGGCGCGAGCTCGGGCGCGGCGCCCGTGTAGCGCGTGACGAGCTGCAGACTGTAGACCGGTACGTAAAGCTTGTCTCCGTCGGCGTATTCGATTTTGAGGAACTCCGTGGTTTGCCCGGCGACATCCAGCGTGGTGAGTCCTTGATAGCGGCCGATGCCATGCTCCTCGTGGACCACCGGCGCGCCGACGCGCAGATCCGTCAGCTCGCGAACGATGGCGTCGGGGTCGCGCCCGGCACGCCTGCGTTTTCTGCGCTGCCGAGGTTTCTCGATGCCGAGCCGCTCCGCGGTGATTACGCGCAGGCCGTGCCGCGGCAAGGTGAAGCCGGTCTCGAGCTCGGCGACGCTCAGGCCGAGCTTGGTTCCGCCTTCGACGAAATCCCGCCAGCCGGAGAGCGTCTCCGGCTTGAGCTTGCGGTTGCCCAATAGCTCCCGGACGGCCTCGCGCCGCCCGGGCGATGAGGCGACGACGAGCGTGCGTGCCGCCGTGTCGCCGAACCAGCGGCCGACGGGGTCGGTGACGGCTGGATCGCCGGCGCTGAGCGGATGTCCGGTGCCGGCGTTGAAGCTCGTGCCGGCGGTGTCTGCCGGCAGCTCTTTGGTCTCGACTGTCACGGAGAGCTGCTCGTCGAGGCGCCGCCGCAGGTCGTCCGGCGGCCAGAACGCGGACGCGGGCTCGAGGAGGGGCCTTTCGGCGTCGCCTCGCAGTTGCTCGTGGCGCTCCTCGATGAGCATCCAGGCGGCCTCCAGGCCGCTCGCCGCATCCTCGAGGAGCAAGAACAGCGTAGTCGGCGGGAGATAGTCGAGCAGCGAGGCCGTCGTGTCGAAGAACAGCGGCAAATAGTACTCGATGCCGGCCGGCAACTGCGCTTCGGAGATGTCCCTGTAAATCGACGCGCGTTGCGGGTCGCCGGGCACTACATGGCGGAAGCGTTGCCTGAACTCGCGTATGGCCGTCTCGTCGAACGGAAATTCGCGGGCCGGCAAGATTCGCAACGCGTCGATGCTGCCGCTGCTGAGCTGTGACTCGGGATCAAAGAGTCGCAGCGCTTCGATCTCCTCATCGAACAGGTCGATCCTCACCGGTCGCGCGGATCCGGCGGCGAACACGTCCAGCAGCGAGCCGCGGACGGCGAACTCGCCGGGTTCCATGACCTGCTCGACATGTAAATAGCCGTGCGCCACGAGCTCGCGCCGCAACTCTTGCGTGTCCAGACGCTGACCGACACGCAGCGCCAGCGACCGCGAGCCGATGAAAGACGTCGGCGGCAGCCGGTGCAGAAGCGCCTGGGCATGGACGATGACGACCTGGTCGCCGGGTTGCGTGAGCTCATACAGTGTCGCGAGCCGCTCCGCGAGCAGATCTTGTGGCGGGGAGAAGGCGTCGTAAGGCAGCGTTTCGTAGTCGCTTAAGCGCCTCACGCGCGCATCGGCGGCAAAGAAACCAACCTCGCGGGCGAGCTGCTCGGCCTGCGCAGCAGTTTCCGTGACCACGCAGATACAGCCGCCTCGCGTGGCCGCCGCCTCGGCGACGGCGAGAGCGGTCGCGCCACCGTAGAGTTGGCCCCAGCGAAGCCTGGGTCTGTGCGCGTCGGGCAGCGGAAGATCGAGCAGGGTCGGCAGTGATCCCATGGGCATGCGGCAGCGTGGGTGGACCGGCATTATCCCACAGCTACGCGGATCGCTCGGAGTCGCGAGCACGCCTTTTACGATGCGTTATCGCAAGGGCATGAAGTCGGGGCCATTGGCCCTCTCAGTCGGAGCTTCGCACTCCTTCGAGCACCAATGACCCCGCCTTCACGCCCCCATGCCACCGCCGCAGCCCGGAGGACGCGGGAGTGGGGGCATAGGTCCTCGAAGGAATGTGAAACTCTGACTGAGAGGGCCTATGCCCCCACTCCCGCGTCGTGCGATGCCGCCGGGTGTCGGGCGGCACCGTCGCGATGGCTAGCGCGCGGCGACGGCGTGAAGCACGAGCCGGTGCTCGAAGTAGACGATGAAGCCCGGATAGTCCCAGCGCGCGATCGGCGGATCGCCGACGGCGGTATGCCGCATCGCCGGCGCGCCGAAGCTCGCTTCGACGCTGTCCATGCTCATCCCACGCATCGGTCGCGAGCTCACGGTCTGAAGCGATTGCACGATGCCGTCGAGCAGCAGCACGTCGGCTGATGCCAGAGACGCGCCGAGCATCAAGCTACAAGCCACGAATGTCCTAAGCATTAGTATTCCTTCCTCGCGGGCATGGTCGGAATATAACACTCGGGGGGCGATTGCAGAAACGCCGGCCGGCCGAGTTTGGGTGCTGCGTCACAGTTTGCGAGATCCGCCGCGCCCCAGGCCGGGTGGGTCGTAAGTCGTTGTGTATCAATAGTATTTTGTCAGGGTCCGGGTGTCCGCGCGAGCGCGGCGGACACCGCTCACGACTCCCGTCAGCCGCTGTGCTTTAATGCCCACCCATGTTCAGGCCGCTCGAATGCTTCATCGCCGCGCGCTATGTTCATTCGCGGCGGCGGCGAGGCTTCATTTCCTTCATCAGCTTGGCGTCTCTGCTCGGCATCGCAATCGGCGTCGCGGCCTTGATCGTCATTCTCTCGGTCATGAACGGTTTCGAGGCCGAGTTGCGGGGCCGGCTGCTGAGCATGACGGCGCATGCGAGCCTCGGCAATGCGCGCGGTGGGCTCGAGGATTGGGAATCGCTCGCCGCGCGGATCGCGGAGCGGCCGGACGTCCGCGGCGTTTCTCCTTTCGTGCACTTGGAAGCCATGATCGGTTCCTCGGCGAGGCTGCGGCCCGTGCTCATACGGGGAATCCTGCCGGGTGCCGAAGCGCAGGTTTCGGATCTCGGCCGTTTCCTGCAGGTCGGCAGGCTCGATGACCTCGAGTCGGGCGCTCGGAGGATGATCGTCGGTCGCGTGCTTGCGATCAGCTTGGGGCTCGACGTGGGCAGCCGCGTCAACGTGCTCGTGCCGGAGGTGACCGACACGGGGCTGGCGCCGCGCCTGCGAAGCTTCGTCGTCAGCGGAATCTTCGAAGCCGGCATTCAGGATCACGACGCGAATCTCGCCTTGATCCACCTCGACGATGCGAGCCGGCTCAGCGGATTCGACGGGCGCCCGGAAGGCCTGGCGATCCGTCTGCAGGACCCGATGGCCGTCGCCGGTCTTGCCGCCGCCGCCGATTCGCTGCTCGGCGAAGGTTTGAGCTATTCCGATTGGACCATAGAGAATCGCAACTACTTCCGGGCGATTCGCATCGAGAAAACGATGATGACGCTCATTCTGCTCATGATCGTTGCAGTCGCCGCGTTCAACATCGTCGCTTCGTTGGTCATGCTCGTGACCGACAAAGAACGCGACATCGCCATCCTTCGAACCTACGGGCTGGAGCCGAGGCGCGTCGCGAGGATTTTCATGATTCAAGGAACGGCGATCGGCGCGATCGGCACGGTCGCCGGGCTCGCCTTGGGGCTGCTGCTGGCCTTCAATGTCGAGACGATCGTGCCGTGGCTGGAGGCGACCTTCAATTTTCAGATCATGCCGGCCGACGTCTATTACGTCACCGAGATCCCCTCGGAGATACAGTGGTGGGACGTGATCGTGGTTGCGGTCTTGGCGCTCGCGGTTGCTGCCTTGGCGACGATATATCCCGCGCGGCGCGCCGCGGCGATCGCGCCCGCAGAAGCGCTGCGCTACGAGTAGCCGAGCAGCGATGAGGCAGCCGTACGAGTACTTCATAGCGCTGCGATATCTGCGCGCTCGCAGCCGCAACGGATTTATCTCGTTCATCTCGCTGGTTTCGATGGTTGGCATCGGTCTGGCGGTCGCGGTACTTATCGTCGTGTTGTCGGTGATGAACGGTTTCGAATATGAATTGCAGCAGCGGATACTCGGCGTGGTCTCGCACGCTACGCTCGACGGCTACGAAGCGCCGCTCGACGACTGGCGCGAGCTGCGCGAGCGCGTCCTCGATTACCCTCAGGTTACCGGCGCCGCGCCGTACGTCGAGGGCCAGGGCATGGTCGTTTTCGGCGACGCCTTGGCGGGAGTGACCGTCCGCGGCGTCGAGCCGGCGCTCGAGGCGGGAGTCTCGCGCATCACGGCGATGATGCGGGAGGGGGGCTTCGACATGCTCGAGAACGGTCGCTATCGGATGGTGATCGGCACGAGCCTCGCAGTGGAGCTGGGCGTAGGGATCGGCGATTCCGTGGTTCTCATGATCGCCCAGGGCCGGGTCACGCCCGCCGGGCTTTTGCCGCGCATGCGCAGCTTCGAGGTCTCGGGAATATTCGAGGCCGGTATGTACGAATACGACCGCGGGCTCGCCTACGTCCACATGGAAGACGCCTCGCGGCTGTTTCGCACCGACGGCAGAGCCACGGGGCTGAGGCTCACGGTCGACGACCTCATGCTCGCAGGGCGCGTCGCGAGGATGCTCGCGGTCGATCTCGGCGGCGGCTTTTACATCGGCGACTGGACCCGGCAGCACAGTAATTTTTTCCGTTCGATCCAGCTCACCAAGGGCATCATGTTCGTGATCCTGTCGATGGTGATCGCCGTGGCTGTTTTCAACATCGTCTCGACGCTCGTGATGGTGGTCCGGGACAAGCGCGAGGACATCGCGATCCTGCGCAGCTTCGGCGCAACCGGTCGCAGCATCGTTACGGTCTTCGCAACCCAGGGCACCTTGATCGGCTCGATCGGCATCGCTTTCGGCCTCGGACTGGGCCTGCTGGTCGCGAGCGAGCTCGGCAGCATCGTCGCGTTTCTCGAGTCGGTCTTGAGCGTAGACCTGTTGTCCGCCGAAGTCTATTTCATCAGCGACTTGCCGACCGACGTTCGCGCGGCGGAGGTCGCGCGGATTTGCGCGCTGGCGCTCGTGCTCGCGGTCGCTGCGACTCTCTACCCGGCGATCAGCGCCTCGCGGCAGGCGCCAGCGGAGGCCTTGCGTCATGAGTGAGGCCCGCGCGGAGCGTAAGGCCGCGCTGGTCGTGCGGGGTCTCAGGAAGGTCTTCGTCGAAGCCGGCCGCCAGCTCGTCGTGCTCGACGGCGTGGAGCTTGCCGTCGACCCAGGGAATCGCGTGGCGATCGTCGGCGCATCGGGCTCCGGCAAGACGACTTTGCTGCAGCTTCTCGGCGGCCTCGACGAAGCCACGGCGGGAGAGGTCTGGGTCGCCGGTCGTCGCATGAGCGGCTTGAGCAACACCGAGCGCGGCTTGCTGCGGAATCGAGCCTTGGGTTTCGTCTATCAGTTTCATCACCTGTTGCCCGAATTCTCCGCGCTCGAGAACGTCGCGATGCCGCTGCTGGTGCGCGGCGTCGCGACCGCGGCCGCCGCGGCGCAGGCCGAGGAGCTATTGGTGCGCGTCGGCTTGGGCGAGCGCCTGACACACCGTCCGGCGCAGCTTTCCGGCGGTGAGCGTCAGCGTACCGCGGTCGCGCGGGCTCTGGTGACTCGTCCCGCGGTGGTGCTCGCGGACGAGCCGACCGGCAATCTCGACCGCCCCACCGGGACGAGAGTCTTCGACCTCATGCTCGAGCTCAACTCCACTTTCGGCACCAGCCTCGTTGTCGTTACCCACGATCTCGATCTTGCCTCACGCATGGATCGCATTCTCGAGCTCAAGGACGGCCGATTGACCGGGCTCGATTAGGCAAGCGCTGGCGAGGCGGCGGCCTCGGCCCTGCCGGAATTGCGCTGTCGTGCCTGGCCGGCTCACTCTGCGCGCACGTGCTGCCGCAGATGCCCGGCCTGGTCGCCTGTAGCTTGCTGTCGGTGAGCGTGGCGGGAATCGTGCTCGCGGTCAGGTGGCTTGCGCCCGTGGGCGCGCTGGTGGGTTTCCTTTGGACCTGTCTGGCGATCGAGGCCCGGCTCGCCGATCGCCTGGAGGCCCCGCCCGAGGGACGGGAGGTCTCGGTCTCGGGCTGGGTCGACGGCTTCCCCCGGCATTCAGAGCAGCAGGCGGCGTTCTCGTTTCGGCTCGCAAGCCCCGCTGCCGGCGTGCCGTCGCGGCTGCGGCTGACCTGGTACGAGCCCGAGGCGCGGATCGAGCCCGGTTCCGCCTGGCGTTTGACCGTGAGGCTGAAAACACCGCACGGCCTGCTCAATCCGGGCGGCTTCGATTTCGAGCGCTGGCTGTTCCTGGAGGGCTACGGCGCGAGCGGTTACGTTCGCGACGCGGCCGCCTGGACGGATGCCCCCGTAACGCTCGGCCGATGGTGGCTCAAGGTGCGTGCCCGGCTGGAGCGGCGCATCGGCGAGGCGATCGCCGATCCCAGCGGTGCCGCGCTGGTGACCGCGCTCACGATCGGCGAGCGGCACGCGTTCAGCGACGCGCACTGGAGCGGTCTGAGGAGAACCGGCACCAGCCATCTCGTCGCCATCTCCGGCTTGCACGTTGGTCTCGTGAGCGCCTTGGTGTTTTTCCTGGTTCGCCGGCTCTGGCTGCACCTGCCCGCGGCTGCCGCGGTGTTCGACATCGAAGTCGCAGCGGCGATGAGCTTCATGAGCGCGGCGGTCTACGCGGCGCTTGCGGGGTTCTCGTTGCCGACCCAAAGGGCATTGATCATGCTGATGATCGCCCTGCTGGGCTTGAGCCTGCGGCGATCGATTCCGATGCCGGCAGGCATGTCGGTGGCGCTGCTGTTCGTGATCCTCTGGGATCCTTTCGCGGCGGTCAGCGCATCCTTCTGGCTTTCGTTCATGGCGGTCGCACTGCTTTGGCAGCTCGGCGAGGTTCGAGTAGTGAACGCGGGAACGTCCCCGAGACTGAGACGCGCCATCGGGCGCCTCGTGGGCGTGCAATGGGGATTGAGCGTCGGTCTGATGCCGTTCGTCGTTATGTTCTTTCACGAGTTGTCGTTGATCGCACCGTTGGTGAACTTGGTCGCCATACCGACGTTCAGCTTCGTCTTGATTCCGATGGCGTTCATCGCGAGCTTGAGCTCGATCGTCGAGCCGCTCGGCGAGATCATGCTCGCGCTCGCGGGCGCTCTCGCGGCACAGCTCTGGGCAGGGCTCGAGCTCGCCGCTCGGTCGCCGTGGGCCGCGATGAGCGTGCCGCAACTGCACCCCGCGTGGATGAGTATGATGCTCGCCGGCGCGGCAGCGGTGCTGCCGGGTCATCCGCTGCCCGGGAGATACCTCGGTTGGATTGCCGTGATCGCGGTGCTCACGCGTCCCGCGCCCCGTCCGGACGACGCCGGTCTCCGGATGACGATGCTCGATGTCGGTCATGGCCTGGCGGTCGTGCTTCGAACGCGCGATCACGCTTTGCTCTACGACACCGGCGCCCGCTATCGATCCGGCTTCGATTCCGGTGCCGAGCTAGTCCTGCCGGCGTTACGGGCGATGGGCATAGCGGCGCTCGACGCGATCGTCGTGAGTCATGCCGACAACGATCACGCCGGCGGTCTCGCCGCAGTGGTCGAGATGTTTCCCGACGCGCGCGTCATCGCCGGCCCGGACGTCGCGTGGCCCGGAAGCGCCGTGTGCGAGCGTGGTCATTCCTGGCTTTGGGACGGCGTCGGTTTCGATGTGCTTCATCCGCACCGGGACGATCCCGCCCTCGGCAACGACAGCTCCTGCGTGCTCAGGATCAGTGCTGGCGGTCGCACGGTGTTGATCACGGGCGATATCGAGGCGCGCGCGGAACGCGCGCTTGCGGCTGAGGTTCCGGGTCTGCGTGCCGACGTCGTCGTGGTGCCGCATCATGGCAGCGCCACCTCTTCGACCGCCGCCTTGACGGCGACTGTGCGCCCGAGCCTTGCGCTGGTTTCCGCAGCTTATGGTAACCGCTGGGGGTTCCCAAAGCCCGCAGTGCGCGCGGCATGGGAAGACGCGGGGGCTCGCGTGCTCGTGACGAGCACGAGCGGCGCGATCACCGTGGAGCTCGAGCCGTCCGGATCGATCACGCTCGAGACGCTGCGCAGCCGTCGATACTGGCGCGCTGCGGCTCTTTGAGGCCGTGCGGCCCTCCCTGGAGAATCCGGGACCGGCGCGCTATAGTGCTGGCCAACTTCTCGCGGAGTTACGGGTTCGTCATGTTGGAGATAGTGCGAGCCGGCGGATGGTTGATGCTGCCGATCATTGCGTGTTCCGTGGTCGCGGCTGCCATCATTCTGGAGAGACTGTGGACGCTGCAGCCGAGTCGCGTGCTCCCGAAGAGCTTGACCGCCGAGGTCTGGAAATGGGTCAAGAACGACGAGTTCGACCCCCGGCACATCCAGTCGCTGCATCAGAACTCGCCCCTCGGCCAGCTTCTGGCTGCGGGGCTCATCAACCGCCACTCGAGCCGCGAGATCGTCAAGGAGAGCATCGAGGATACCGGCAGGCATGTGGTTCACGAGCTCGAACGCTATCTCAATCCCTTGGGAACGATTGCCGCCGTCTCGCCGCTGCTGGGCTTGCTCGGAACCGTGATCGGCATGGTCAAGGTGTTCGCGGCGATCATGGCGAGCGGCGTCGGCAATCCCGCCGTTCTGGCCGGCGGCATTTCCGAGGCCCTGTTGACGACCGCTGCGGGCTTGACCGTCGCGATTCCTTCCTTGATCGGCTACAGATATCTCCGCAGCCGGATCGACGGGCTTGTCGTGCGGATGGAGAAGGAGGCGATGAAATTCGTCGAAGCCTTGATGCAGCACCGGGGCGTGGAAATCGGCAAGCATGAATCTCCAGAGCCGCTCAAGAGAAGAGCCTGAAGTCAACCTGACGTCGCTGATCGACGTCGTCTTGCTGTTGCTCGTGTTCTTCATGGTATCGACGAGCTTCGTGCGTGAAACCGAGATCAGCCTGCGCTTGCCCCAAGCCGAGGCGCAAAGCGAGCCGACGCCCGCGGACGAGACCCTGGAAATCGTCGTAACGCAAACCGGCAACTATCTCGTCAACGGCCGGGAACTAGTCAACAATGAGCGCGCGACCCTGCGCGCGGCCATCGAGAAACTGATCGGAGACAACCGCGAGCTGCCGGTGTTCGTGCGTGCCGACGCTCTCGCCACGCACCAGGCGGTCGTGACCGCGATGGACGTCGCCGGGCAGCTGGGCTTCGTGCAGATCAGCATTGCGACCGTGACTCCATCGGAGCCATAAGCGCTATGGCTTACCTGGACGGCCGGGTCAGCGCCGTCTATAAGCGTCTATTCACCTACGTCGTGCCGCACTGGAAGGTGGTGCTCGGGGCCGTCGTGGCGATGCTGTTCTATTCCGCGGCGAACGGCTATGCGCCGTTTCTTCTCAGGGACATCATCGAAACCTTGAGTGATGTCGGCAGGGACGGCGGGAGCTATGTGCCGCTGCTGATCCTCGTGACCTTCGCCGTGCGCGGCAGCACCGACTTCATCGCCGTATACGGGCTCGGCTGGCTCGGCCGGCGCGTCATTCGGGACATGCGCCGCGAAGTTTTCCGGAAGTTTACCGAGCTGCCGGCGCGGTTCTTCGATCGAAGCTCGACCGGCATGCTGATATCCAAGCTGACCTACAACACCGAGCAAGTCGCGGAAGCCATCTCGAACGTCGTCGTCGTGCTCGTGCGCGACACGCTGACGATGGTCGTGCTCATCGGAGTCATGATTTACTTCAGTCTGACGCTCACCGCGCTCGTCGCCGTTACCGCGCCCGTCATCGCCGTTCTCGTTGCCCTGATGAGCCGGGCATTTCGGCGGTACTCCGTGCGGATACAGGCCTCCATGGGAGACGCAACGCGCGTCACCGATCAAGCGCTGTCCGGGCATAGAATCGTCAAGACCTTCGAGGGCCAGAGCTACGAGCAGCGGCAGTTCGAGGAGATCAACCGGCGCAACTACAAGGCCAATCTCAAGATCGTCGCCACGCGGGCCGCGGGAGATGCGCTGACGCAAAATGCACTGGCCGTCGGTTTCGCAGCGATCGTCTGGGTGGCGTTCTCGGACTGGCTCGCCGACGATCTCGACGCGGCAGCCTTCATGGGCTTCCTAGGCGCCATGGGCTTGCTCATGGCGCCGCTGAAGCGGATCGTCAACATCAACGTGGCGTTGCAGAAAGGGATCGCTGCCGGCGACAGCTTGTTCGAGATACTCGATGAGCCGGTGGAGCCGGACACGGGCACGCGCGCGCTCGACCGTGCGCGCGGCGACATCGAGTTTCGCAACGTGTCGTTCGCCTACGCGAACGCCGGCGCGGGGATACTCAAGGATGTCTCCATTCGAGTCGCGGCCGGCACGACGCTTGCGATCGTCGGCCGTTCCGGCAGCGGCAAGAGCACGCTGGCCGCCTTGCTGCCGCGATTCTACGAGACCGGCGACGGCGCCGTGCTGCTGGATGGGCACGACATTCGCGAATACAGCCTCAAGGCTCTGCGGCGGCAGATCGCGATGGTGAGCCAGGACGTGGTGCTGTTCGACGATTCGATCGCCAACAACATCGCTTACGGCGCGCTTGCCGATGCTCCCCGCGCCGACGTCGAGCGGGCGGCCGACGCCGCCTACGTCAGCGAATTCGCGCGAGACCTGCCGTTGGGCTTGGATTCTCGAGTCGGCGAACGCGGCGTGCTGTTGTCGGGAGGTCAGAGACAACGAATAGCGATCGCCCGAGCACTGCTCAAGGACGCGCCGGTGCTCATTCTCGACGAAGCGACCTCGGCGCTGGATTCGGAGTCGGAGCGGCGAGTTCAGCAGGCGCTTGCGAAGCTCATGGAGGGGCGCACGACCTTGGTCATCGCTCACCGTCTGTCGACGATCGAGCGTGCAAACCAAATCGTCGTGCTCAGGGATGGCGAGATCGTCGAGCGGGGTTGCCATGCGGAGCTGCTGGCCCAAGATGGCTATTATAGTAGCTTGTATAAAATGCAGTTTGCCGATTGAAGGGCCGCGACCTGCAGGGTTCACTTGCCCGCAGCCTGGAGGAAAGCTGGTACTCCTCCCGTACGTTGCGCTGGGCCTTGTCGCCGCTCGAGCTGCTGTATCGTTTCGCCTGGGCCGCTCGGCGGCTCGGTTACCGTCTGGGCCTCAAGAAAGTCTCGAAGCTCCCCGTGACGGTCATCGTCATCGGTAATATTACCGTGGGAGGAACCGGGAAGACGCCGTGCGTGATCTGGATGGCAACTCAGTTGCGAGCACGAGGCTATCGAGTCGGCGTGTTGGGTCGCGGCTACGGCGGCCGCGCGAAGACCTGGCCTCGGCGGGTCGACGTGAACAGTGATCCCGAAGAGGTCGGTGACGAGGCGTTGTTGCTGGCGTCGGGCGGCTGGCCGGTGGCGATCGGTCCGGAGCGTGCCGCTGCCGGACGGATGCTGCTCGCCGAGCAGCCACTGGACGTGCTCCTTTGCGATGACGGTCTCCAGCACTATGCGCTGCATCGGGATATGGAGATCGCGGTAATCGACGGCGCGAGGGGCCTGGGGAACGGCGCATGCTTGCCGGCGGGGCCGTTGCGGGAGCCGCCGAGACGGCTGCGCAGCGTCGATGCGATCATCGTCAATGGTGGAGGCTGGGCCGACGGCGCAGCGTTTCGCGCCGAGCTCGCGCCCCGGCGCGTTTACGCCATCGCCGGCGGGCAGGAGAGGGATTTGGCGGCGTTTCGCGACACCGTGGTGCATGCCGTCGCGGGCATAGGTCATCCGGCTCGGTTCTTCGACATGCTCAAGGCCGCCGGGATCAGAGTCATTCCGCATTCATTTACCGATCACGCGCGTTACGCTGGTGCGGATTTCGATTTCGGTGACGGGCACCCGATCCTGATGACCGAGAAGGATGCCGTGAAATGCCGGGCGTTCGCCGACGATCGGTTCTGGTGCGTAACGGTCGAGCTCCGGTTCAAGGACGGCGACGGTGATCGTCTCATGCGGCGCGTGCTCCGGGATCTTTGAAGCTTGTGGGATTCGTCGTCGTCATTCCTGCGCGTTTCGGCTCGTCGCGTCTGCCGGGCAAGGCACTGGCGTCGATAGGGGGAAGGCCGATGATTGCGTGGGTTCATGAGCGGGCGAAACGCAGCTCGGCCGAAGAGGTCCTGGTCGCGACGGATGACGAGCGGATTGCGGCGGCTTGCGAGAGCTTCGGGGCGCGGCTGCTGCTGACGCGAGGCGATCATGCGAGCGGCACCGATCGCATCGCGGAGGTTGCGGAGCGGCTCGGTTGGGAGGACGAGCAGATCGTCGTCAACGTGCAGGGCGACGAGCCCTTGATTCCGCCGGCCCTGATCGACCAGGTCGCGCGGCTTGCGGAGGAGCACCCGGACGCGGCCGTGGCAACCTTGGTGACGCCCATCACCGCGGAGGAAGACCCTCGCGATCCGAGTCTCGCCAAGGTCGTCGCGGATCGCAACGGGCGCGCCTTGTATTTCAGCCGCGCGCCGATACCCTGGGCACGCGACGGCGGCGAACCGCCGAGAACGCGTCATGTCGGCATCTATGCGTACCGCGTTGCGGCGTTGCGGGAGCTATCGGCGGCCGGCCCCTGCCCGCTGGAGCAAGTCGAGAGCCTGGAGCAGCTCAGGGCGCTGTGGCTGGGGCTGAAGATCATTGTCGCCGATGCGCGAGAGAGGCCTTCGATGAGCGTGGACAACGAAGCCGATCTGGAGGCCGTGCGTAGGTTCATTATGCAGCATGGGATTCATCAATGAGCGTAAAACGCCTCATCGGCAAGCTGAGCTCGGGGAATCGCACGAGCCCGGGCGCCGCTGCCGCGCACGAGCAGCGTGTGTTGTTCGTGTGCATGGGGAATATCTGCCGCTCGCCCACTGCCGAGGGCGCCTTTCGACATCTGGTGTCGTCGCGTGCGCCCAACCTCAACGTGCACGTGGATTCGGCCGGCACGCATGCCTATCACGTCGGTGAGCCGCCCGATCCCCGCGCGCAGCGCGCGGCGGAGCGTCGCGGCATCAGCCTCGCTCATATTCGGGCGCGCAGAGTCGTGCCGGAGGACTTCGCTCGCTTCGATCTTGTGCTTGCGATGGACGAGCTGAATCTCGCGATGCTGCAAACGCTGTGCCCCGGTGAGAACCGCTCGCGGCTCAAGCTGTTTCTCGAATTCGCCCCGCGGCTGGGGCAGCGCGAGGTTCCGGACCCCTACTACGGCGGCGGCAACGGCTTCGAGCAGGTGCTCGATCTCGTCGAGGAGGCGTCCCTGGGTTTGCTCGAGCACCTGCTCGCGCGTTCCGGTGCGAGGCGGCGCTAGCGGCGCGTGCGCAGTCGCACGACGCGGGATCGAGGGTGCAGGCTCTCTCAGTCGGGCTGAGTTACTCCTTCGAGAACCTGCACCCCCGCTCCCGCGTCCTTCTGGCGTCGCGGTTACAGTGCCGGCGCGTCCGGCGGCGGCTTGCCGCCGGGCCCCTGGGGCTCGAAGTCGGTCGTCGGGCGGGGTTCCGCCGGCGGCTGCGGGCGGCTCGAGGTGTCGACGCGTACGTCGTCCACCACGGCAGCGGGCGCCGGGTTCGCCATCGGCGCCGGCATCGGCGCCGCGCCGGCAGTCTGCCGCTCGCTCGCGAGCGGTGCCTGGCCACCGTTCGCAGCGCCGTCTCCCTGATCTCTCGGGCGAGGATTGCCTCGCGCCTCCTGCTCACGTCCGCCGGTTCTGGCCGCGTCCGAATCCGGGCCCGTCGCGCGCGCGTCCGATCCGCTGCCCTGACGGCGCCGACGTGAACGCCTGCCGCGGCCGCCGTTGCCCTCGGGCGCGTCTCGGCCCGAGCGTGCGTTCTTTTTTCCTCCCGATCGCGGTCGTCCGCCCTGCGGCTGCGCCGCCGAACGTTCCCGCGACTCACCGCCGCGCTCGGTCTGGGGGCGCCGCCGGTCGCCGCGGCCGTTGCCCCTCGATCGGCCGCGTCGCGGCCGCTGCTCCCCGGCTGTTTTGACGCGCTCGGGCTTGGGCGCCAACCAGCCGAACAGCCGTGCCCAGATCGAGCCGAGTCCGCCGCCGGCCTGCCGCGGCTGCTCTTCGGCGGGTGGCGGCGCCGGCGTGGGCGGAATGACGCTGGACACGGCGGCGGGCTCCGGTGTCGGCGGCTTTCGTTGCTGCTGGAAAACCTCGCTCGGATCTTCCTTGGGCTCGACCATGCGGTAGCTGCTGCTGCGGTTCTCCGGCAGATCTACCTCGTCGTCCCGAATGCGCTTGATCGAGTAGTTCGGTGTCTCGAGATCGGGATTAGCGACCAGAATGACGTTGACCTCGTTGCGCGCTTGCACCGCCTGCAGCCAGGCGCGTTTCTCGTTGAGCACATAGTTGCTCACGTCGACCGGAAGTTGCACCACGACTTTTGCGGTGCGTTCTTTGCGTGCTTCCTCGCCGACGAGCCGCAGCACGGCGAGCGCGAGCGATTCGACGCCTCTGATGTGCCCGAGCCCGTTGCAGCGCGGGCAAGCCGATTGTGTCGCCTCTCCGAGTGAGGGCCTGAGCCGCTGCCGGGAAAGCTCGAGCAGTCCGAATCGAGAAATACGCCCGATCTGAATTCGAGCTCGATCCTGCCGGACGGCGTCGCGCAGCCGATTTTCGACTTCGCGCTGATTGCGCTGCGGCCCCATGTCGATGAAGTCGATGACCACGAGGCCGCCGACGTCACGAATGCGAAGCTGGCGGGCGATCTCATCCGCCGCCTCGAGATTCGTATTCAGCGCCGTTTCCTCGATATCGTCGCCTTTGGTGGCGCGCGCCGAGTTGATGTCTATCGACGTCAATGCCTCGGTGGGATCGATGACGATGCTGCCGCCGGACGGCAGCGTG
>Ga0302046_10003061_pt1 | contig 15289 bp, 7 predicted proteins | sample RVTome_11_FD_200261 | JGI IMG/M metagenome (GOLD analysis project Ga0302046, IMG submission 200261) | Soil microbial communities from uranium-contaminated site in the Upper Colorado River Basin, Wyoming, United States - RVT147D111 (version 2) ...
GGGCTGTCGGCGCAGGAGCGGCGGCGGCAGATGGGCGTGCTGCTGCGCTCGAAGGAGATGCGCCGGGTGGCGGAGCGGACCCCGTGCCTGATCGGCGGCGACTTCAACGACTGGCGGTCGCTCCTGCGGCGGCCGATGATCGGCGCCGGTTTCGCCAGCGCCACCGAGCGCGGGCGTTCCCCGGCGCTGCGCACCTACCCGTCGTTCTCGCCCCAGGGCGGGCTCGACCGGATCTACTACCGCGGGGGGCTGCGCCTGCTGGCGGCGCGGCGCTGCCGGCTGAATCTCTCACGGGTGGCGAGCGACCACCTGCCGATCCTCGCGGACTTCGTTCTGGGCGAGTGAGGCGAGTCAGGCGAGTGAGATAGAGTCCGTCCAGCATGTCCGACCGCAAGTACCGGCAGCGCGGCTACCGCGACGACGGTGGCGGCGGCCGCGAGCGCAAGGGCGCCGGCCCGCAGCGGCCGTCCGAGCGCAAGGAGGGGCCGCGCGGCCGCGGCCTCGGGGCGCCGACAGAGAACGTCTTCCGCTGCCCGAGCTGCAACGCCCTCGCGCTCGCTCCCGGCGGCGAGGACTTCGAGGCCGCCTGCCGCAAGTGCGGCGAGGCGCTCCACGCCTGCATCGCCTGCGCCCACTTCGACCCCCAGGCGACCTACGAGTGCCGTCAGCCGATCGAGGTCCGCGTGCCGAAGAAGCGCGCCGCCAACACCTGCACGCTGTACACCGCCAAGACCCAGGTCGAGTTCGCGCGCGGCGAGGGGATGGAGGGCCTCCATCCCGACGACGCCCGCGCCGCCTTCGACAAGCTGTTCGATCTCTGACCGCCGCTACTCCTTCGGTGCCGCGGGGTCGAGGAGGTCCTCCCCCGGGGCGGCGGCGCGGTCGGCGGCGACCTCGTGGTCGATGTCGACGTCCGGCGAGGTGTCGCGCTGGGGGCCGGCAGCGGCGGCGGCCTGTTCGGGGGGCAGCGCCGGGGTGGGGCGGGCGCGCTCTTCGACGGGCTCGGCGGACGGCTGGCCCGGCGCGACCGCTCTGGGCTCTCCGGCGGGCGGCGTGCCGCGCAGCAGCACCCGGTAGATCGGCTCGGGCATGTCGAAGCCGGCGGCGTCGAACGCCTCCTTGACGGCGCGGATCCCCTCGCTGCGGACCTTGGCGAAATCGTGCTCGCGCTGGTCGACCCAGCCGACGACGACGATCGCGACGCTCGAGTCGCCGAGGCGCTCGATCCAGGCCGACGGCGGCGGCTCGGCGAGCACGCCGTCGAGCCGGCCGAGGGTGGCCAGGCCGAGGTCGAGGGCGCCGGCGAGGTCGACGTCGGTGCCGACCCCGACCTCGACCCGGAAGCGCCGCCGCGGGTTGCGGGTGTAGTTGACCATGATCCCCTTGAAGACGATCGCGTTGGGGATCCGCACGTGGTTGCCGTCGAGCGTCATCAGCACGGTGGCGCGCGGGGTCAGGCGGATCACCTTGCCCTCGCGGCCCTCGATCTCGACCAGGTCGTTGGGCGCGAACGGCTGGCGCAGCGAGAGCAGGATGCCGGCGATGTAGTTCTCGACCGTGTCGCGGAAGGCGAAGCCGACGGCGAGGCCGGCGAGGCCGGCGGCGCCGAGCACCGCGCCGACCAGGGCGGTGGCGCCGAGCAGCTCGAGCGCGAGCACGACGCCGACGAGCGTCACCGCGGCGCGGGCGCCGCGGCGCATCCAGTCGCCGGCGAAGGGGTTGCGGCTCAGCCGATCGAACAGCCAGTCCCAGCGCGCGAGCCAGCACGCCAGCAGCCCGAACAGCGCCACCAGCGCCGCCGCCACGCCGAGCAGCGGCAACAGGCCGATCAGCGCGTCGGCGCCCTCGCGCAGCGTGGCGAGGGCGGGCGCCAGCCGGCGGCGGACGTCGCGCACCACCGTGACGTGGTCGACCACGTCGACCACCCCGGCGAGCGAGCGCGCCAGGCGCACTGCGCGGGCGGCGTCGTCGACGCTCAGCGCCTCGCCGCCCAGGCGCACGACGCCGCTCTCGACCTCGACGGTGACGCCCTCGAGATCGCCGGCGGTGGCGAAGATCGCCTCCAGCCGGCGCTCGATCGCGGCGTCCTCCTCCGGTCCGGTCTCCGCCGCGACGCTCCCCGGCGCCGGCCCCGCGGGCTCCTCGGCCGGCGCGGCCGGGAGGAGCTGGGGGCCGGCGCCGGCCGGAGCCGCGGCGAGCCCGAGCAGGACGGCCGCCGCCAGGGGGGCCAGCGCCCTCCCATCCGGTCGCGCAGCCCCTCGACGCCATGCGCCCGCGCGCGATGGTCGCAGCAGATGACGCGGCCCTCGGCTTCCACGCCGTGGCCGGTGTAAGCGCCGTGCCAGAAGGGTTGGGAGGTCCGCCATCAGAAGAGGCCGAGCTGGCGTGGTGCGGGTGGAGGTTCGGGCACCGGGCTCGCCGCCGGTGCACCGGCCGCGACGATGCGGTCGGCGGCCAGAAACCACAGCTCGAACCGCGGATCGCTCTCGAGGCCGAGGGCGTCGCGGACCGCACGGGCGTAGATCCGGCCCTGCGGCGCGTAGGCGGCGGCGCGGCGGGCGAGGTCGGTGGGGGAGTCGACGGCGTCGGTCTTGTAGTCGACGATCACCCAGGCACCGGTCTCGGGGTCGCGGTAGAGGAGGTCGATGACGCCGGCGACGAAGCCGACCGGGGTCCCGCGGCCTTCCTGCTCTGGCTCGAGCGGTTGCAGCGCAGCCTCGGCGCGGTCGCTGCCGAGTGGGGCGTGGTCGCCGGTGTCCGGCCCGGGTCCCGCGGCGCCAGCGTCCGGCGGCAGCAGCACCGGCAGCTCGCGCGCCGCCACGTGGGGGCCCAACACGTGCAGGCGGGCGAGCAGGCTGCCGCCGGCGAGGCGGTCGAGCAGCTCGCCGGCGGCGGCGAGGGCGCGGTCCCGTTCGGCCTCGGGCGCGGTGGCGAGGTAGGCGGGCAGGCGGTCGCGCTGCCGGGCCAGCGCGGCAGCGGCGTCGGCGGCCTCGAGGTCCAGCTCCTCGAGCGCCCGATGGATCGCCGAGCCGATCGCCATCGCCACCCCGCGGCGCTCGGGGGCGGCGTCGAGGCCCTCCTCGGCGGCGAGAACGGCGAGGCGGGCGTGGGCCTCGTTCGAGGCGGCGATCGAGAACGGCCGCGCCATCCGCAGCGCCGCGGCCTCAGCCCGGCGCGCCAGCTCGGCGGCGGCGCGCTCGACCTCGGCCGCCGGGGGCAGGGCGGCGGCGGGCGCCTGGGCGGTGGCGGCGCCGGCGCCGCCGGCGGCGAGGCCGGGGAAGCGCCAGCGGGTGCCGTGCGGGTCGTCCCAGGCGGCGGCCGGATCGCCGCTGAGCTGCCGCCACAGCTCCGCCAGCGCCCGCGGCGGCCGGCCGGCGAGCAGGTCGAGGTGGCTGGCGGCGCGCTCGGGCGGCGGCGGCTCCCAGCCGGCGCCGCCGGCCGCCTCGCTCCAGCAGCCGCACAGCACCAGGCGCCGCTCGGCGCGGGTCATCGCGACGTAGAGGGTGCGCACCCGCTCGGCGGTGTCGACCTCGGCGCGCCGGCGCTCGACGGCGTCGAAGCCGAGGGTGGCGGCGCCGAACAGCCGGTACTCCCAGCCGTCCGGGCCGCCGCCGCGATCGCCGCCGGCGAGCCGCGTCGCCTCGGTGTCGGTGCGCGAGTCGCTGCGCGAGCCCTTGTGGAGCTGGGCGAGGAAGACGTGCTGCCAATCGAGCCCCTTGGCGGTGTGGATGGTCGACACCGCGACCGCGTCCTCGAGCCCCTCCTCGGGCCGCGCCTCGTCGGCGTCCGGCTGTTCGGCGACCGCCGCGCGCAGCATGCGCAGCAGCGCGGTGGCGTTGCCGCCGCCTTCCTCGAGGGTGGCGAGGAGCCGCGCGAAGAAACGCTCGAGGTTGGCCAGCCGGTAGGGGCCGAGGTAGCGCGCCGCCTCGGTCGCCTCGATCAGGGTCAGCGTGCGCAGCCGCTCGACGAAGGTGTCGGCTGGCTCGCGCTCGAACGCCTCGCGCGCCGAGGCCAGCGCCTCGAGGAAGGCGAGCAGCGGCCGCTCCCAGCCCGCCACCTGGTCGATCCCCGGCGCCTCGCGCGGGGTCGCGAGCGCCGCCTCGCGCACCGCCGAGGCGAGGGTCGACAGCGCCTCGCGGTCGGGGGCGGTCAGCTCGGTCGCCAGCTTCGGGAACTGCCGCCGCCAGAGCGGGATCAGCGCCGCGTCGGGCACGCCGACCCAGGGGGCGCGGAGCGCGGTGAGCAACGCCAGGTGGTCGCCGGGGTCGAGCACCGTGCGGACCAGCGCGGCGGCCTCGATCACCTCGCGGCGGCGGTAATACTCGCGGTCGCGGGCGACCTGGAACGGCACCCGTCGCCGGCGCAGCGCCTCGAGGTAGACGGGGAGGTCGCCGGTGGAGCGGAAGAGCACCGCCATCTCGCGCCAGGGGACGCCCTCGGCGGCCAGCGCCACCAGGTCGGCGGCGATCGCCTCGGCCTCCAGCTCCATCGCCTCGACGCGGGCGGCCGACGGCGCGCCGTCCTCGCCGCGCCGCCACGACACCCACCACTCCACCGCGGCCCGCCCGCCGGCGGTGTAGCCGGGCGCGCCCTCCAGCTCGGGCCGCGGCAGCAGGGCCTCGAACGGCGGCTGGATGCCGCGCCGCTCGGCCATCACCGGCGCCACCGAGCGCGCCACCTCGTCGAGGATCGGCGGCACCGAGCGGAAGTTGGTGCGCAGGGTGTGGCGCTCGCCGCCGGCGGCCAGCGCGCGTTCTACGAAGGCGTCGTATGCGGCGAGGTCGGCGCTGCGCCAGCCGTAGATCGACTGCTTGGGGTCGCCGACCAGGAACAGCCCCGGGCGCTCCTCGGGCGGCCCGTCGAGCGCCAGCCAGCCGACGATCTCGCACTGCAGCGGGTCGGTGTCCTGGAACTCGTCGACCAGGAGCTGCTCGATCCGCCGGCGCTCGGCGCGCCGGACCTCGGGGCGGCCCGCGAGGAGCCTCGCCGCCTCGGCGAGCAGGTCGTTGAAGGTGACCACGCCGCGGGAGCGCAGCTCGGCCTGGACGCGCCCGAGCAGCGGCGCGAGCACGGCGCGCGCGGAGGCCAGCAGGTCGGGGTCGAGGCGGGCGGCGTGGTCGAGCAGGGCGCGCAGCTCGGCGGCCGCCTCGGGCACGCCGGGCGAGTCGTCGAGCAGCGCCGCCTCGGTCTTGTTGAAGCGGCCCTTGCCCCACTCCTTGAGGCGATCGCGCAGCCCCTCGTCGCACAGGCCGGCGACCGCGGCGAGGGCCGAGGAGAGGTCGCCGGCCGCGGACGCCGCATAGAGGCCGTCGACCGCGCGCGCCAGCTCGGCCGCCAGCTCGGCGGTCTTCGGGCTGCCGCCGGCGCCGAGGCAGCGGCGGCCGGCGAGGTCGTGCAGCCGCCGGCAGGCGGCGGAGAGCGCGGCGACGATCGCGCCCGCGCGCTCCGGGTCGAGCGGGTCGCGCTCGAGGACCTCGGCGGGGAGGCCGGCGCGCGCCAGCTCGAGCAGCGCCTCGACCAGCCGCGGCGGGCCGAACCCCTTCTCGGCGAGGTCGAGGAACGCCGGATCGCCGGGGTCGCCGTAGGCCGCCGGCAGCGCCGCCTCGACGGTCTCGCGCACCACCTCGTCGAGGCGCAGGCCGTCGGCGTCGACGGTGAGCTGGGGGTGGAGCCCGGCCTCGAGCGGGTGGCCGGCGAGCAGCGCGTGGCACCAGGCGTGGAACGTGCGCACCACCAGGTGGTCGAGGGTGGCGAGCAGCGCGCCGGCCCGCTCGGTGCGCGCGCCGGCGGCGGGCAGCGTCGTGGCATCCAGCCAGCCGGGCGGGTCGGTGCCGGCCGCCAGCCGGCCCAGCTCCCCGCCGAGCCGGTGCGCCATCTCCGCCGCCGCCGCCTCGGTGAAGGTGATCGCGACCACCCCCTCGAGCACCCGCGCGGCGATCCGCTCCGCGCCGGCGGCTCCCGGCGCGCCGGCATCCCCTCCCGCCGCCGCGGCCTCGGCGCGCTCCCAACCGGGTCCCAGGCACCAGGCGAGCGCGCGCGCCACCAGCGTCGTCGTCTTGCCGGTGCCGGCGCCGGCCTCGAGCACCAGCGGCCGGTCGAAGACGGTCTGGGCGGCGTGCCGGGCGGCCCGGTCGGCGGCGCGGCCGGCGTCGAGGGTGAGGGTGGGAGGGGTGCTCATCGCCGTTTCCCCGGGCGCTCGGGCCGGCGCGCCAGCTCCCAGACGCCCAGGAGCGCCTCCTCGCCGCCGCTGAGCTCCGCTGCGGTTGCAGCGTCCGGCTCGGCTCCGTCGCCGTCGTCCTCGCCCGCCCGCCGGTTCGCCCACTCGAAGAGCCGCAGCCGGGCGCCGGAGTCGCCGCGCACGCAGGCCTCGGCGACCGCGCACCAGCGGCAGGCGAGGGGCTCGCGGTTCTCGTCGGGCAGGACCACCCGGGGGAAGAAGGCGCCGGCGTCCCACGCGGCCAGGGCGGCACGCGCGGCGGCGGCGAAGGCGTCGGCGGCCTCGCGGTCGGCGGCGGTGACCTCGAACTCGCGCGCGTCGGTGGCCAGGCCGGGCTTGAGGAAGAGGTAGCGGCCCGCGGCGGCGCCCTCGGCGAGGGCGTAGGCGGCGGCCTGGAGCTTGCGGCCCGCGGCGATCTCGGCGAGCAGGTGGCGGCGGCGGTAGGTGTCGGTCTTGGCGGTCGAGATCGGGCGGCCGGTCTTGTAGTCGGTGAGCACCAGGCCGCGCGCGCGGGCGTCGGCGCGGTCGGCCTTGAAGGCGAGCCGGCGCGGCCGGCCGCCGGCGTCGGCGACCTCGATCGCGCCGACCACCTCGGCGCCGATCGCCGGCACCGAGCCGGCCCGCCAATCGGTCGCCGCCGCCTCGGCCAGGCAGTGGATCGCGCGCCGCTCGAGCACCCGCGCCATGCCGGCGAGCGCGATCCCCTCCTCGACCACCAGCGCCTCGGCCACGTCGCGCAGCCGGCTCTTCAGCTCATCGGCGGGCGGCCACGCCGCGGGACTCACGCCGCGCGCGCGCGCCTCCTCGAGGGTCTCCGGGGCGGCGCCGTCGCCGCGCGCGTCGTCGACCAGCGTCTCGAGCACCTTGTGGACGGCGTTGCCGAGCAGCAGGGCGTTGACGTCGGGGAGCGACTGCACCGGATCGGGGGTCGGCTCGAGGCGCAGGAGCCGTTCGAGGAAGACCTGCCACGGGCAGGCGGCCATCCGCTCGAGCGCGGTGACGTAGAGGGCGCTGCGCCGCGGGTCGGCCCCGGGCGCGGCGTCGAGCGCGCCGATGAAGCCGAGGTAGGGGCCGAGGCGGCGGCGGGTGCCGCGGCCCTCCGGGGTCGTGAGGTCGGGGTCGACCTCGTCGAGCACCGCGAGCCGCGCGGCGGCGAGGGCGGCGGGGGCGAGCGCACCGCCCTCGCCTCCGGCCTCGGCCGGTGCCAGCAACGCCCGCCGCGCCTCCGCGACCGCCGCCGGCAGCGCCTCCGCGAACGCCTTGCGCGGGCCGTGGAGCGCCGCTAGCGCCGCGTGCTCGCGCGCCGGCCGCACCGCCGCGGCGCCGCCGGCGGCCCAGGCGCCCGCGGCCGACCAGACCGCCGGCGCCCGCTCGGCGGCCAGGCCGGTGCGGGCGGCCAGCCGCTCGACCAGCGGCGACGGCGGCAGCGGCCGGCCGTCGGGCCCTTCGGCCGACCACGAGAGCGTCACCCGCGGCGCCGCCGAGAGTAGCTGCGCGAAGAGATACCGCTCCTCGTCGAAGCCGCGCTGCTTGACCGGGACCTCGGGGATCACCCGCGCCAGCACCCGGCGCAGCGGGTCGGACAGCAGCGGATCGGGGCGCACCGTGCGCGGGAAGACGCCGCGCGACAGCCCGGCCACGAACAGGTGCTCGAACGTGCGTCCTCGCGCCGCCAGCGCTCCGAGCACCTGGACGCCGCCGCCGGCGCCGCCGAGCGCCGACCAGCCGACCGCCTCGAGCGCCCGGCCGAGCAGCAGGCGCAGCTCGTCGAGGGTCAGCACCAGCCGCGGCGGCACCTCGGCCGCCGCCGCCTCAAGCGCGTTGAGGACCGGTGCGCTCGCCGGCGCCGGCGCGCCCGCGCGGCCCGGGCGCAGCCGCCAGCCGAGGCCTTCGCGGGTCAGCTCGCCGAGCCGGCGGAAGTGCTCCTCGGCCGTCGCCTCGGCCGGCCAGGCGGAGAGCTGCGCCACCAGCTCGGCGGCGGCCGTCGAGGCGGCGCGCAGCCGCTCGCCGGGCACCCGCCGGCGCAGTGCAACGCCCTCGGCGCGGTCGTCGCCGGCCTCCTCGCGGGCGTCCTCGGCGTCGGGCGCCTCCTCCTCGTCGGCCGCCCGCACCGGGCGCAGCCCCTGGCGCACCGGCAGCGGGTAGGAGTCGTTCTTGAGGTAGCGGTCGACGTCGAGCCGGGCGACGTCGCGCACCCGGCCGGCCCCGAGGGCGAAGAAGGCGAGCCGCAGGTCGATCCGATGGCGCGCGGGCAGCCGCTCGCCGCCGAGCCGCTCGGCGGCGTCGAGCCAGCGGTCGGCGGGCAGGTCGCCGCCGCGCCGCAGCAGCTCGACCAGCGCCTGCGCCCGCCGGCCGGGCGGTGTCAGCGAGCCGCGCGCGCCGTCGGCCCGCGGTCCGGCGCCCGAGAACGGCACAGCCAGCCGCCCGAAGTGCCGGCGCAGGGGGATGCGCGCCAGCTCGGGGTCGCGCACCACCACCCCGATCGCCTCCGGCCGCACGCCGCCGTCGATCAGCGCCCGGACCCGCACCGCCAGCTCCCGCGCCTCGGCCTCGGCGGTGCCGGCGGCAAAGGCGGCGAGGAGGAGCGCGCCGGGCTGCTCGCGAGGCGGCACGGCTTCGGGCCCGGCGGGGAAGAGCGGAGCGAGCCGCGCCCGCACGCGGTCGGTGAACGCCGGTCCGGGCTCGCCGTCGGTCTCGGGGGCGGCGGCAGCGGCCGCCCGAGCGAGGGGGCGGTCGTACTCGCCGTCGGTCTCGGCACTGGTGTTCGCCGCCCGAGCGAGGGGGTGGTCGGCCTCGCCGTCGGTGTCGGTGCCGGCGACTGCCGGCGGAACGGGCGGGGGGGCGGGCTCGTCCTGAGCAGCTCTGCCGGCAGCCGGGGAAGCCGGGTCCGGCGGGTGGTCGAGCACCAGCACCGCGCGTGGATGGCGGAGGAGCGCCTCGAGCAGGTCGAGGCCGACGCCGGTGGCGTCGGCGAAACCGTGGACCACGACCGCGCGGGACGGCAGTGCGCCCTCGGGGTCCGAGACCACCCGCTCGGCGGCGCACGTGAAGAGCGACGACGGCCGGCCGATCCCGAGCGCCTCGGCACCGCGCGCGAGGTCCGCAGCCACCCGCACCAGCGCGCGCGCCCGCGCCACCTCGGCGCCGCTCGCGACCGCCGGACCGTCGACCGCCAACGCCTCCTCGGCGGCGTCGGCGTGGTCCGGCGTCAGCCCGGCGTCGAGCAGGTCGCGCACCGTGGCCGCGACCGCTCCGTAGCCGTCGACCAGCGGCTCGAGCGCCGCCGCCAGCTCCCGCTCCTCGCCCGCCAGCCGCCGCGCCAGGACGTCGAACAGCAGACGCCCGCGCGGCACCGCCTCGCCGCCGCGCTCCAGGATCTCGAGCGCGGCGCCGTAGAGCGTCTGGACCGCCACCCCGAGCACCGCCCGCCCCCGCCGCCGCACCAGCTCGCCGCTGAGATGCAGCCGCAAGCTGTTCGACGGCACCACCACCCGCACCGGCCGCACCTGCGGCGTCCCGCCACCCTCGCCGAGCAGCCGCTCGACCTCGTCCAGCACCGCCTCCTCGGCGGCGCGGGCGCCGCGGGCGATCAGCCAGCGCGGACCGGCGGGTCGGTCGCGGCGCGGCGATTCGGAAAGCTCGGACGGCATGCCGCCGGTATGCGAGCACGCGCCCCGGGGGATGTCAACCGGCGCCCGCTAGCCCCGCAGCGCCGGCCAGAACACCCCCGGCAGCCGGAACGGCGACGGCGAGGCCTCGAAGCGGGTGAGGGCCTCGGCGAGGGTGCGGTCGGCGCGGTGGCTGGGGAACCAGGGGGGTTTGGGGAAGGCGCGGAAGGGGGAGCGGACGACGGTCTTCTCCGGGCGCGAGAACATCAGGCTGTTGTGCACCACGCCGGTGCCGGACTGGATGTCGTGCGGCGGGTGGCCGGGGTAGGCACCCCAGGGGGTGACGACCAGGCCGTAGCCGACGCCGGCCCAGTGGTTGAGGGTCACGGTGCCGTAGCGCAGCCCGGCGATCGCGCGCTCGACGGCGTCGCGGGTGGCGGCGTCGCGCAGGGCGGCGGAGTCGACGATCAGGGTGGCGCTGAGGGTGCCCCAGAGGCGGTCGTTGGCGAACTCGACCGCGCGATCGACGAACTCGGCCGGGCTCCCGGCCTCGAGCGCGGTCTCGGCGAACAGCGAGTTGAAGGCCTCGAAGCGGTAGAGCGGCTCGGTCTCGGACCGGGGGTCGAGGCCGGGGATCAGTGCCCAGGGCAGCCGGCCGTCGCCGCGCCTGCCGAAGCGCTCGGTCTCGGGATGGGCGGCGGTCAGCTCGTCGAAGCGCTCGGCGGCCCCCGGGTAGTAAGCCTTGCGCGGCGGCACCCGGGCGAGCACCTCGCGGATGGCGTCGAGCAGCGCCTCGCGCCGATCCCAGCCGGCGTGCTGGACGATCACCCGCGCGGCGTTGCAGTTGAAGCCGGCGTTGTTGACCAGCATCGCGGCGAGGTTCTCGGCCTGGTAGGCGAGGTCACGGGCGCTCCACGGACCCGGGACCACGATCACCGGGCTGACGTTGCCCAGCTCGGCGGTGACCGGCTTGGCGATCCGCGGCCTTCCCTCGGCCTTGCGCCGGCGGCCGTCCTCACCGGTCCCGAAGACGATCGCCTCGTAGGTCCGGTCCGAGCCGGTGACGTGGATGGTGTCGACGTCGGGGTGGTCGCACAGGTACGCACCCTCCTCGGCACCGCCGTAGACCACCCGCAGCAGGTCGCGCTCGATCAGCGCCGCGAACCCCTCTTCGAGCAGCGGCCCGAGGTAGGCGTTGACCGGGTGCGCCTTGAGCACCACGACCTGGTGCTCGACGAACAGCTTGTAGAGGACGTCCATCGGCCCGATCGACGACACGTTGCCGGCCCCGAGCACCAGCGCCACCGCGCCCGGCGAGCCCTTGCGGTAGGCGACCGCCTGCGTCTCGGCCAGGCCCTCGACGGTCACCCCGGGCTCCATCCACACCTCGGCGCCGACGCCGGGGAAGAACAGCCGGTCGTAGAGCGAGGCCGGGAAGACCTCGGCGACCACGCGGCCGTCCGGGCGGGTGGTCACCGCCCCCGGGATCTCGGGCGCGCCGGTCTCGTCGACGTCCTCGAGCGCTTCGCGGAGCAGGCGCAGGTTGCGGATGACCAGGTAGGGGCCGGTCAGCCACTCCTCGCCGGCGCCCGGCGAGTCCGGCTCGAGCCCTTCGGCCTTCGCCGCCGCCGCCGCCCAGCGCGGCGCCACCGCCAGGAAGTCGCGGGTCAGACGGTCGAGCAGCCGGATGCGGTCGCCGATCGCCGCCGCCGCCCAGGCCGCGCGCTGCGCCGCCACCGCGGCGACCGCGGCGTCGAGCCCGGACCGGGGGGTGGGCGGTAGCGACGCGGGCGCGGTGGGTGTGGCGGACTCGTCGACCGCGGCGGCAGCGGTGGCGGTCTCGGCGGGCGGGGCGATCGTCATCGGCGGGGTTCCTCCCGCCGGCCGCGGCGGCGGGGCGGCCGGCGCGGTCAAGCTAGCACACCGCGGCATCGGTCCTGCCGCAGTGCGGCGGGTCGGAATGCCCTATCCTTGTCCTGCGGACGCCCCCGGCCCGCGGGCGGCTCCGACCGTCCCGAGCGGACCCGAGGAGGATCACGCCTTGCCCACCGCCGACGAGCCCCCCGACCGCCCCGCCGCCGGAGCCGCGGTCACCGACCTCGAGCCGGGTGCGGAGGCGCCTCCCGAGCCGGTGTCGCCGCTGCTCGACGCCTCGCCCGGCCGCTCGCCGGCGCCGGCGGACGCGCTGTCGCTCGACGCCTGGGCCGCTTCGGCGGCCGCCGACCCGGCGCTGCCGCTCGACGAGCGGCTCGACTGGCTGGAGGACACCTTCGAGTCCCAGGTCGGCGACACCGCGGTCACCCGCGCCCGCCAGCTCGAGCGCGAGACCGGGCTGCGCCAGCTCTACCTCAAGTTCGAGGGCGGCAACCCGACCGGCACCCAGAAGGACCGCATCGCCTTCGCCCAGGCGGCGGACTGCCTGCGCCGCGGCTTCGACACCCTGACCGTCGCCACCTGCGGCAACTACGGCGCCGCGGTGGCGCTGGCGGCGAAGCTCGCCGGGGTCAAGGCGCTGATCTTCATCCCGACCGGCTACCGTACCCGCCGCACGTCGGAGATGGAGGCGCTCGGGGCGGCGATCGAGCGCGTGCCCGGCGACTACGAGGCGGCGGTCGAGGCGTCGCAGGAGCGCGCCCGCCGCGACGAGCTGTACGACGCCAACCCGGGCGGCGTCAACACGCCGGTCCAGCTCAAGGCGTACGGCGAGATCGCCTACGAGATCTACGACGACCTGCGCGACGCGCCGGCGGCGGTGGCGGTGCCGGTCTCCAACGGCACCACCCTGGCCGGGATCTACCGCGGCTTCGTCAGCCTGTATCGCCGCGGCAAGACCTCGCGGGTGCCGAAGGTGGTCGCCGGCTCGTCGTGGAACAAGAACCCGATCGTGCGCAGCTTCCGCCGCGGCTTCCCGCGCTGCGAGGATCTCGACCGCAGCGCGATCCGCGAGACCGAGGTCAACGAGCCGCTGATCAACTGGCGCTCGCTCGACGGCGACGAGGCGCTGTTCGCGGTGCGCGACAGCGGCGGCTGGGCCGCCGGCGCCTCCGACCGCGCGATGCGCACCATGGCCCGCCGGCTGCGCGAGCGCGAGGGGCTGGCGGCGCTGCCGGCCGCGACCGCCGGGCTGATCGCGCTGCTCGACCGCCACGCCGCCGAGCCGTTCCCGGGCGACCGCTACGTCGCGGTGCTGACGGGGCGGAGGGGATGACGCCGATGCCGATCGACGGCAACGCGATCGTCTACTGCCAGGGGGCGTTCGACACCCCGAACGGCAAGACCGCCCACGGCCTGGTGCGACGCACGAAGCGCTACCGGGTTCTTTCGGTGATCGACACCCGCCACGCGGGCCGCGACGCCGGCGAGCTGCTCGATGGCCGCGAGGCCGGGATCCCGATCGTGCCCGACCTCACCGGCGCGCTCGCCGACGCCCGCGTCCGCGGCCTGCCCGCCGACCGCCTGGTGATCGGCCTCGCCCCCGACGGCGGACGGCTGCCCGCCGAGGCCCGCGCCGCGATGCTGGCCGCGATCGAGGCGGGGCTCGGGGTCGACTCGGGGCTGCACGACTTCGTCTCGGAGGACCCGGAGCTCGCGGCCGCGGCGCGGGCGCGCGGGGTCGAGCTGCGCGACGTGCGCAAGCCGCCGCCACGCTCGGCGCTGCACTTCTTCAGCGGCAAGATCGCCGAGGTCGACAGTCTCAAGGTCGCGCTCTTCGGCACCGACTCGGCGGTCGGCAAGCGCACCACGGCGTGGCTGCTCGTCGACGCGCTCGCCGCGGCGGGCTTCTCCGCCGAGCTGGTCGGCACCGGCCAGACCGCGTGGATGCAGGGCGCGCGCTACGGCATCGTCCTCGACTCGCTGGTCAACGACTTCCTCTCCGGCGAGATCGAGCACGCGGTCTGGAGCGCCTGGCAGGAGGCCCGGCCCGACGCGATCGTGATCGAGGGGCAGGGGAGCCTGCTCAATCCGGCGTACCCGGGCGGCTACGAGATCCTCGCCGCCGCCCGGCCGGACGCGATCGTGCTCCAGCACGCGCCGGCGCGGAAGGACTACGACGGCTTCCCCGGCTTCCCGCTCCACCCGCTCGGCCGGCAGATCCAGGCCGTCGAGCTGATCTCGGAGAAGCCGGTGGTCGCGATCACCCTCAACCACGAGGGGCTCGACGCCGAGGGGCTGGAGGCGGCGAAGGCGGCGACCGCGGCCGAGACCGGGCTGCCGGTCTGCGATCCGCTGACCGAGGGCTGCGCGCCGGTGGTCGGGGCGCTCGAGCCCTGGCTGGGCCAACGGAAGGCCGCCCGGTGAGCGTTCCGCTCGACGCCGTCCTGGCGATCGACCGCCTCGAGGTCGGGCCGGTCGAGGTCGGCCCCGACCGCCTCTCCTGCCGCTACCGGGTGGTGCGCGGCGGCGAGAGCGACGAGACGACGTTCTCCTACCGCTGGGAGGAGCCGGTGTTCGACCCCGCCGACCCCGGCGCGCTCAACCTGGCGGCGATGGCGGCGGTGCAGCCGGCCCTCAACTACGGCCTGTTCTGCCGCCGGATCGTCCTCTCCGGCCCGTTCGACCGGCGCGACCGGCGCTTCCTCGCCCGCAAGCTCGAGAACACCTCGCGCGAGATCTACGTCAACAAGCTGCTCGCGGACAACCCGTTCCTCACCGACGCCGTGCGGGGCCTCCAGCCCGAGCGGCGCGAGCGCTACACCCGCGCCGAGCTGGCGTTCGAGCCCGACGCCGAGCCGGCTGCGGCCGCCGGCGCCGCCGCGCCCGCTGGTATCGCCGGCGCGCCCTGGAACGCCTCGCCGGAGCGCTGGGCGGTGCTCTCCTCCGGCGGCAAGGACAGCCTGCTCTCCTACGCCCTGCTCGCCGAGCTGGGCTGCGAGGTCCACCCCGTGTTCGTCAACGAGTCGGGCCGCCACTGGTACACCGCGCTCAACGCCTACCGCCACTTCCGCGAGCGCGTGCCGCACACCGCCCGGGTGTGGACCGACTCCGACCGGCTGTTCTCCTGGATGCTGCGCCACCTGCCGTTCGTCCGTCCCGACTTCCAGCGCCTGCGCGCCGACCTCTACCCGCTGCGGCTGTGGACGGTGGCGGTGTTCGTCTTCGGCGCCCTGCCGCTGCTGCGCGCGCGCGGCATCGGCCGGCTGGTGATCGGCGACGAGCACGACACCACCGTGCGCGCCTTCCACGACGGCATCCCGCACCACGCCGGCCTCTACGACCAGAGCCTGTTCTTCGACCACGCGCTGACCCGCTACTACCTGAGCAAGGGCTGGGGCGTCACCCAGCTCTCGCTGCTGCGGCCGCTCTCGGAGCTCCTGATCGAGAAGGTCCTCGCCGAGCGCTACCCCGAGCTGCTCGCGCTCCAGGTGTCGTGCCACGCCGCGAGCATCGAGGAGGTCGACGGCGTCAAGCGGGCGCTGCCCTGCGGCAAGTGCGAGAAGTGCCGGCGGGTCGCCGGCATGCTGCT
>Ga0302046_10003062_pt1 | contig 15287 bp, 13 predicted proteins | sample RVTome_11_FD_200261 | JGI IMG/M metagenome (GOLD analysis project Ga0302046, IMG submission 200261) | Soil microbial communities from uranium-contaminated site in the Upper Colorado River Basin, Wyoming, United States - RVT147D111 (version 2) ...
TGCGGTCGAGACCTGGCCGATCTTTCGTCGGGTCACGTCGCCCGGTGGATCATCCGTCCACTACGGCTACCACCAATTGCGCTAGCGACCGCATCTCCGCGCCCGACTCCGGAGCCGCCGAGTAGGCCGCCCACGGGCCGGCGGCCACCGGGGTGTCTCCCAAAAGCCGGCCCACAAAGGTGGAATCGCATGAAGCGGCTCCTCGCCTACGGGCTCACCTGCTTGGCGGTGGTGCCCCTGAATGGGTGTGGTGTCGGAGCAGAGCACCTGGGCCCCATCCTCGACCCCAGAGCACTGTCCGCGCCCTCGGCCCACCCGCAGATTCGGGTCATCGATGGCTACAAGTTGAGCATCTTCGCCGAGGGTCTCGGTTCCCCCCGCCACATGACCCGCCGCGGGAACGAGGTATGGGTCGCCGAACGGACTGGCCAGCGGGTGCTGGTGCTGCGTGACCTGGACGGGGATGGCTACGCCGAAGACCGGGTGACGGCCGCCAGCGGCTATTTCAAGATGCACGGGATCGACTATTTCAAGGGGTGGTTCTACTTCTCAACGCAGAGCACCGTCTACCGTTTCCGCGATGACAACCAGGACCGCGTGGCCGACGCCGCTCCGGAGGCAATCATCACAGATCTCCCCACCGAGGGGCACACCACCAGGACTGTCCGGGTGAACCCGTTCAACGAGAAGCTCTATGTCCACATCGGCTCCAGTTCCAACCTGGACATCGAACCCGCCCCCCGCGCCACCATCCGGCAATACAACCTCGATGGGACCAAGGGTCGAGAGTTCGCCGGCGGCCTGCGGAACGCGGTCGGCGTGAGCTTCCACCCCAAGACCGGTGAGATGTGGGTCGTGAGCAGCGGGTGGGACAACCTGGGCGATCTCCTACCCCATGAATGCATGTGGCGTGTGGCGGACGGCCAGTTCTTCGGGTGGCCGTACGCCTATAGCCACAATGGGGTCGTGATGCCTGATCCCACCTTCGGCCCCTCCAATCCCGCCAAGGTGGCGGCGACCAAGGTGGCCGACTGGGAGTTCGGCGCCCATACCACCCCCCTGGGGATCACCTTCTGGCGGGGCACGCGCTGGGGCGTGGAGACCGACGGGGCAGCCTTCGTGGCCTTCCACGGCTCGTATGTTCCCATCAATCCCGTGGGATACGAGGTCGGGCGAGTGACATTTGACCCTGTCACTCTCCGGCCCGTCGGCTTCACCACGATGGTCACCAACTTTCGCCAGGGGAACGCCACTCCCGTCGGCCGTCCGGTGGATGTCCTGCAATTCGGCAGCGCCCTGCTCATCTCCGACGATTACAACGGCAAAATCTACCGTCTGGACAAGCTGTCATAGTGTTCACGAGGCCCCTAACACGCGCGGTGGAACGCATGCCGGTAGCGGGAGCCATACCGATCACATGCGCTGTCTCGCGCCCACGATGCCCATCGACGGCATCCAGCCGCCTACTTTCCTGTTGCGCTCTCGGAGCCCCACTAGGTATACTTCTCTGGGGTTCGGGGGACTGCGAAGAGTCGGCCGTGTGTTGACCATGAAGGAGGAGAGGGTGAGTGGAGTCGTTCGCCTGTATCGTCACCGGGCGCTGATCGTCAACTTCGTCAAGCGTGACCTGCTGGCGCGGTACAAAGGCTCGGCCATGGGGGTCTTCTGGTCAGTGGCCCATCCCTTGGTCATGCTCCTGCTGTACACGCTGGTCTTTTCCGTGATCCTGCGGGTGCGGGTAGGGGCAGCGGAAGGGACCCAGATCTTTGCCCTGTACCTGTTCTGCGGGATGCTGCCATGGAACGCCTTCCAGGAGGGAATAAGTCGATCCACTGGAGTGATCTTTGACCATGCCAACCTGATCAAGCGCACCATCTTTCCTCCGGAGATCCTGCCGACCTACATCGTGCTGTCCTGCCTCGTCAACGAGCTGATCGGACTGGCTATTCTCCTCGGCGCGGTGGGGCTCACCGCCCATGGGCTAGGTCTGCCTTTGCTCTTCCTGCCGGTCATCCTGCTTCTGCAGGCGGCTTTTACCCTTGGACTTGCCTGGATCGTGGCCGCGATCAATGTCTTCCTGCGGGATGTCGGACAACTGCTCGGGATGATCCTGACGCTCTGGCTTTTCCTCACCCCGATTTTCTACCCTCCATCCCTGATCCCGAAATCTCTGGAATGGATGCTGCTGGTCAATCCGATGGGGTGGGTCGTTGAAGCGTACCGGAGCGTCATCCTGCGCTCCGCCTTCCCTGCCGCGTGGCCGATGGCAGCCCTGGCGCTTTGCTCGGCCATTGTCTTCGGCGCCGGGTACCGACTGTTCCAGCGGATGCAGGGCGCTTTCGCCGACGTGATCTGATGAACGCGATCGAGGCCCACGGGCTGTCGAAGATGTATCGAATCTACTCCCGGCCCTCAGACCGGCTGAAGGAGTTCTTCCACCGGGGTCGGCGGTACCATCAGGAGTTCTGGGCGTTGCGGGACGTGAGCCTTCGCGTTCCGGCAGGCTCGACCTTCGGGGTGATCGGGGACAATGGCTCCGGGAAGAGTACCCTCTTGCAGATGGTGAGCGGGACGCTCAGGCCGACGCAGGGCGTGGTGCAGGGCCGCGGTCGGATCTCTCCGATCCTGGAGTTGGGAGCCGGCTTCAGTCCGGAGTTCACCGGCAGGGAGAACGCGTTCATGACCGGGGCGATCCTCGGGATCGGAAAGCGGGAGATGGAGCGGCTCTTTCCGGAGATCGCGGCGTTTGCCGAAATCGGAGAGTTTATCGACCGTCCGGTCAAGATGTATTCCACCGGGATGTACTTCCGACTGGCGTTCGCCGTGGCGACCAGCGTTGACCCCGACATCTTGATCCTCGACGAGGCGCTTTCGGTTGGGGATCAATACTTCACCAAGAAGTGCCTCGACCGGATTGAGCGCTTTCGGAGGGCTGGCAAGACCATCATGTTCTGCTCGCACAGCATGTATCTGGTCCGCATGATCTGCGACCAGGCCATCTGGCTGCACCAGGGGGTGGCCGCGCGTCAAGGGGACACCGCCGCCGTCGTGGAGGCATACGAGAACTACGTCCGGGAACGCGAGGCCCAGGCCAAGCCGGTTCCGGGCGAGGCGATCGCGGCCGAGCCAGGGCCTACCGTCTTCCCTTGGATCTCTCGAATCCGCGTGAGCCGCGACGCAGACGACGCCCCGCAGGAGCAGTTCACGATGGGAGACGATCTGGCGATTACGGTCTGGTACCAGGTGCCGGCGCCTCCGACGCCGGTCCACGTCGGGATCGTCATCACCCGGAACGACGCAGTTCAGTGCTTCGGTACGGCGACGCACTTTTCCGGAGTGGAGCCTGCTCCAGTGTCCGGCAAGGCCTGCCTGACACTGCCCGGGATCAAGCTGCTGTCCGGGGAATACGATGTCTCGGCCTACCTGATCGATCAGAGTGGCCTGCACAATTACGATCAGCGGCTGCGCGAGGTGAAGTTCCGGGTGACCGAATCAGTCCAGCATCTAGGGCTTTGCTACCTTGACCATCGGTGGAGCTGCGAGGCGCTGCCGCCCGCTCCGTCCCCGGCGGCGCAAAACGGGGACTAGCGGAGATCATGGGATGGAAGGGAATTGCATTGCCCATGCAGAGGCTAAATGGGCCGCACTGAACCTGGGGGCGCTCGCCAGACGACAAACGGACCTCGCGGCCAGATTGCAGAGGTGCCTTGAAGGAGCTGGCCTCCCTCCGCCACCCGACGCTCCTGTTACTGCTCTGACTGAGCTTTGGCGAGAGGTCCTCGACCATCCAGGTCCGAGGCTGGTATTCGGAGCGGGCGCGCTCTGTGCGTATCCTGGCGGCGGGGCGGGGCGGGGTGTGAGCCTCGTGGTTGATAGGAGTGCGGAGTCCCTCGCGGTCGCCCTCCGCGACGCGGCATTGTGGGGCGATCTGGAGGCGGGTCGTGTGCTGTTGGCGAGTCCGCAGAGTGAGTTTGACCTCATAGAAGAGGCCAAGCGGTTTCTTACTTCAGGGGACGAACCGGCGACTCCCTTTCTGGCTTTCACGCCAGGCCTCGTCCCCGAAGAAGCCGAGACCTACCGGCGGTGGGGGGAATCGGTCCTCAGGTTCCTTGAGTTTTGCCGCGATCCCACCGTCCTGAACCTGGAGATGTATGCCAGGTTCAAGCTGGTGGCCGACCGGATCCACGCGCTGGGCGCCGACGGGCTTCGGGTTCTTGATGTGGGGGGGCGTGAGTGGGTCTTCTCCGCCTTCCTCCCTCGTTATCGGGTGACGGTCGCCGACCTGGAGACGACCGGCCTGGACGGCCGGGCGCTCCCGTTTCCGCCACGATCCTTCGATATCGTGACGGCCCATCACCTCCTGGAACACGTCCCCGACGGCGACCGCCTGGATCTTCTGGCCGAGCTGGTGCGTGTTGCGAAGAGGCGAGTGTACCTCACCGGCCCGTTCAGCGAAAGCCCCTTTGCAGCGGAGATCGACCGACTTCTCAGCCAACTCGCCCCGGAGAATCCTTACCTCCAGGAGCATCTCCGTCTGGGCCTCCCCAGCCTGGCCAGGGTCGAAGCCTGGCTTGACGCTCACGGTCTTCCATATGCGGTGGAACCGATCACCCGGTGCAACACCTGGCTACTGGCGCTCGCTCTCAATCCGTTGCAAGAAAGCAGGCCGGAGATTTACCGGGAGGTGACCCGGTACTACAACCGCCGGTTTCAGGAGATGGATCGGGGAGAGCCGTCATATCAGCACCTGATCGACATCAGGGTGGCGTAATGGGCCAGCCGGATCTCAGCGCCGTCGTCGTCACCTGGAACGATGCGTCCTACGCGCTGGGTGTTGTGTCGTCCCTCCTGGAGCAGGAGTTCACTGCGGAGGGCGGGCGCCGGGGAACCCTCGAGATCATCGTCGTGGACAACCATTCTGACGACGAACACGCAAGGCTGTTGAGACGGCTGCCTCCAGAGATCACCGTCCTGAGGACCGAGAAGAATCTTGGCTACGGGGGCGCCTCAAATCGGGGCTTCGAGGTGGCGGCGGGGCGGTATGTCGGCGTGCTCAATCCGGATATGCGGCTGCTGCCAGGCGCGCTTCAAGCCCTGCTTGCACCGTTGCTCGGAAACCCGGGCGTGGCTGCGACAGGGCCCAAGTTTTGGTGGGATGATGAACGTCGGTTCATGATGCCTCCGAATGACGATCCCACCCTGGCTTTCCTGGTCTTGACCCGCTTTGGGCCGCTCATCACGAGCCTGCATCGTCTGCACACGAGGCAGTGGCTTCGAGAGGCAGTGACTCACTGGAGCAGTACCGAGCCCCGCTCGGAGTCGGTCCTGTGCGGGGCCTTCATCGTCATGCGGCGTGAGGTGCTCAGTGAGGTCGGAGGGTTCGATCCGGGTTACTTCCTCTATTATGACGATGCGGACTGGGCGCGGCGGGTCAGGCGCGCGGGCTATCGCCTCCTCTATGTCCCGCAAGCCGAGGTGGTCCATTACTTTAATCAAAGCCCCAAAACCAACCCCGACCGGAGCGCCATTGCCTCCGAGGGGAGGTTCTATGCGAAACATTATGGCGTGCGAGGAAAGGCGGGTGTTAGGGTGGTCGAACGATTGGCGGGGCTCTGCGCCTCGCGTCGGCAGCCAGTTCCTCTCCGTGACGTCATCCCGCTGGGACAGCCGGAGAAGCCGCCGCGGCTCACGCTCGAGGGGCATCAGCCCGAGGGGGGCATGCTGGCCGAGCTCTCACCAATCTGGAGTTTTATTCCGGCCGCTGGCGCGTTTCTGGAAGGGAGCACGTGCGAGATCCCTCCATCCCTCTGGGATCGCTTGCGACCAGGCCATTATTACGCGCGCCTCGTGGACCTCGCGACACTCCGGCCGCTGAGAACCTGGTCATGGCAGAAGGGGGAATCATCGTGACGCAGCCGTCTCCGTGGTCGATCCGACGGTACGAGCCGGGCGATGAGGAGCAGATCCTCCGGCTTTTCCGAAAAGTCTTCGGCCGCGAACGCTCGCTGGCCCACTGGCAGTGGAAGTACCGTGACAACCCGGAGGGCGCACAGATCTTCGTCGCGGTCACCGATGCCGGAGAGATCGTTGGACATTACGCGGGCATCCCGGTTCGGGTCACGGTGGACGGAGCGCCACGGATCTTTTCGATCCTGTGCGACAACATGGTTGAACAGGACTATCGTCAGGGATTGAAGAAGCCTGGCATCTCAACGAGCCTTCTGGCGAGGATGACTCAAGACTACGGCGGCAACGACCGCGCGGCCGTCATGTACGGATTTCCAACACCCGAGATTATGCGGATGGTGCAACGACTGAACGAATTCAGCCCGCACCACGCAGTGAGACTGGTGAGGTCGGTGGATGGTGAGCCGCGCGTGACCTCGCGGCAGCGGATCGTGAATCTGTGGCGCCAGGTCCGCTATCCCGTCCGCCAGGTCGATCGCTTCGATGCGGGAGTGGATCGCCTGTGGGAGCGGTGCAGGGACGAGATGCGGGTTGCCATCGTCCGGGATGCGCGGTATGTGAACTGGCGGTATGCGGACTGCCCCGACGTGACGTATCGTCTCCTCCAAGCGGGAGGAACCATGGGCTTCCCCGTTCTGGGGATCGCGGTGCTGCGGCTTGGCAGGATCGACGAGGCGGTGGCGTGTCTCATGGATTGGCTGGTTCCTTGTGGGGCCAAGGGCGCGGCAGATCAGCTCCTGGGGCGATGCCTGGAGGAAGCCCGCTTGGCGGGGATGAAAGAGTTCCGGGCATGGTTGTCTCCTTCGTCCCCATGGCGTCGGTACTTCCTCGACCAGGGGTTTCAGGCGGGTGAGACTGACTTCATCGGGGTGCGATCGTTTACGCCAGCGGTGCCCTTTGAGCTCCTCGATGCTTACTGGTTCTACACCATGGGCGATTCGGATGTCTATTGAAGCACGTGCGAGGTGCGAGGTGCGAAGTCCCAGGTCCGAAGTTCCAGGTTCCAGGTTCCGGGTTGTGGGTTCCGGGGTCCGGGTTTGAAGGGGTCGATGAGAATGCCGCCTCCTGCTCCCGTGGTTCTGACTGCCCCGCTTTGCGGCCGGGTCCTGGTCCTCGCACCCCACCCCGATGACGAGAGCTTGGGGTGCGGCGGTGCTCTAATTCAGCACAGCGACCAGGGAGATCGGGTGAAGGTGATCTTCGTTACGGATGGCGCGGCAGGTGATGCCCTGGGCTACTATGCGGGGCTCGATTACCCGGAGCTCCGCCGCGAAGAGGCTCGACGGGCCGGGGCGATCCTGGGGGTGGATGAGTTGGTTTTCTGGAGCTATACTGATGGGAGGCTCTCGGAGGCGCTCGACCTGGCCGACCGCCTGGAGGCGTTGTTGGAGACGGATCGACCTGAGGTCATCTACCGGCCCTCGACCATGGAGATCCACGAAGACCATTGGGCGCTCGGAGTGGGGATTGAAGAGGCGCTCTCCCGCTATTCGCGGCCGATACATGATTTCTGTTATGAGATCTGGGCGACCGTCCAGCCCTCCCATGCGATCGATATCAGCGCTGTCTGGGAGCGGAAACGGAAAGCATTGGAGCAGTACCAGAGCCAGCTCCGCTACAACGACTACCTGCGCATGATGGAGGGGTTGAACGCCTACAGGACCCTGTACCTCCCTTCGGCTCGGTACGTCGAGGCCTACCGGGTGGGGCGAGCCATATGAAGATCGTGCAGATCGTTCACGAGTTCATGCCCGAGTTCGTGGGGGGGACGGAGCTGTACTGCAACGCCGTGGCCCGCGAGCTGGCGTCACGGGGCCACGAGTGTGTCGTCCTGACAGGAACGCAGGAGAGCCGCCCGGCGCCGGAGCTGGTCACGGTTGACCAGGAAGGGTTGCTGGTCACCCGGCTGGTCGGGAGCCTGCCGTGGCCGGATCGTTGGAGCCCTGTATATCGACCGGAAGTCGAGTGGCTAACCCTGGACTATCTGACGAAGTTGCGCCCTGACGTTGTGCATGTGCAGCACTGGCCTCGGCTGACCATTAATCTCGTGGCCATCTGCAAGTCCTTGCGAATTCCGACCGTGGTGACCCTGCACGACCTCTGGGCGACCTGTCCTCGAGGAAACCGGCTGCGGTGGGATGGGCGCTTCTGCACGGACCCGCTCTCCACTGCGCCCTGCCTCTCTTGTGTGGTCAGGAAGGAGGGGGAGACGGATGAGGAGGTTGCCAGGGAGTTGGGTCTTCGGCAGCAGATGATTGCTGAGGAGCTCCGCCACGCTGATCGCGTGCTGATTCCCTCGGAGGCGCAGAAGGCCTTCCTCGCCCAGCTTGGACAAGCGCAGGGCGTGCGCCTGCAAGTCATCCCGCACGGCTCAATCAGCAGTCTCCCTCGGTCTGGCTCGCCGGATGGCGGTTCTGGACCCCTGCGCATCGGCTACTGGGGAGCCCTGGTCTCGTGGAAGGGCCCACACCTGCTCCTCGAAGCGTTTCATCACCTACCAGACCCGAGCAGGGTGGAGGGGCATCTGTTTGGGCATCCGATGGAGCCAGACTACGGGAGCCATCTGAACGCGCTAGCCACCGGACTACGCGTCATCTTCCACGGACCCTTTTCTCCTGCCGATCTTCCCGGGGCGGAGCTGCACCTGGCTGTCTTCCCGTCGTTATGTCACGAGTCCCATTCCTTTGTGTTGGACGAGGCGTTTCAGCTCGGGGTGCCGGCGATCGTCTCCGATCGGGGCGCTCCGGCATCCCGGATCGGTTCGGCGGGCCTAACATTCAAGGCGGGAGACGCCCGTGATCTTGCGGTGCAGATCCGGCGGGTCCTGGACGAGCCCGACTTGCTGGAACGGCTCCGTCGGGGTACGCCCACTGCGCCTCCTGTTCCTCTTGAGATTCATGTGGCGCAGCTTGAGGAGGTCTATCGCCAGGCGATCGCTGCCGCGGAAGTCGCGCAGTGCGCCGTTGAAGAGCGTTGGTGAAGACGTCGATCGTCATCAGGAGCAAGGACGAAGCCCGCTACATCGGCGAGGTCTTGGAGCAGGTCTTTGCCCAACGCTACCAGGAGCCGTATGAGGTCCTCCTCCTCGATTCCGGCTCCCGGGACGCGACGGTGAAGATCGCGTCAAAGTTTCCCGTGACCCTCTACCCCATGAGGCCTGAGGAGTTCACCTTCGGTCGAGCCTTGAATCGCGGTGCTCAGCTTGCCAAAGGGGACCACGTCGTCTTTCTCTCGGCCCATTGCACTCCGGTTGATCAGGAGTGGCTCGCGCGACTCCTCCACCCCCTGGAGGAGGATCCGAAGGTGGTGGCGACCTACGGGCGACAGGAACCCCGACGCGGCGTGAACCCCTATGAGGAGATGGAGCTGGAGTGGACGTTTCCAGCCGACAACCACGGCAACCCCACTGTTATTTTCTCGTGCTCCAATTGTGCTATTCGGCGGGATCTGCTTCTTCGGTTCCCCTTCGATGAGCAGTCTCCTGCTGCGGAGGATTACATCTGGAGGCGGCTGCTCCCGGAAGAGTACCGTTCGATCTATGTTCCAAGCGCTTCGGTCTATCACAGCCATTCCTTGAATCTGCGATATTGGGCCGCTAGATTTCGGATAAACGGGGAGTTGATCCCTTTCCTTTCCAAAACCTACAAAATGGAGTACTATGGCCCGCCTTCACATTCTCCCCTCTCGAGCTTCGTCAAATGGTCGTACGTGTTGGCCCGCCGCGAGTACCGCTATTTTCGAGCGAATGGGTACCTCTTCCACCTCGCGCTCATTCCATTCTTCGAGGGGTTGCGGATCTTCTTCTTCTGGAGAGGGTTGAGGGTGGGCAGGGCGGAGTATTCAAGAACTTGATAGATCGGGGGTCATGGGCAGGCAGGGCAGGATGATCAGGACACGAGAGGACGAGTCAGGCAGACGACAAGATGGGAACACCAACCGTTTCGATTATCATCCCAACCTATAACGGACGGGCCCATCTCGAGGAGTGCTTTCGCTCCCTCCATGCACTGAACTACCCGCAGGATAGAAGAGAGGTCATCGTGGTGGACAATGGGTCCACCGATGGCTCCGTGGAGTATCTCAAGGCGTTTTATCCTGATGTGATGATCATCCAGAATGAGAGAAACATGGGCTTTGCAGGTCCCTGCAACCAAGCCGCCAGGTGTTCGCAGTCGGAATACCTCGCGTTCTTGAACAATGATACTCGCGTGGATTCCGAGTGGCTGAATGAATTGACCCGATCGGTTGGCGCTCCCAGGATCGGGGCCGAGAGAGTGGTGTGCGCGGCCGGGAGGATCGTGAGTTGGGATGGCCGGATATTGGAGTACGGTGGCGGGGTGATGAACTTTCACGGTCACGGGCATCATCTCGGGATGGGACAGTCGGCCTCGGCAGGCTCCTCTCATGAGCAGCTCACGTTCTTTGCCTGTGCGGCATCAATGCTGATTCGTCGAGATATCTTCTTCGAAGTAGGTGGCTTTGACCCGGACTACTTCGCCTATTTCGAGGACGTCGATCTCGGGTGGAGGTTGTGGCTGTTCGGGTTTCAGGTCCTTTATTGCCCCACCGCGGTGGTCTTCCACAAGGGCCATGGGACGACTGCGCTTTCACAAGCCGAACGCAAGAAACTCCTTGAGCGAAACGGCTTGTTCAATATCTTCAAGAACTACTCGGACGCCCTCCTTGAACGAACGCTTCTCCCAGCTCTATCGCTGACCACAATGAAGGCAAGCCTTGACAGGGAATACTCTGCCTCCTACCTTGAAGGGATCAATGACTTTTTTGCTTCTCTCGACCAGCTCAGGCTCAAGCGACGCGATGTCCAGCGTCGGCGAACAGTGGAGGACAGCGAGCTCTTCCTGCTTTTTCGCCAGCCTTTCAGACCGAGCTTCTATGACGTGAACTACTGGACCCTGCAACGAAGGCTCGTCCGCTCCTTTGGTCTGGACCGAAGGTTTTACAAGCAAGGAGGACTTATGAAGGAGCAACTGATTGCGTATGAAAACCTGATTGAGGATCAATACCGGCTGCAGCGAGAGACAGCGAGCCTTCATGAAACCCAGCTCGCCGAGGCCCGGCAGGAGGCGGACACCCTCCGGAGCCGCATCGGGGAGCTCGAGGCCCTCGCACAGGCCGAGGACGGCCCACTCGCCGAGGCCCGGCAGGAGGCGCAGGCGCGGGACGGCCAACTCACCGAGGCCCGGCAGGAGGCGCAGGCGCTGCGGACTCGGGCCGGGGAACTCGAGGCCCTCGCACAGGCCCAGGACGGCCAACTCGCCGAGGCCCGGCAGGAGGCGGAGACCCTCCGGAGCCGCATCGGGGAGCTCGAGGCCCTCGCACAGGCCCAGGACGGCCAACTCGCCGAGGCCCGGCAGGAGGCACAGGCGCGGGACGGCCAACTCGCCGTGGCCTGTGGTCGGGTCAGCGTATTGGAAGAGCAGAGCCGATTGCAGGAGCGACTCATCGAGGCCACCATCCGGCGTCTGGATGAATTTCTCGAGCAACAAAGCCGCCGATTATCCAGCCGCATCGTCAACTTCCTGTTCTGGTCGAGGGGTCCACGGCCTTGACCGCCCATGTAGCGGTCGTATCGGGAGACCTCCTCCCGTTCTCGGGCTTACCCACAACGGGCGCCGGTCTGCGGGCGTGGGGGCTAGGGAAAGGACTGGAATCGAGAGAGTTCAAGGTTTCCTATCTGATGCCCAACTCCTCCCTCATGAAGGTCGAATCAGAGCGGAAGGAAAAAGTTCGAGCCATCGAGAATCTGCACCTCTTTAACTTTGAGAATATCAACCGAGTGATCAGCGAGGTGTCCCCTGACGTTCTCGTCGTCCAACATTGGCCCACTGTGTATTCAATCGATACCGCGCACCTGCCCACCGCATTGGACCTTCATGGTCCAATCCTACTGGAGACGATGTTCCAGGAGAACCCAAACTATGAGTCCTTGAAACGGATGAAGATCGAGGCGTTTCATAAGTGCGATTTCTTCACCTGCCCGGCCGAGCGGCAGAAGTATTACTTCTATCCGTGGATGATGCTGGGAGGTTGCGACCTGAGGAATACAGGCATCGAGGTGATCCCGATCTCGCTCTCACCGGACGTCCCTCCCTTCGAGAAGCCCGGCGACATCCGGTTCGTCTATGGTGGGGTCCTGCTTCCCTGGCACAACCCGACCACCGGCCTCGAGACGCTGGTGGAAACGATAGAGGCCAACGGCAAGGGGACACTCAGCGTGTATTGCGGCAAGCATCCGTATGTGAATATCCCTCCCGGGAAGCTCCAGCAGCTTCTGGAGCAGTTCCGTTCCTCTCCCAGGGTGGTCGTGTCCGGGATGCTTCCGCGCGACGATATCCTCGACGTCTATCGTCATGCATCGGTGGCGTTCGATGCCATGGAACGGAACCCGGAGCGCGAACTTGCCTTTACCACGAGAACCGTAGAGTACATGTGGTGCGGTCTCCCTGTAGTGCACCAGGACTATTCCGTTTTGGCTCCGTACATTGAGCGGTACCGGGCAGGCTGGCTCGTGAATCCGGATGACAGAGAACAGATCAGGCAGGTGATTGAGTACATCCTGTGTCATCCGGAGGAAATCGAGGAGAGGGGGCGGAACGCGCAGAGATTAGTCCGGCAGGAGTTCTTGTGGGATCAAAGCGTAGGACCCCTCGCCGGCTTCTGCGAGAAACCCTTCAAGCTGCAGAAGTCGCCCGACTTGATCGGGAGGCTGCGCGGCGAGATTGATCATGTCCAAGAGGTGACCAGCCAGGCGAAACACGATATTCGCCAGGCCTTGTATTACCTTTCCGAGGGGAGCGTGAAAGAATTGGTTCTCGCGATCAAGCGACGCATCAAACAGGGACGAGGTTGAAAGGGGGAGCATGGTGTCGGAGCACGTACTGGTAACTGGTGGCGCTGGATTCGTTGGATCGTTCCTTGTCGATGAGTTGATTGCGCGAGGCCATTCGGTACGGATCTTTGACAGCCTTGAGGCCCAGGTCCATGGAGTCGAGAGGCCCCGACCGGGCTACTTGAATCCCGGCGCCGACCTCATCGAGGGGGATGTGAGGGACCGGGAGGCCCTCAAAAAGGCCATCCACGGCGTAGACGTCATCTTTCACCTCGCGGCAAAAGTCGGCGTCGGCCAGTCGATGTACCAGATCTTCGAGTACGTCGAGGTGAATACCCTGGGTGGCGCAAACCTCCTTGATATCCTCGCGAAGGAGAAACATCGGATTAGGAAAGTGATCGTTGCTTCCTCGATGTCAGTGTATGGAGAGGGTGCGTACTCGTGTAAAGCATGCGGTATCGTCCATCCGAAGCTCCGCCCCCTCGAACAGCTCAGAGCCCGAGAGTGGGAGGTTCGGTGTCCGAGGTGCGAGCTCCCCGTCGGCCCGGTTCCAACCCTTGAGACGAAGCCCCTCTTTCCGACATCCATTTACGCGATTACGAAACGTGACCACGAAGAGATGTTCCTCAGCGCGGGACTGGCCTACAGCATCCCGACCGTCGCCCTTCGGTACTTCAACATCTATGGTCCGCGGCAGGCTCTTTCGAATCCGTACACGGGCGCGGCCGCAATCTTCTGCGGACGGCTCTTGAATCAAAAGGCCCCAGTTATCTTCGAAGACGGATTACAAAGTCGTGATTTCATTCACGTGTCGGATATCATTCAGGCCAATCTGCTGGCGATGGAGAAACACGACGCCGATTACGACGTGTTCAATGTTGGGACCGGTCGGCAAACGACGATTTTAGAGGTTGCTGAGGTTCTGATGAAGCAATTAGCGCCTGAGTTGAATATTCAGCCGAAGATCGAGCACGCGTATCGGCAGGGAGACATCAGGCATTGCTTCGCCGATATCACCAAGATTCAAGAGCGCCTTGGTTTCGTGCCTCGAATCCGCTTCGGCGACGGGGTTGACGACCTCGTGCGCTGGGTGCGAGATCGGCAAGCAAGCGATACCTTTGATATCGCCCACCTCGAGTTGAAGAAGCGAGGCCTCGTTACGTAGGACAGGACTCCCTCAGCGCGACCTTGCGGCATACCGCCGTTAAATCTTTTGAGAAGAAAACTGCTGCACGCCATTGCCAGCGCAGCGGGAGGTCTTGTAGGGCTCGAGCTACCCCTGGAAGATCGTGGGCGAAAAGTTCGGCCATCAGGTAGCGCGGGTGGTTCATTTCCAGCATCTCGAAGCCATTGCGTAGCAGCAGGCGTTTGAGCCGAAAGTAGGTAAAATCCGTCTCGTACAGCGTTGAGGTTCGCCCCCGGTCACGCAGGCCACGAGGTAGGAATGTAGCACGCTCAGCACACCTGCCTATGGCTTTGGACAAGGGGCGTGGGAGATACTGGATCAACGGCAATCTACTATGCGCTTCATAGGGCCAGAGCCTGTTGGGGCAGGTAATCAGCAACACACCGCCTGATTTCAGAAGTCGCCCCTGGGTATGAAGATAGCCTTGGTAGTCTGCGACGTGCTCAATTACCTGGAAGCTGATGATGATATCGAAGCTTTCCGGCTCTTGTGTTAGGAGCGCCGCGTCATCCTGGAGGATCCGAATTTGCGGTAGCCTCGATGTCCTGAGAGTCGCGAGCCTGTAAACATCCGGGTCAACCTCGATCCCCACCAATTCGGCCGCCCCCGCCTGCTGAAGGGTGATCAGCAGCGCGGCGTTGCCGCAGCCGCTATCAAGAATCCGCTTTCCTTCGATCGTTGTGTAGAGCCTCAGCAAATCCGCGGTGGGGTGAAAGCGCGCGACATCGGTGTAGGTTTGCCAACATGAATCCCAGAAGATTGTATGCCGCATCGGTGCGAGAAACTTCTCCAACTCCTCAAGATAATCCGGCGAATCAGACCACTCTTTGTACACCGTCTCCGCAGAAATCCCCACAATCGTGTCTCCTTCGGCATCTCACCGCTTCCCTTGTCCGCGGGTAGATTACTCCCGACAAGGCAAGGTGTCAACCAAGGTCGCCCTTTTCTCATTTGGACGCAGGATCGAAGTCGCGGGACTGCACCGGCGCAGGCGGACTGCTCAGGTATTCTGTTGCTGCCGATTGTGACGAACGGGCTTCCGGAAGGATGAGGTTTCTTGTCATGGGGGAAGATGTGGGGCCTGCAACGCTTGCGGTTCCCAAAGAGGAGGGCCATCCCACCAAGCCGATGCCGATATCTGCCGGGGTCAAGTGCAGCTTCTTCTTTGCTTGGTCAGCGAGAACGTCCCCAGGTCGCACCTGTCAAGGGAAAACCAAAGCGCTTAAACCATCAGCGATCGCAGCTCATACTCCTCGGTCCTGGAACAGGCTCGCTGCCTTCCAG
>Ga0302046_10003063_pt1 | contig 15287 bp, 10 predicted proteins | sample RVTome_11_FD_200261 | JGI IMG/M metagenome (GOLD analysis project Ga0302046, IMG submission 200261) | Soil microbial communities from uranium-contaminated site in the Upper Colorado River Basin, Wyoming, United States - RVT147D111 (version 2) ...
CGGCTTGAGCTCCGATTGGCGGCGCGTCCAGTGTCTTTCGAGTCCGTGACGGCAAGGTTACAGCGGCGGCATCGGCCGGCTCAAGCACAAGCCTGAGCCTTGTGTATCACTGACGCAACACGCTGTTGCAACTCTCCGACGCGGCGCGATAGACTCGAACGCAACAGGCTAAAGAAATAATAAGAACCCTGTAGAACTATCGCATATTGGGGGAGGAAATCCACGTGAGAATTGTGGTACTGGCACTGGCCCTTGGGGTGGGCCTTGCCGGCTGCGACGGCTCCGACGAGACGGCGCTGCTGGCCGCCGACGATCGGGATCCGTCCGTGGCGCGGCTCTGGAACGAGGTGCTGCTCGAGTCGATCAGCCGGGACACGGCGCGTCCGGTCGTGCACGCGCGGAATCTCTGGCACGTCTCGGCGGCGATGTACGACGCCTGGGCGGCGTACGACGACAGGGCCTCGACCTGGCTGCTCGGCAAGACGCAGAACAGCTATCACTGCGCCTACGTGCCGCCGAGCTTCCCGCGCGACGTGCACCTCGCGCGCGAGCGGGCGATCAGCTACGCGGCGTACCGGATGATCCGGCACCGCTTTCAGAATTCGCCCGGCGCGGCGCATGTGGCCGACATCACCGACACGCTCATGGCGACGCTCGGCTTCGACGTCGGCGATACGAGCGCGTTCTACGAGCTCGGTTCGCCGGCGGCGCTCGGCAACCACATCGCCGAGTGCTACATCGCTTACGGCCTCACGGACGGCTCGAACGAAGCGAACAACTACGCTTACACGGTTTACGCGCCGGCCAATCCTCCGATCGAGCCCGAGGAGCCCGGCAATCCGGGCATCGTCGATCTCGACCGCTGGCAGGAGATCACGCTGACGGTCTCGATCGACCAGTCGGGCAACGTCGTGGCCTCGACGCCGCCGTTCGTGGGCCCGGAATGGGGTGCCGTGCATCCGTTCTCGCTGACGGCGGCCGACCGGACGATGTGCCAGCGCCCCGGCTTCAATTTCCCGCTCTACCACGATCCGGGTCCGCCGCCGAGCCACCTGGGCGCGCTCGCTGACGAGTACAAGTGGACGCATTCGCTCGTCTCGGTCTGGCAATCGCACCTGGATCCGACCCAGGGGCGCGGCGCCGAGCTCATCGACATCTCGCCCGCGACGCTCGGCAACATCCGGGAGGAGGATTATCCGACGACCTTCGCCGAGCATCGCGACTTCTACGACCGCCTGCTCGGCGAGACGACGGCGAACATGGGCTATGCCGTCAATCCGGCGACCGGCGCGCCGTATACGCCGCAGCTCGTGCCGCTCGGCGACTATGCGCGCGTGCTGGCCGAGTACTGGGCCGACGGGCCGAATTCCGTGACGCCGCCGGGGCACTGGTTCGACATCGTGAACCACGTCAACGACCATCCGGCGCTGGTCCGGCGTATCGAAGGCACGGGGCCGACGCTCGGCCCGCTCGAGTGGGACGTCAAGGTCTACTTCGCGCTCGGCGGCGCGATGCACGACGTCGCGGTCGCGGTCTGGGGCATCAAGGGCTGTTACGACTATGCGCGTCCCGTCTCCGCGATCCGCGGCATGGCCGAGCGCGGCCAGAGCACGGATCCGCTGCTGCCGAGCTACCATCCGGACGGCCTGCCGCTCGAGCCGGGCTACATCGAGCTCGTCGAGATCGGCGATCCGCTGGCGGGGCTCGCGAACGAGCACGTCGGCAAGGTCAAGCTCTACACCTGGCGCGGCCCGGATTACATCAACAACCCGAATTTCGACACCGCGGGCGTCGGCTGGATTCTGGCCGAGGAGTGGTGGCCCTATCAGCGTCCGACCTTCGTGACGCCGCCGTTTGCGGGCTACATCTCGGGCCATTCGACGTTCTCGCGCACGGCCGCCGAGCTCTTGACGCTCTTCACCGGGGACGAGTTCTTCCCCGGCGGCAAGAGCGAGTTCCATGCGCCAATGAACGACTTCCTCGTCTTCGAGGAGGGGCCGAGCATCGACGTCGTCTTCGAGTGGGCACGCTACATCGACGCCTCCGACCAGTGCAGCCTGTCCCGCATCTGGGGCGGTATCCACCCGCCGGCCGACGATATCCCCGGCCGCCACATCGGCATGGTGCTCGGCCCGGAGGCCTTTTTTCACGCGCGCAACTACTTCAACGGCGTCTTCTGATCAGGCGCCGAAGGCGGCCGAGGTCCGCTCGAGGAACCAGAACGCGGCCGGGATGCCGAGGGCGTAGGCGCCGACCGTGCCGATGCGCGGCGGCGCCGGCATGCGCGCGAGTCTGACGCCGAGAATCAACAGCCCGGCTCCCGCGATGAACGCGAGCTGCCCGAGCTCCACGCCGAGATTGAAGAACAGGAGGCCTGCCGCGAGCTCGCCGCGCGGCAGTCCGATCTCACCGAGCGCGCTCGCGAAGCCGAAGCCGTGCAGCAGGCCGAAGACGAACGACAGCGCAACGGGGTAGCGGCTCGAGAAGCTCGCGGGGTCGTTGCGGGCGATCTCGGCCGCGAGGAACAGGATCGAGAGCGCAATCATCGCCTCGACGGGCGCGATCGGCACGTTCACGAGGCCGAGCGCCGCGAGCGACAGCGTGATCGAATGCGCGGCCGTGAATCCCGTGACGGCAAGGACGATCCGGCGCGGCGCCCGCGCGAGCAGGAGGAGCCCCGCGACGAAGAGCAGGTGATCCGGGCCCTCCCAGATGTGCGCGAAGCCGAGCGCGAGGTAGTCCCGCGCAACGGCGGCGAAGCTCGGCTCTTCGGGCACGGTCCATTCGAGCTCGTCGGGCGGCAGGACGGCCGTGATCGGCGCACCGGCTGCAGTCTCGAGGCGGACGAGCGTCGTGATCGAGGGGTTGTAGAGCGGGTAGTCGACACGGACCGTCCTGCCCCCGAGGCCCTCGCGGCAGCGGACGAGGCTCACGCTGCCGAGCGCGAGATGAAGCGGCGCGCTTTCCCTGACGTCGCAGGTTTCGGGCCATTCGATCGCGGGCGCGTTCGACGCGTCGATGGTCGGCGGCGCGCGGACGACCGTGCGGTAGAGCCCCTCGGCCTGCTCTGCGATCGCGATCGAGAGCGGGCGCGCATCGTGCGCCGACGCGGCGGCGGCAAAGGCGAAGAAGGCGAAGGCGAGCGCGAGTGCGGGTACGCTCCGGATCTGAATCGGTCTCATTCGTTCGCCGCGCGGATCGCGCCGATCTCGACGCGGTAGCGCGCGCGGAGGTTCTCTGTCATCTCGTCGAGCGCCGCGTTTTCGCGCTCAGCCGCGTAATCGCGCTCGACGTCGCCCCGCACCTCGTCGAGCTCCGGATACGCGCGGTCCGCGCGGCGCGTGAGCAGCACGACGTGCTCGCCGTAGGCCGAGCGGAACGGTCCCCGCCACTCGCTCCCGGACGGCTCGAGCGGCTCGATCGAGGCCACGAACTCGTAGCCGAAGTGGCTCGCGATGTGCTCGAGGGTCCGCTCGACGTAGTTCTGCGAGAACGGAAAGCGGTCGCCGTAGCGCGGCGCGTCGTTGAAGAGCGCGCCGGAATCGTTGAGCTCGCGCCTGGCCGCCCCGGCCGCGGTCCGCGCGCCCTCGGCGCCGCGACGCTCGGCATCGAAGAAGACGTGCGTGAACGTCGCCCAGGGCTGGATCGCGTAGGCCTCGATGTTGCCGGCGAAGTAAGCCTCGAGCGCGGCCTGATCCGGAGCCTGATCGGCGGCCGCGACGTCGGCGAGCAGGAAGCTCATCTTCTGCACCATGCGCTGGCGGATGACGTTGTCGCTTTCCTCGAGCCCGAGCGCTCTCGCCTCACGATAGAGAACCTCCTCGTCGACAAAGGCCTCGATGAGCGCCTCGATCTCCGCGTCCGTCATCGCGTCGAGCGCGGCGCCGAAGGTCTCGGGCTCGAAGGCGTTGGCGCGGTACTGCAGGAACGTCAGGAGACCGCGCCGGTCGACGACGATCGTCGTCGCGTCGTCCACGGAGCCTCGGTCGTCACGGAAGAGAGCGAAGGCGCCGAACAGAATCGCGCCGGCAACGACGAAATGGACCAGCGGCTCACGGACCCAGCGGCTCTTCGGCATGCGCGCCATGGTAGCAAAGCCGGCATGGCTCGAGTCCGGTCGCTATAATCGCGCCTGCCCGAGGGACGCGGAGCCGCACGAACGCAAGGGACCTGAGCCGATGTCGAAGCCGAAGATCATCTACACCGAGACCGACGAGGCGCCCGCGCTCGCGACGCATTCGCTGCTGCCGATTATCGAGGCCTTCGCCGCGCCGGCCGGCATCGCGATCGAGACACGCGACATCTCGCTCGCGGGCCGCATCATCGCTCAGTTCCCCGAGCGGCTCGAGCCGGAGCAGCGCCGGGCCGACGACCTCGCCGAGCTCGGCGAGCTCGCGAAGACGCCGGAGGCCAACATCATCAAGCTGCCGAACATCAGCGCCTCGGTGCCGCAGCTCAGGGCCGCGATCGCGGAGCTCAAGTCCCAGGGCTACGATCTGCCGGACTATCCGGCCGAGCCCGCGACCGGCGCGGAGCGCGGGATCCACGCCCGCTACTCGAAGGTGCTCGGCAGCGCCGTCAACCCGGTGCTGCGCGAGGGGAACTCCGACCGCCGCGTCGCGGCGCCCGTCAAGGCCTATGCGAAGGCGAACCCGCATTCGATGGGCAAGTGGAGCGCCGACTCGGCCTCGCACGTCGCCCATATGACGGCAGGCGACTTCTACGGCAGCGAGCAATCCGCCGTGGTCGGGAAGTCCGGCAACCTCGTCATCGAGCTTGCGACGGCGGGCGGCGAGACGCGCGTGCTCAAGGCGAAGACGCCCGTGCTCGAGGGCGAGGTCGTCGATGCCGCGGCCATGAGCGTGAAGCGCCTCCGAGAGTTCTTCGCGCGCGAGATCGACGACGCGAAGGCCAAGGGTTTGCTCCTCTCGCTGCACGTCAAGGCGACGATGATGAAGGTGTCCGATCCGATCATCTTCGGCCACGCCGTCGAGGTCTATTACAAGGATGTCTTCGACAGGCACCGCGAGCTTTTCGACGAGCTCGGCGTCGAGGTCAACAACGGCATCGGCGACGTCCATGCGAAGCTCGAAGCGCTCGACGCCGGGCAGCGCGCGGCGATCGAGGCCGACATCGAGGCCGTCTACGCGAAACGCCCGCCGCTCGCGATGGTCGATTCCGACAAGGGCATCACGAACCTGCACGTGCCGAGCAACGTCATCATCGATGCGTCGATGCCGGCCGCGATCCGAAGCTCGGGCAAGATGTGGGGCCCGGACGGCAAGCTGCACGACACGAAGGCGCTGATCCCCGACCGTTGCTATGCGGGCATCTACCAGGCCGTCATCGACGACTGCAAGCTGCACGGCGCCTTCGACGTGCCGACGATGGGCAACGTCGGCAACATCGGCCTCATGGCGCAGCAGGCAGAGGAATACGGCTCGCACGACAAGACCTTCGAGATTTCCGAGGCCGGCACGGTCAGGGTCAGGACCGAGGCCGGCAAGACGCTGCTCGAGCTGCCGGTCGAGCAGGGCGACATCTGGCGCATGTGCCAGACGAAGGACGTCGCGATCCGCGACTGGGTCAGGCTCGCCGTCGAGCGCGCGCGCGTCACGGGGCTTGCGACGATCTTCTGGCTCGATCCCGATCGCGGTCACGACAAAAGCGTCATCGCGAAGGTCGAGCGGTATCTCAGAGACCACGACACGGCCGGGCTCGACATCCGCATCCTCGAGCCCGTCGCGGCGATGCGGGCGACGCTCGAGCGCGTGCGGGCCGGCGAGGACACGATCTCCGTTACGGGCAACGTGCTGCGCGACTATCTGACGGATCTGTTCCCGATTCTCGAGCTCGGCACGAGCGCGAAGATGCTCTCGATCGTGCCGCTGCTCGCGGGCGGCGGGCTCTACGAGACGGGCGCCGGCGGCTCGGCGCCGAAGCACGTGCAGCAGTTCCTGGCGGAGAATCACCTGCGCTGGGACTCGCTCGGCGAGTTCCTCGCGCTCGAGGTCTCGATCGAGGATCTCGCGCGCAAGACAGGTAACGCCAGAGCCGCCGTCGTCGCCAAGGCCCTCGATGCGGCCAACGCCAAATGGCTCGCGGGCAACAAGGCGCCGTCGCGCAAGGTCGGCGAGCTCGACAACCGCGGCAGCCACTTCTACCTCGCGCTCTACTGGGCCGAGGCGCTCGCGGCTCAGACCGAGGATGCCGGGCTCGCCGGGCTGTTCGGCCCGCTCGCGGCGGGGCTCGCCGGCCAGGAGGCCGCGATCGTCGCCGAGCTCAACGGCGTGCAGGGCAGGCCGGTCGACATCGGCGGCTACTACCACCCCCCGCACGAGCGGGCCGCCGCGGCGATGCGTCCGAGCGCGACGCTGAACGCGCTGATCGACGGCCTGAGGGAGGCTCCCGCCTGCTAGAATCGAGGAACCTTTAGCGAATCAGGGGAGCCCAATACCCCGATGAGAACAAGCACAAGACGCGCGTGGTTTCTGGCCCTGGCCGGCCTGATCGTGCCTTTCGGCGGGTTCGCGCAGGATGAGATCGCGAGCGAGGTGTCGCACGGCGTGACGCTCTTCGGCTCCCTCAAATATCCCTCCGACTTCCGGCGTTTCGACTACGTCAATCCCGAGGCGCCCAAGGGCGGACGCATCCGGATCTCGCGGATCGGCACCTACGACTCGTTCAACCCGTACATCGTCCAGGGCACGCCCGAGATCTGGGCCGACCTCCTCTACGATACGCTGCTTGTCGACGCCTACGACGAGCCGGCCTCGATGTACGGCCTGCTCGCCGAATCGGTCGAGATGCCCGAGGACTACTCCTGGGTCATCTATACGCTGCGCGAGGAGGCCCGTTTCAGCGACGGCGCGCCCGTGACGGCCGAGGACATAGTCTTTTCGCTCGACCTGTTGCGGGAAAAGGGCGCGCCGATCTACGGCTTCTACTATCAGAACGTCGTCAGCGCCGAGGCGCTCGACGAACGACGTGTCCGGTTCACCTTCGACGAAGTCGGCAACCGCGAGTTGCCGTTCATCACGGGACAGCTGCCGGCGCTGCCGCAGCACTACTGGGAAGGCACGGATGAGGCCGGCGATCCGCGCGATTTCAGCCGCTCGTCGCTCGTGCCGCCCGTCGGCACCGGTCCCTACCGCATCGGCCGCTTCGAGCCCGGGCGCTTCGTCGAATATGTCCGCAGAGACGATTACTGGGCGAAAGACCTGCCCGTGAAGGTCGGTTATCACAACTTTGCGGTGATCCGCGTCGATTTCTACCGCGATTCCGACGTCGCGCTGCAAGCCTTCTTTTCGGACGAGTACGACATCCGCATCGAGAATATCGCGCGGAACTGGGCGACTGCCTACGACCGCCCGCCCGTCCGAAGCGGCGCGATCAAGCTCGAAGGTATGCCCTACGTGCTGCCGATTGCGGCCCAGGTCTACACGCTGAACCTGCGCCGTGAGAAATTTTCCGACAGGCGCGTGCGTGAGGCGCTGAGTCTCGCGTTCAACTATGAATGGATCAACGAGAACATCTTCTACGGCCAGTACACGCGCGTTAAGAGCTATTGGCACAACTCGGATCTCGCGTCGAGCGGCCTTCCGTCGGCGGCCGAGATCGAGGTGCTCGAGCCTTATCGCGACCAGCTGCCCGAGGAAGTTTTCACGACCGAGTTCGAGCCGCCCGTCAGCGACGGGACCGAGACCAACCGCAACAATCTGTTTCGTGCCTTGCAGCTCTTGCAGGAAGCCGGATGGCGGCTGCGCAATGGAGTGCTCGTCGATGCGGCCGGTGAGCCGTTCACGATCGAGTTCCTGATCGCGACCCAGTCCTCGGAGCGCGTGCTTCAGCCTTATCTTCGTGATCTCGAGAAGATCGGCATCCAGGGCTCGATCCGCCTCGTGGACGCCGCGCAGTACACCGAGCGCGTTCAGAACGGTGATTTCGACGTCTTCAGCTACGTGCACTCCAACTCCCTCTCACCCGGCAACGAGCAGCGCGACTACTGGGGCAGCGCAGCGGCGGACGAGCCCGGCAGCCGCAACTACGGCGGCGTCAGGAATCCGGTCGTCGACGCGCTGATCGAGAGGATTGTTTTTGCGCCGAGCCGGGAAGCGCTCGTGACGGCCACGCACGCCCTCGATCGCGTGCTGCTATGGAATCATTACTCGATTCCCGCCTGGACGGCGCCGGTCGATCGCTATGCCTACTGGGACCGCTTCGGCCGGCCGGCGTCTTTTCCCCCCGAGTTTCACCCCGGCGCGACGAGGTACTCCGGGGCTACGGATCTTTGGTGGTCGCGGGAGGCGGAGTGATGATTCGAGCATTGGTTGTGCGGCTGGCGGTTGCCGGCATCGCGGCGTCCCTGGCCGCTGGCCCGGCGCTTGCCCAGGACGCGGCCGAGACGATCGTCTCCCACGGCCTCTCGGCCTTCGGCGACCTCAAGTACCCCGCCGACTTCGAGCACTTCGACTACGTCAATCCCGACGCGCCCAAGGGCGGCACGCTCTCGCACACGGGCTACGCCAACCGCAAGACCTTCGATTCCTTCAATGCCTACATCATTCTCGGCGACGCGCCCGAAGGGCTCATGCTGACGAGCTCGGACGGCGGCGGGTCCGTCGTCTACGATCAGCTCATGGTCCGATCGGCCGACGAGCCCGATGCCGTTTACGGCCTCGTCGCCTACGAGGCCGAGTATCCGCCGGACCGTTCCTGGGTGATCTTCCGGATGCGGCCCGAGGCGAGGTTTCACGACGGCTCGCCGCTGACGGCGGAGGACGTCAAGTTCTCGCTCGACCTGCTCAAGGAAGAGGGCGATCCGCGTCTAGCCGTGACGTTGCAGGATGTCGAAACGGTCGAGGTGCTCGGCACGCACGAGGTCAGGGTCACGTTCAAGGACGGCGTGCCGACGCGCGATCTGCCGATGAACGTCGCGCAGTATCCGATACTGTCCAAGGCCTACTACACGGAGCACGACTTCACCGTCACGAGCCTGGACCGCCCGCTGTCGAGCGGCCCTTACCGGATCGGCCGGTTTCGCCAGGGTTCGTGGGTCGAATACGAGCGTGTCGAGGACTATTGGGCGCGCGATCTTCCGGTCAATCGCGGCCGCTGGAACTTCGACGTGATCCGCTACGAGTTCTATCGGGACGATACGGTCGGCCGCGAGGCGTTCAAGTCGGGTGAGTTTCTGCTCAACGTCGAGATGACCTCGAGGGCCTGGGCCGAAGACTACGACTTTCCTGCCGTGCGCAACGGCCACGTAATCACGCGCGAGATTCCGGATTCAAGCCCGGGATCGGCCCAGGGCTTCTATATCAACATGCGCCGACCGCAGTTCGCCGATATCAGGGTACGCAAGGCGCTCGATCTCGCGTTCGATTTTGAATGGACGAACAGGAACCTCTTCTACGGTCAGTACGTCAGAACGACGAGCTATTTCCAGTTCACCGACATGGAGGCCAAGGGACCGCCGACGCCCGCCGAGCTCGAGCTGCTCGAGCCCTGGCGCGACCAGTTGCCCGAGGAGGTCTTCGGCGAGCCGTATCTGCCGCCGGTCGGCGACGCCTCGGGCAACATCCGCGACCGATTGCGCGAGGCACTCTCGTTGCTGCAGGAGGCCGGCTGGCGGATCGTCGACGGCGAGCTCGTCAACGCGGACGGCGAGCCCTTCGAGCTCGAGTTCTACGATTACTCGGATTCGTTCTTCAGAATCACCGGCCCGTACTTCAGGAACCTCGAGCTCCTCGGCATCACGGCCACCAACCGGCTCATCGATGCCGCGCAGTACGAGCGGCTGACCGAGGATTTCGATTTCGACATCCTCTCGGTGAACTTGCCGAACCTGCCGACGCCCGGGCTCGAGCTCCGGGATCGTTTCGGCTCTGCATATGCCGACTCGGTTGCGGGGTGGAACTTCTCCGGGATCAGGAATCCGGTCGTCGACGCGCTCGTCGAAGCCGTGATCGCGGCCGAGAGCCGCGAGGAGCTCGAAACGGCCGGCCGCGCCCTCGACCGCGTGCTGCGCGCCGGCCACTACTGGGTGCCGGCCTGGCAGCTTGCGGCCTACCGCACGGCGCATTGGGACGAGTTCGCGTGGCCCGAGACGGCCCCGATCTACGAACGCGGTTTCCTCGATACCTGGTGGTCGAAGTCGGCAGAATAGCCCGTCGTCCATGACGGCCTATATCGTCCGCCGCCTCCTGCTCATGATCCCGACGCTGTTCGGGATCATGCTGATCAGCTTCGTCGTCGTGCAGTTCGCGCCCGGCGGCCCCGTCGAGCGCATGATCGCGCAGATTCAGGGTATCAACACGACGGCGAGCTCGAGGATCTCGAGCGCCGGCGGCGAGGTCGGCGGCGGCGCGCGCGTCGCGAGCGGGGGCAGCGCGAGCTCGAGCAAGTACCGCGGAGCGCGCGGCCTCGATCCCGAGTTCATCGCCGAGCTCGAGGCGCAGTTCGGCTTCGACAAGCCGGCCCACGAGCGCTTCGTCATCATGATCTGGGACTTCATCCGCTTCGATTTCGGCGAGAGCTACTATCGCAGCGTCAGCGTGATCGACCTGATCCTCGAGAAGATGCCCGTGTCGATATCGCTCGGCTTGTGGTCGACGCTGCTCATCTATCTGATCTCGATCCCGCTCGGCATCAAGAAGGCGATCGGCGACGGCCACCGCTTCGACACCTGGACGAGCGGCGTCATCGTCGTCGCCTACGCGATCCCGAACTTCCTCTTCGCCGTGTTCCTGATCGTGCTCTTCGCCGGCGGTACTTATTTCGACTGGTTTCCGCTCAGGGGGCTCACGTCGGACAACTGGGCCGATCTCGGCTTCTTCGCCAGGATCGGCGACTACTTCTGGCATCTGGCGTTGCCGCTGCTCGCCTACACGATCGGCGGCTTCGCGACGATGACGCTCCTGACCAAGAACTCGTTCCTCGACGAGATCCGCAAGCTCTACGTCACGACGGCGCGCGCAAAGGGCCTGGCCCAGAACCGCGTGCTCTACGGGCACGTCTTCCGCAACGCGATGCTGATCATCATCGCGAGCTTTCCGAGCGCGTTTTTCAGTATTTTCATCACGGGCTCGCTGCTGATCGAGACGATCTTCTCGCTCGACGGCATGGGACTATTGAGCTTCGAGTCTCTGCTGAACCGCGACTACCCCGTCGTCTTCGGGACGCTCTTCATCTTCTCGTTGTTCGGGCTCGTCGTCACGCTGATCAGCGATCTGACTTATACGCTCGTTGATCCGCGGATCGATTTCGAAAGCCGGGACCTCTAGTGGGGGTCCTGAACGCCGTCAACGAGCGCCGCTGGCGGTTGTTCAAGGCGAACCGCCGCGGCTGGTGGTCGCTCTGGATTTTCTCTGTTCTGTTCATCCTGAGTCTCGGCGCCGAGCTGATCGCGAACGACAAGCCGCTGCTCGTGTCGTTCGAGGGCGATCTCTATTACCCGATGCTCGAGGCCTACCCGGAGACGACGTTCGGCGGCATCTTCCCGACCGAGACGAACTATCGCGATCCGTTCGTGAAGGACCTGATCGAGGAGGCCGGCGGCTGGATGCTCTGGCCGCCGATCCGCTACAGCTACGACACCGTCAATCTCAATACGCCGTCACCGGCGCCGTCGCCGCCGACCTGGGGGGACAACCTGCTCGGCACCGACGACCAGGCGCGCGACGTGGCCGCGAGGCTCATCTACGGCTTTCGCATCTCGGTGCTCTTCGGCCTGATCCTGACGCTGTTCTCGACGATCGTAGGCGTCGTCGCGGGAGCGATCCAGGGCTACTTCGGCGGCTGGATCGATCTTTTGGGGCAGCGTTTCATCGAGATCTGGACATCGGTGCCGCAGCTCTATCTGATCATCATCATCGCGGCCGTCATCGAGCCGAGCTTCTGGGTGCTTTTGACGATACTGCTGCTCTTCAGCTGGGTCGCGCTCGTAGGCTACGTCAGGGCCGAGTTCCTGCGCGGGCGCAACCTCGAGTACGTGATGGCCGCGCGCGCCATGGGCGTTGGCGACGTCGCGATCATGTTCCGGCATCTCCTGCCGAACGCGATGGTCGCGACGCTGACCTTCCTGCCGTTCCTGCTCAACAGCTCGATCACCACGCTGACGGCGCTCGACTTCCTCGGCTTCGGCCTGCCGCCCGGCTCGCCCTCGCTCGGCGAGCTGTTGAAGCAGGGCAAGGACAACCTGCACGCGCCCTGGCTCGGGCTGACCTCGTTCCTCGTTATCGCGCTCATGCTGAGCCTCCTTATCTTCGTCGGCGAGGCCGTGCGCGGCGCCTTCGATCCGCGGAAGACGCTGAAATGAGCGAGCGCCTGCTCGAAGTGAAAGACCTTGCCGTCGACTTCGACATCGATCGGAAGGTCACGCATGCCGTCCGCGGCATCGATTTTTCGATCGAGCGCGGCGAGACGGTCGGTCTCGTCGGGGAATCGGGCTCGGGCAAGTCGGTCAGCGCCCTCTCGGTCATGCGGCTTTTGCCGTACCCGGCAGCAAGCCACCCCTCCGGGGAGATCATGTTCAAGGGCCGGGACCTGCTCAAAGTCGATGAACGCGGCATGCAGAGTGTCCGCGGGAACGACATCTCGATGATTTTCCAGGAGCCCCAGAGCGCGCTGAACCCGTTGCACACGGTCGCGAAGCAGATCGGCGAGATCCTCGACATCCACCAGGGGCTCTCGGGCGATCCGCTCAAGAGGCGCGTGCTCGAGCTCATGGAGATGGTCGGGCTGCCCGATCCCGAGAAGCGGCTCAGGTCCTTCCCGCACCAGTTGTCAGGCGGGCAGCGGCAGCGCGTCATGATTGCGATGGCGCTCGCGAACCACCCGGACCTCCTGATCGCGGACGAGCCGACGACGGCGCTCGACGTCACGGTCCAGGCGCAGATCCTGAAGCTGCTCAAGGACCTGCAGCGCGAGCTCGGCATGGCGATCCTGATGATCACGCACGATCTCGGCATCGTCCGCAAGATGGCCGACCGCGTCTCGGTCATGACCGACGGCAGGATCGTCGAGCAGGGCGACGTGCGGCAGATTTTCGAGAGCCCGCGGCATCCCTATACGCAGCATCTGCTGGCCGCCGAGCCCAAAGGCAAACCGCTCGAATCCGACGACTCGGCGCCCGTGCTCCTCAGCGCGAAGGAGCTTCGCGTCTGGTTTCCGATCCGCCGCGGCGTCCTGCGGCGCACGGTCGACCACGTCAAGGCCGTCGACGACGTGAGCTTCGAGCTCAGGAGCGGAGCGACGCTCGGCGTCGTCGGCGAATCGGGCTCGGGCAAGACGACGCTCGGTCTCGCCCTGCTGCGGCTCCTCTCGAGCCGCGGCGAGATTCGCTTCCGCGACCGCGCGCTCACGGGTCTCAACGCCCGCGAGATGCGTCCGCTCCGCCGCGACATGCAGATCGTCTTCCAGGACCCCTATGGCTCGCTGAGCCCGCGCATGTCGGTCGGCGCGATCATCGTCGAGGGCCTCCGGGTGCACGGGCTCGCGCCGAAGGGCGAGGCGCTGCGCCAGCTCGTCGGCGACGCGCTCGTCGAGGTCGGGCTCGAGCCCGACGTGCAGGACCGCTATCCGCACGAGTTCTCGGGCGGCCAGCGCCAGCGCATCGCGATCGCGCGCGCCATCGCGATGAAACCGAAGTTCATCATGCTCGACGAGCCGACGAGCGCGCTCGACATGTCGGTCCAGGCCCAGATCGTCGACCTCCTGCGCGACCTGCAGGCGCGCCATGGCCTCGCGTATCTCTTCATCAGTCACGATCTCAAGGTGGTTCGCGCGATGGCGAACTACCTGATCGTCATGAAAGACGGCGTCATCGTCGAGCAGGGGCACGCCGATGAGCTGTTCGACAATCCGCAGACGGACTACACGCGCGCGCTGATGGCAGCGGCTTTCGCGCTGGAGGCGACGGTCACTGCCTGACGCGGAGCTCGAAGGCAAACGCTGTGATCGAGAAGCCCGACATCGTCGTCCTGTCGCCCTGGTATCAGCCGGCGATGGACGAGCTCGACGAGCACTTCAACGTCCACAGGCTCTGGGAGGCCGACGACAAGGACGCGTTCCTGGCAGCGCTCAGAGACCGCTGCGTCGGCATCGCGGGCAGCACGACCTGCGACGCCGCGACGATGGACGCTCTGCCGAAGGCCAGGGTGATTGCGCATCATGGCGTCGGCTACGAGGGCGTCGACGTGGCAGCCGCGGCGGCGCGCGGCATCGGCGTATCGAACACGCCCGGCGTGCTCAGCGACGACGTCGCCGATCTTGCGATCGGCCTGACCCTTGCCACGCTGCGCCGCATTCCTGAGGGCGATCGCTATGTCCGCGAGGGCCGCTGGGAGCGCGAAGGCAACATGTCCTTCGGCAGCAGGATGTGGGGACGCAAGGTCGGGATCCTCGGCATGGGCAGGATCGGGCGCGAGATCGCGCGGCGCTGCGAGGCCTTCAAGATGGACATCGCCTATCACTCGCGGAGCGCGAAAGAGGTGCCGTACACCTACTACGCGTCGCTCGTCGATCTCGCCCGCGAGGCGGATGTCCTGATCGCCATCGTGCCCGGCGGCCCCGGGACGAGGCATCTGGTCGACCGCGAGGTGCTGGACGCGCTCGGTCCCGAGGGCGTCCTCGTCAACGTGGCGCGCGGCAGCGTCGTGGACGAGGCCGCGCTGATCGCTGCCCTCGAGGAGGGCAGGCTCGGCGGCGCCGGCCTCGACGTCTATGCCGACGAGCCGCGCGTGCCGCAGGCGCTCAAGGACATGACGGAGAACGTGGTGCTGCAGCCGCACCAGGCCAGCGCGACTCACGACACGCGGCTCGCCATGGGGCGGCTCGTGCTCGAGAACCTGCTCGCGGGCGTGGCCGGCAAGCCGCTGATTACGCCCGTGAACTGAACGCGGCCGGCGTCATGTGTGCCCGTCGTGCAGGGGCCGAAAGCGAAAACGGCGCCGCATCACGCGGCGCCGTTCGGAGCGGAGAGAGTCGGCTCAGGGAACGATCGTGCTCGAGCGGTCGACCGACTCCCGCTCGCTGCCGACCATGAGCTCGTGCGCCTTGTTGGCCTGCTGGCAGATGTACTCGAAGAGCTCGGTGCCCTCGTTGAAGCTCAGCATGAAGCCGCCCGTGTACGAGTCGGTGTAGACATTCGGGTCGTGGACCTCGATCTCGTACTGGATCTGGCGCTCGTTCATGCGAGTGAAGCGCTCGATCGTGTGCAGCGCTTCGGTGTGCGGCAGGCCGCGGCGCTCGAACCAGAAGTCCTCGTTGTAACCGACCGTGTCGAC